>ERZ826396.2543-NODE-2543-length-14683-cov-6.605893_pt1 | contig 14683 bp, 9 predicted proteins | sample MGYA00519926_ERZ826396 | MGnify/ENA primary metagenome ERZ826396 (study PRJEB31778, sample SAMEA3449230) | human gut metagenome | biome: human gut; feature: human-associated habitat; material: faeces | place: United Kingdom | collected 2010/2012 ... | reverse complement strand
AGCCTTATATTTCAGATTCTGTACCTGCCCTTCCGCTGAAGACATTGCTGCCGCTTCGGTCGCTCCTTCCACTTCATAATACTTCGTTTCCATTGTTCTCTGGTTGGACAGCACAAACCCTACATTTGACTGATCCTGATTCACAGAAGTTACACCAGTATACATCCACACATCATCATTCAGCGCCAGATAATTATACCCCTCTGTCGTTTTCAGGCAGTCCTTCTGGCTCAGCACACTATTCCAGAATCCATGCTTCAGTGTGCCATAGTAATCGAACAGATCCACCAGCAGATCCGCAGAATATACCCGATCGACCCACTGAGGAACATCTTCGATATCATAGGTCTTCATCTCGCCGTTGACAGCATTGCAGATAACTACCTTTCCAACGGTTTCTCCGCCGAACAGGCCAATGTTAAACTTTTTCACCGGCGCGATCCAGTAGGGCACGCCTTCTTCATCAATCTCAAAGCTCAGCTCCCCATATATATAAGTTGGATGTGCAAATCTGAGATGACGGTATATATTACGGTTCAGATGTTCACTGGTCGTATATCTGATCCCCTCTTCAAGCTGCACCAGCTCCGTGGTCTGATCCGCCATATTGATCCGGATATACGCCGGAATTCCTTCAGAGCGGTTTGTAAACCACTTGATAATGCTGGCATACTTAAGAGGCGTTACCCGGTAAGGCCTGTCCTGGTAATTGATCTGACTGTAAATATCATCCACGTCAAACTGGGATACCATGTCCACCATACTTCCCATCTTCCGGTCTCCCAGAATTGCAGCCGTATCCCGGTCAAGGATCGGAATCTGGTCAAAAGAAAGCTCCTCGATATCTTCTGTGAATTCTCCTTCTTCCACCTTCATCAGCTGCTGGAACTTTTTTGCGTTCACGATCGGCGAGGAAAGGAGAGTTCCCGCCAGATAAACGATCCCAAGTGCAAGGATCAGAAAGGCAAATCCTTTCAGTACCTTATTCTGTCTGATCTCTCCTCTTCCAGGTCTCTTCTTTACCAGATATAAAGCCGCCAGAATGACCAGTAGGAACAAAAGTGCAAACCAGGTCTCAGAGGAGTGCAGGTTGACCGCCGGCAGCGCCACATAATAATACAGGCCTGCAGCCAGGATCAGAACCACTCCGATGAGTACTTTTCTTCGTTTCGTCATGGACAACCTCCATTAAAATTTATTCCTGCGGAACGGAACGGTAAACAATAACAGGAACGGGAATATTTCCAGACGGCCGGCCAGCATATCAAAGCAGAAAACCAGCTTTGACAGAGGCGAGAACTCTGCGAAACTTCCCAGAGGGCCTACCAGCTCCATACCAGGTCCTACATTGCCGATGGTCGTTAAGACCGCTGAAAATGTAGTTGTAAAATCAAAATTGTCAACTGCTACTATCATCACCGAAAGCATAAAAATCAATGCATAGGCGATCAGAAAAACATATACGGTCCTCAGCACATCGCTGCTGACCTTCTTGCCGTTTACACGGATAATATTGACCGATTTGGGGTGTACCATCTGCTGGATCGAGCGCTTAATACTTTTAACCGCCATGATCAGCCTTGAAACCTTAATTCCTCCGCCGGTAGAAGATGCACATGCTCCCACCACCATCAGGAACATCAGGATCGTCTGTGACAGCATCGGCCATTCCACATAGTTCGCCGTTGCAAAACCTGTGGTTGTTATGATGGAGGCCACCTGGAAAATCGCATATCTGAACGAAGTCAGCGGATTTCCATAAATATAGTTGATATTTGCAGTAATGATCAGCGCCGCCGCAAGGATGATCCCCAGATAAGTCCGGAGCTCTTCGTTTTTCCATACCGGTTTGAATTCTCTCAGCAAAAGCAGATAATACAAGCTGAAATTTATACCAAACAGGATCATAAACACAGTGATAACGCCGTCAATGTAGGCGCTTTCAAAATGTGCGACACTGAGTGCATAATTAGAGAATCCTCCGGTTCCGGCTGTTCCGAAAGTATGGATCAGGCTGTCAAAAAGATTCATCCCTCCAAACAGAAGAAGGATGACCTGGATCACTGTCAGTCCAAGGTACATTCCGTACAGGATCCTGGCATTTGTCATCATCTTCGGCGCCAGCTTATCCTTCTCCGGTCCCGGCACCTCTGCTCTCATCAGGACCATGGAATTTTTGTCAAACGATGTCAGCACCATAACAAATACCAGCACGCCCATTCCTCCGACCCAGTGTGTAAAGCTGCGCCAGAACAGCATCCCCTGCGGAAGCGCCTCCACATCTGTCAGCACTGTGGAACCGGTCGTTGTGAATCCGGAGATTGTTTCAAACAAGGCGTCAATATAATTGGGAATACTTCCGGAAAGAGTAAACGGCAGAGCGCCAAACATCGACCAGAGGATCCATGCGCTGGCTACGATCACCATTCCCTCCTTCCCGTAGATCTCCGGGTTTTTCGGCTTTCTGACGCCTGTAAACAAATATACCACTGCAAGGATTGCCGCCGGTATGAGAAAATATATGCCGTCTGTCTCCCGGTAAAGCAAAGAGACAAACGCAGGCAGGAGCAAAAGCAATGCTTCTACTCCTAACATTTTACCAAGTATGTACCGTATCATTTTTGTATTCATGTCTTCTCCCCGTGTCTCCTCTACGCCAGTATATCGCTGAATTTATTAATCATCTGATTTGTTGTTACAACCACAACACTGTCTCCGACCTCCAGATGATCGTTACCATTGGGGATAATCACCCTTCTCTTTCGTCCGATGCAGGCGATCAGATAATTTCTCTTCGTCGGCAGGTCCTTCAGCGGAACATTCGTAATCTCACATTCCTTTTTAATAATGAATTCCAGCGCCTTTACTCTGCCGCCCAGAAGCTGATACATTGTCTCCACGTTTGCACTGGCATAGGAATTATTCCGGGCAATAACATAGCTCATGATTTCATCCGCCGTAGCGCTCTTTGCCGAAATGATACTGTCAATCCCCATATTCTCTACCATCTGAGCCCTGGAATCCTCGTTTACTTTTGCCACGATCTTCGGAACCCCGCGGCTCTGGGCAAATAGTCCAAGGATAATATTTTCTTCATCCATACCGGTCAGCGCCACAAACGCATTACATTCATCCAGCCCCTCCTCAATCAGGAGTTCCTGATCCGTAGCGTCCCCGCAGATCACCGTTGCTTTTGGCAGAAGTTCACAGAGCTCCTCGCACCGTTCAGGTTTCTTTTCAATAATCTTCACCTGTCTTCCCGCCTGCAGAAGCTGAGTCGTCAGATAATAGCACATATGTCCGCCGCCGCAGATCAGAACCTTCCTTACCTTTTCACTCTTCTTTCCAAGTGATTTAAAGAAGCTTTCCAAATCCTGGTGACCGGCTGCGATATGCATCTTATCTCCGGCTTCCAGCACGAAATCTCCATCCGGAATATAGACATCTTCCCCTCTCTTCACCGCACATACCAGTATTTTGATCTGATATTTACGATAAAGCTCAGCCAGAGACATACCGATAATCCTGCTGTCTTCCTTCAATTTAAACTCAACCAGCTCTACCCGGCCTTTCATAAATGTTTCTACCTTACTTGTCGCCGGGAACAAAAGGATCCTGGCCACCTCGTTGGCCGCCGCAAGCTCAGGATTTACCGCCATGCTCAGATGAAGATCTTCTTTCAGAATCCCGATCTGTCGATAGTACAGGGGATTCCGCACTCTGGCAATCGTATGCTTTGCGCCAAGCCGTTTTGCAATGAGGCAGCTCAGCATATTTAACTCATCTGTGGATGCACAAGCGATCACCAGATCCGCATGAGGAACATCCGCCTGCTTCTGCACTTCAATATCAACACCATTGCCAGTGATACAGTAAATATCCAGCTGGTTCAGTGCTTCCTGGAGCTTTCCCTCATTCTGATCGATCAAAATTATGTCATAGCCTTCTTCCGATAACTGAGACGTCAGCTTATGACCGACTTTTCCGTCTCCAATGATTACTATTTTCATCTCTCTTTTCCTCTTTATTTTTTAGTCAGGACCGCACCGCTGACAACCTGATTGTCTGCGGCCCGGCCCTACAGTATAGAGATTATAGCACTTTTGTTTCAAGAAAAAAAGCCCCAAAGGGCTTTTCTTCTCAAGTTAATTTTGTATCAAAATTCTGCTAATTTTTTGCTTTTATGCTTCCTCTGCTGCACGCTTTTTGATCTCTGCTTCCTGGACGTCGGAAGGTGCCTGTTCGTAACGCGCAAACTCATAGGAATAGGTTCCTCTTCCACCGGTCATGGAACGTAAAACTGTACAATATCCAAACAGTCCTGTCATCGGAATATCGGCAACAATCTCCTGACAGCCTCCGGACACAGGATTCATTCCCAGCACACGGCCGCGGCGTTTATTCAGATCTCCCATCACGTCGCCGGTATAATCATCCGGAACGACCACTTTCACAGAAGCGATCGGCTCAAGAAGAATCGGTCCCGCTTCCATGAATCCTTTCTTAAATGCCTGGATCGTAGCTGTCTTGAAGGCCATTTCTGAAGAATCTACCGGATGATAGGATCCGTCATATAATGTGGCTTTGACTCCCACTACCGGATATCCGGCCAGAGGTCCTTTCTGAACAGATTCCTGAAGCCCCTTTTCTACTGCCGGGAAGTAATTCTTCGGAACAGCTCCGCCTACTACAGTCTCTTCAAATACATAAGGCGCATCCAGATCACCGGACGGTTCAAAGGTCATCTTAACATGACCATACTGTCCGTGTCCACCGGACTGTTTCTTATATTTCGTATCTACATCTGATTTTTTCTTGATCGTCTCGCGGAATGCAACTTTTGGCGTCTCCAGCGTCACTTCACATTTATAACGCTCTGCTAACTTGCTGACAGCAATCTCCAGATGCTGGTCTCCCATTCCATAGATCAATGACTGACGGTTTTCACTGTCATTTACTGCCTTCAGTGTTACATCCTCCGCCATCATCTTCTGGAGCGCCTGGGATACCTTGTCCTCGTCTCCTTTGTTTTTGGTTACATATCTCATATATGTATATGGCTTGGAATACTCTGTCTTTCCGTAAAGGATCGGCGTAGCCTTGGTAGACAGGGTGTCGCCCGTCTTCGTGTTCGCCAGCTTGCCGATGGCTCCGATATCTCCCGCAAACAATTCACTGACTTCCACCGGCTTATTGCCGACCATCGTGTAAATCTTTCCAAGCTTCTCGTCTGCTTCAGAATCGGAATTGTAAAGAACATCCTCTCCCTTCAATACACCGGAGCACACTTTGATAAAAGAATACTTTCCAATAAATGGATCCACCATTGTCTTAAATACATATGCGGACTTTGCTCTGGCGAAATCATAGTTGGCTTCATAAATCTCATTGGTCTTGCGGTTGATGCCTGCACATTCTCTACAGTCCGGGCTGGGGAAGAATCTGACAATATCAGACAGCAGGTTTGCCACGCCCTGCGCCTGGATGTTGGATCCCATAGCCACCGGTACGATATCTCCCTCCATAACCTCTGTACGCATGGCGGCACGGATCTCTTCTACGGAAAACTCTTCTCCGGCAAAATAGCGCTCCATAAACTCATCACTGGTCTCTGCAACAGCTTCCAGAAGCTTTTCACGGTAGATTTCCAGATTCGGTTTGCAGTAATCCGGGATCTCACACTCTTCTCTCTGTCCGATTCCGGTATACCGCCGTCCTGCATTTTTAATGACATTGACATATCCAACCAGCTTTTCATTTTCACGGATCGGCTGGAAATGAGGTGCGATCACCTTTCCATACCGGTCAGTCAGATCCTGCACTACCTGACGGAAGCTGGCATCGTCCACATCCATTTCCGTGACATAGACCATACGAGGCAGATTGTACTTGTCACACAGTTCCCATGCTTTTTCCGTTCCCACTTCCACGCCGGCTTTCCCGGATACGACGATGACAGCTGCATCCGCCACGCTGACCGCTTCTTCTACCTCTCCGACAAAGTCAAAATATCCAGGAGTATCCAGGATGTTGATCTTTGCCTTCTCCCACTCGATAGGTACCAGTGTAGTGCTGATCGAAAATTCACGTTTCTGCTCCTCTTTATCAAAATCGCTGATCGTATTTCCGTCCGTAACTTTTCCCATACGATTCGTGGCTCCGGACACGTAGGCCATCGCCTCTACCAGACTGGTCTTTCCGCATCCGCCATGTCCCAGCAGGACTACGTTTCTAATTTCATCCGTTCTGTAAACCTTCATATTGTGCTGCCTCCTTATTGGTAAAATCTCATGTGTACATTGTACTAAAAATTTCAGGATATTACAACTCATTTATGCAATTTTTACAATTTCCGGTGCTTTTTTACTTTAAAGTGCGAAAGGATTGACAAAGCAGTATCTGAAAGGTTACAATATTTTCTGAATAACTGACAAAGAAAGGAAGACCTTTTATGAAACCAAAGATCGGCTTTATCGGTCTCGGACTGATCGGCGGCTCCATTGCCAAGGCTGTCCGCCAGTATTATCCTGATTATGAGATCGTAGCCTTCGATAAAAATAAAGAAACTCTGGCGCTTGCTACCCAAGAATCTGTCATTGACGTAGCCGCCACCACCATTGATGACAATTTTTATCATTGCCGCTATCTGTTTCTATGCGCTCCTGTGTCCTGTAACACAGCTTACCTGAAACAGCTGGTACGCTACCTGGACACAGACTGCATCCTGACAGACGTAGGCAGCGTCAAATCCAGTATCCACCGGGAAGTGGAGCGGCTGGGAATTGAGGAATACTTCATAGGCGGCCATCCCATGGCTGGTTCCGAAAAAAGCGGCTATAGCAACGCAAAGGCCATGCTGATTGAAAATGCCTACTATGTGCTTACTCCTACCAGCAAAGTACCCCGGGAAAAGATAGATAACTATGTAAATTTTGTCCGTGATCTGCGGGCTATCCCTATTATATTAGACTATCAGGAACATGACCAGGTTACCGGAACCATCAGCCACCTCCCCCATATCATCGCGTCCAGTCTGGTGAATTTTGTCAGAGACACGGATACAAAGGACGAACTGATGAAGAACCTGGCTGCCGGAGGATTTAAGGATATCACACGGATCGCTTCATCTTCGCCTACCATGTGGCAGCATATCTGCCTCAAGAATAAGGAGAATATCTCCCGGATCCTGGATGCATATATACAGGCTCTTGGCAAAGCAAAGGAATTGATCGATCAGGAGGATGAGCAGGGACTCTATTCCCTGTTCGACAGTTCCAGGAATTACCGCAATTCTATCCCCGGCTCTTCAGCCGGACCGATCAAGAAGGCCTTCGCCGTATACTGCGACATTATAGACGAGGCCGGCGGAATTGCCGCCATCGCGACAATACTTGCGTCCAACAATCTGAATATCAAGAATATCGGGATTGTACATAACAGAGAATTTGAAGAAGGGGTTCTGCGTATTGAATTCTATGATGAAGGCTCTTCAAAACGGGCCGCAGAATTACTGCAGAAATTCAGGTATATCGTTTATGAGCGTTAGAACTATAGCCAAGGCAAAGAATTTAAAAGGAGAAATCACGGTTCCCGGCGATAAGTCTATCTCCCACCGCAGCATCATGCTGGGGGCAATTGCCCAGGGAACCACGGAGATCACCAATTTCCTAACCGGGGCAGACTGTCTTGCTACCATCAAATGCTTTCGCAAAATGGGCATCGACATTGATTGCCGCCCCTCCAGCATCCTGGTACACGGGAAAGGCCTGTATGGCCTGACTGCGCCTGATGGGATACTGGATGTTGGAAACAGCGGCACCACAACGCGGCTGATGTCCGGCATCCTGGCCGGGCAGGACTTCTCCTGCGTCCTGAATGGGGATGATTCCTTAAACCAGCGCCCAATGGCGCGCATCATGAAGCCCTTGAACAGTATGGGGGCCCATATTACCAGTATCAAAGACAACGGCTGCGCTCCGCTTAAGATTGAGCCGGGCCATCTTCACAGCATTGTCTATCAGTCTCCGGTAGCCTCTGCTCAGGTCAAGTCTGCCATCCTTCTCGCGGGGCTCTACGGAGATGGAGAGACTTCCGTGACTGAGCCGGCGCTGTCCAGGAACCATACGGAACTCATGCTACAAAGTTTTGGCGCCAGCGTATCCGCCGCTATGCATCCGGACGGCAGCGCCACCGCTTACGTTCACGCCTGCGACGAATTATACGGGCAGCAAATTTTTGTTCCCGGCGACATCTCATCTGCAGCATACTTTATCGCTGCAGGCCTTCTGGTCCCGGGCTCCGAGCTGCTGGTCAAGAACGTAGGCACCAATTTCACAAGAGCCGGATTCCTTGACGTATGCAAGGCAATGGGGGCAGATATTACCCGTGTAAACGAGACCTTCCTGGGGGGCGAAGGACGCGCGGACATCTTGGTCCGCTCCAGCGATCTGAAAGGCGCAACGATAGAAGGGGACATCATCCCTGCCTTGATCGATGAGATCCCCATCCTCGCAGTTATGGCTGCCCATGCAGAAGGCACAACCGTCATCAAGGATGCTGCCGAACTGAAGGTAAAGGAAACCAACCGGATCGCTACAGTCACCGAAAACCTTAAGGCTATGGGCTGTAACATAACCCCTACCGCCGACGGCATGATCATCGAAGGAGGTTCCCCACTCTCTGGCGCCCGGATTCAAAGCCATATGGATCACCGTATCGCCATGGCATTCGCCATCGCCGGCCTGACCGCCAAAGGGGAAACCGTTATCGAGGATAGTCAGTACGTAGATGTGTCCTATCCAGAATTTTTCGAGGCGGTAGAAAGAATAAGAAGTGACACGTAACAGTTTTAACTTTGACACGTAACACTTTTAAAAAGTGTTACGTGCCAAACCTTCATAACTGGTGTGTATAATTAAAAAAAGCCCTGCGTAAAAGTGAAAAAACTGGTGCGCAGAATGCATATAGAATACGAAAAGGTAAATAATCCAAGCATATTTATTTTTCTTTTGGATTAGTTGCCTTTTCGTTTAATTTATTGAATTCATAAAGTTTAACGCAGGACATTTTACATTTTTACACAGGGGTTATATCAATTTTACACACCAGTTTAACAAAGTGAACACGTAACATTTTTGAAAAATGTTACGTGTCAAAGTGAAAAGTGTTACGTGTCAATAATACGTTACTCTTACGGTTTTTCCCAGGTGTTCTACGCATTCCCGCAATTGTTCCACCAGATTCATCCTGACGCTCAGGTCGAATGGCAGGTTGGAGTTCTGATGGGCCGTGTTCATAGCCTTTCCCACGAACAGATTTAGTTCCGTGCATTCCTCGATTATCAGTTTGGCCAGTTTGGATGCACCATTATCGGCATCCAGTTCATCAAAGAATGCCTCGTCAAAATCATCATTCTCGTAACGTCTAAGCAGCCCCATCGCTTTTCCAATAGTCAGCACGCCTTCTGTCACCAAATCCAGGCCTTCGATGCTTGCCGTAGGAGGAACGCTTGGATCCGCATAATTCAGGGACGTGATGATCTCTTTTTTCAGCACCCTGGCAGTGATGTTCGCACTGGTCCCTCCGCAGACGACCTTCTTGCCCTCTTGATTCATGAAGTCCCGGACCACCCGCTCGTCGTCCTCCTTGTGAGTAGGAGGTCCCGTAAATATGTTGAGAATGCGCCGTTCTATGACTCTCGCGACGGCAACCGTGGTATCGTCCCCGGGCTTCTGCCCGTACAGGTCATCACAGGCTTGGCTCAGCATGGCGGCCAGCCGGGATGCTGACAGAGTCTCCTTCGTACACTTCAAGGTATATTCTGCCATACTTTCCCAGGTCCAGCCAAAATTCAGAAGTTCTCCGACCCCCGCATAGATGACGCCGTCGCTCATAAGTACGAAACAGTCCTTAAGTTTTACCTGAAAACGATACTCCCGGATGGTCTTGTCCTCAATCACCCTCTCCTCATAAGGATAATCCACGATCTCGCCATCCCGCACAAACACACATTTTGGATTGTCAAATTCTGCCAGATACGCCTCCCCGTTGTGAAAAATCTGAAGAATGCTGAAGGTGGCATAGGCTACTTCCCGTACCTTGCACACTGGAAGCGTCTTGGCGATTGTCTCTACGCAGGCTTCTATGGATGCCCCCTCCAAAAACATGGTTCCCAGGATCTTGGATGTCAAGGTGGCCAGAATATTGGCCTTTACGCCGCTTCCCATTCCATCCGCCAGTATAATAATCTCAGAATCGTCCGTCTTAAGGACCTCTACCTTGTCTCCACAGAGTTCTTCATGATGCTTGTTCAGGCTTTTCCAGGATATATCTACACTTACACTCATATCAATCTTCCTCTTCAAACAGAATTGAATCCCTCAGTTTTGACAGGGTCACTTTGGTCTCTGCAGTCGTCTCTCCCAGAAGGCCGGCGATTTCCTGCGCCACCATCATCTGCTTGTCAATGACCTTCTGCGCCATCTCTACCGTCTCCATCTTCAGGTTATAGTGCTGTTCTTTGGCCTTCTCTTCCCTGGTGATATCCTGGTACGTCACCAGTACGGATTCCAGGCTTTCTATATAAATGATGCTCTCTACCACCGTCAGTTTCATGGTCTCCAGGTTCAGTTTCTTGTGAACGATCTGCTGTCTGGTATTCAGGACTTCCGCAATATCCTTGTCGTCCAAAAATTCGAAAATATACCGCTCCAGTGCTTCTTCCCTGGACACTCCAAGCATCTCCCGGGCTTTTTTGTTGCATTCCCGTATTCGCATATCCTTGTCAATGATCATGATCATGCTGGGCGTCACATCCATAACGATGTTGGACATTGATTCCGCCTGCGCCACCGCATAAGGCAGGCACATGCCAATCTCGGCTTTCTTCTGGTACACTGCTGTCGCTTTGGCCCGGCAAGTCGGATATCCGCAGGCGCCGCAGTTCAGTTCGTCCTCTTTTGTATATTTGCCCATCGCATGAAGAATCTGCTCCATCTCCGTGTCTGAAGGCGTGCGGTCATGGACGCGTCGATCCTTAAATGTCTTCTGAAGTTCGATATCTCGTCCCTCAATGCCTTGCGCCTCTTCCTGATATGCGACCTGGTCTTCCAGATCCATCTTGGCCCGTACCAGGGACTGCTGCCATTTATCAGAGGCTGGTCCCTTGATGCATCCGCCCTCGCAGACATTGACCTCGAAGAAGCAGTTCTGGATCCCGCCTTTTTCCAGTTCTTCAAAAAGTTCCATACAGGCTTTCAGCCCATCAATATGTATTTTATAGTAATTGTCCTCCACTGAACTTGCACGCACAGACTTAATAATCCCCCCGCTGATTGGGTAGAGCTGATTAACCTTAGGGCTTGGATTCCCCATAGGAAGGTTCTGGCACTGGTGGACATCTATGCCTTTTGCCTTCCACCATTTCACGATCTCTTCAAACGTCAGGATAGCATCGATTGCCCCCTGTACTCTTTCATCCCCGATTGCCTCTTCTTTCTTGGCAATACAAGGCCCTAGGAATACCACCTTCACATCCGGTCCGTAAATATCCTTGATGAGCCGGCCATGGGCAATCATAGGAGATACCACCGGCGCCATCATAGGTACCAGGGATGGATAATACTTCTCAATCAGATCATTGACGCTGGGACAGCAGGTCGTGATGATGTTGTCCATCTGGCCATCTTTTAGAAGTTTCCAATACTCTCTGGTCACCAGCGCGGCGCCCTCGGCCGTCTCCCGCACCTCATAGAAGCCCAGCTGCTTCAGGGCATCCACGATCTGGCCCGGCTTGTCGTATTCCAGCACGCCAAGATAGGAAGGGGCGATGGATATAATCGTCTTCACTCCCTGCTTCAGATACCGCTTCACCCGATCCATGTCGCTGGCAAATGTCTTTGCATTCTGAGGACATACTTCCAGGCAATGGCCGCAGTTGATGCAGTGGTCCTTCATAATATGAGCCTGCTCGTTTTGGACGGAAATGGCTTTCACTTCACAGTTTCGCACGCATTTATAGCAATGCCTGCAGCTCGCATCCTTAAAATCTATTACTCGCACTTTCCCGCCTCCTTCAATATGACCTCATGGAAGAAATCTTCCGCATCCCCCGGCTTTACATGGTAAATATTCTCCCCGATCTTCACACTGACGCCTTTGGAGCAGGCGCCCATGCAGAATGAGCCGCTAAGCTCGATATCCGCTACATCTCTGTGTTCCTTCGTAAGCCTGGTAAATGTCTCAATAACATCCTTGGAGCCCCTCACATGGCAGGAACTTCCAATGCATATCAGAACCTTCATAATGTCCTCCTTAATCCGCACATAGTTACTTCTTCCATTATAACATCACACAGATTAAGGCGCAATCTCGGGAAATGTTTATTTCTGCTTATGATTTCTACTCAGGTTTTTGATTTATAATTTTCACTTATACTTTCACTTACAGATTCCACTTTACCTTCAGGCATATCCTATTCCTTTGCCAGAATAATGCTGACAATACCGCATAGGAGCCCTCCCACAGGAAATGCGATCCAACTGATGTTCCAATAATTTCCTACAAAACCCAGCAGAAAGAAGAAAATGTCTTCCTCAAACCGGGCAGGCAGCTGCATTTCCTCCACAAATCCTTCATAGATCACACCGCACAGTATCAGTCCAATCGCCACAGCAACAACATTAATATATTTTTTATGAAACTTATCAATTTCTTCTGTCGTATATACATTTTCTATCACCGGATATCTTCTCCGAAATTCCTCATCTTTCAACCCGTGAACCACGAATAGCAGGACGGATACCACGCACATGATAAGAAACAGCATATTTGCATAACTTTCGCTGACTCGGATCCCCATCAGGAATTCGTATATCGTCACGCCAAGCAGTATAAAACCTACGCCAAAGGCTACCGCCTTGCTGAACTCATTCTTATGCTGGTCATATTGTGCATTATCTTCTGCAAAAGACTCCGTCGCATCGCCTCTGATCAGCGTATCCATATCGCATCGGAACATCTCGCACAGCTGCAATATCTTCTCCATCTCCGGATAGGTTGCTCCGCTTTCCCTTAGTTAAAGATATGAACCCTCTTTATCAGTCTACTTTTCCAATAAATCGGTAATATATCTCTATTTCCTGTATTCTTTCGTTATCCTCATTCGTTGTTGCTTCGTGGATAAGGATTTTTTCTATCATTGCATTTAATAACGGTGCTGTCAGTTCCTTTGGTACGGAATACTCCTTGATTAACTCAATCCACTTTTCAGCACCTATCATATCCTGTTCCATTTTACTTAGTTCTTCTCTTAGGCTTGTTATCTGCTGTTCCAGTTCTATCTGTTCTTTTTGGTACTTGCTGGACAACATCACAAAATTTCGCTCTGTTATCTTCTCACAGGCTCTATCTTCATACATTTTCGCAAATAAACGGTCAATCTCATTTTGTCTGTTCTCGGCTTTCTTCAATGTACTTGCCTTTTTCTTCTTTTCCCGTATTCTCTCTGCATTGCCAGCTTTCTGTATCTTGTTCAATACCTTTTCTTCGTCCTGCTGTACTGCCTTAGCCCAATACTGCAAGCGTTCCAATACGGCTTGATACAGCACATCATAACGAATGTAGTGCATAGAACAATTACCTTTGCCAAACTGCCCGTAGTAACTGCAAGCATAATAACTGTAAGGCGTTTTATTTGTCTTATTCGTTCCAAATCTCATAGACCAACCACAATCCGCACACTTGACAAGCCCTGCAAAAATCGGCGTTGCCTTTTCCTTTGTCTGTCTGCGTCTTGATTTTATCTGCTCCTGCACACGATAGAACACTTCCTTGTCAATAATCGGCTCGTGAGTGTTTTCTACTCGAAACCATTCACTTTCGGGCTTACGCACTTTCTTTTTGCTCTTGAACGATACCGTAGACTGCATATTGTGAACACTGTTTCCGATATAAACCTCACTTTTCAATATCGCCTTGACATGAGCAATCGTCCACTTATAACGCTTACTTTCGGGTTTTCCCTCAAAGATATGTGCAAAAGTACCGTATCTTGTAAAATTTAGCCATGACGCTGTCGGAACTTTTTCTGCTCTTAACTGCTTTGTGATTTTTGCACTTCCGTAACCTTGATAGGCTAGGGAAAAGATTTTTTCAATAATCCATTTTGTTTCATCATCAACCAACAGTTTTCCTTTGATGTCAGGGTGTTTCTTATATCCTAACGGAGCATAAGCACCGTAATGAGCCCCCTCCGCAAACTTTGTCTTAAATGCTGATTTGACTTTACGGCTTGTATCTCTTGCCACCCATTCATTGATGATGTTCTTAAATGGTGCAATCTCACTTTCGCCTTTTTCGCTGTCTACACCGTCATCAATCGCTATGTAGCGGACATTATGACTAGGGAAATACAATTCTGTATATTGTCCTGTCATAATATAATTTCTGCCAAGACGGGAAAGGTCTTTCGTTACAACACAGTTGATTTTTCCTGCCTCTATATCCTCAATCATTCTTTGAAAACTCGGTCTGTCAAAATTTGTTCCCGACCAGCCGTCATCAATATATTCATCAATGACATTCAAATGATGTTCTTTTGCATATAAACGCAACATACTTCTCTGTGTGGTAATGCTGGAACTTTCGCCCTGTAATTCATCATCTCGGCTTAACCTAAGATAAA
>ERZ826396.2537-NODE-2537-length-14741-cov-11.588247_pt1 | contig 14741 bp, 13 predicted proteins | sample MGYA00519926_ERZ826396 | MGnify/ENA primary metagenome ERZ826396 (study PRJEB31778, sample SAMEA3449230) | human gut metagenome | biome: human gut; feature: human-associated habitat; material: faeces | place: United Kingdom | collected 2010/2012 ... | reverse complement strand
CGCGCACGACTTCGGCGAGAACCGCCCCGACTCCCTTTTGGAGAAGGCCGCGCGTTTCCCGGAGCAGACCTGGCACTTCATCGGCAACATCCAATCGCGGCGCATTCCCGACATCGTGCGGTGCTCGACGCTCGTCCACTCGCTTTTCCAGGAACGCCACGTGGCGAAACTCGAGGCGGCGGCTGTCTGCGCGGGCAAGGTCCAAGACGTCCTCTTGGAGGTGAACGTTTCGGGCGAGGCCAGCAAGGGCGGCCTTGCACCCGAGGATGCTCCCGCGATGCTCGCGCATTGCGCGGCCTTTCCCCATGTGCGTGTGCGCGGCCTCATGACGATGGCTCCTCAGGGGGATCGCGCGGCGGCCCGAGAGTGCTTCGAGGGGCTTGCGCGTCTGCGCGACGAGTTGAGGACGCGCCTCGATGGCGAGCGAGCGGCGCAGTTCAATGAACTTTCTATGGGCATGAGCGAAGATTGGCGCGAGGCCGTCTTGGCGGGCGCTACCATAGTGCGCATCGGCCGCGCCCTGTTCGATGACGCCTTCGACGAGGATCCGCGCCCGTGACCATGCGCGGTTTGGCAACGTGAGACGCAGCGGCGGTTCGACCGCCGGATGAAACGAAGCAGGTGGGACGGTATGGAGCTGCCAAAGATCAAGAAATCGGAGCATGGAATGCTCGATGGCATCAAATCCAAGCTCGGATTCGCCAATGCGAGCCAAGGCTACGACAGCGGTTACGGCGAATATGGAGACGATTACGCCGGAGACTACGGCGAGTACGGGGATTACGGAGACTATGGCGAGTACGGAGACGATTACGCGCCGATCGACGGTCGTGCCGATGACGCGGCCGGATCGCGCTACGATCCCTACGCGCCGGTCACGACCCGCCCGGCTCGCGCATCCCATGCGCGCTCGTCTTCGCGCAGCGCGGGGGCGACTCCCCCGAAGCTCGTCTCCATCGACGATGTGCGCGCCCATACGCAGGTTCCCGAAAGCCTTACGCGCGATCCTCTTCCACCGCGTCGGGTGACCGCAAGCCCGCTGCGCGAGCGAACGATGGTCGATGCCGACGTGCCTGCGCCCGCCAACACCCCCAACGCCCGTGCCGCCTCCGCTTCGGCCCGCGAGCGCTCGGAGAGTCTGAACGCGCTGTTCTCCTCCACAGCCGAGGAGGCTTCCTCTGCCGCGTCCGCGCCCGTCGCCGCGTCGAACGTCTCGTCATCGGGCGCGACAGCCTCGTTCGATCCCTACGAGGCGCTCACCGGGGCCGGGTCGGCGAAGCACGATCCGTCGCGCTCGCTCACGGTGCTCAAGCCCGCCAGCTACGGGGAGGTGGAGCGCATCGCCAAGGCGCTCAAAGCCGGGGACGCCGTCGTGCTCGCGCTGCGCAACACGCCCGACGCGCTGGCGAAGCGCATCCTCGACTTCTCGTTCGGCGTGTCGAGCGCCCTCGACGCGAGCGTCGACTGCGTGGCTGACAAGGTGTTCGTCATCGCGCGCGGCTCGGGGCTCACCGAAGCGGAGCGTGTGAACCTTCGCAACCAGGGAGTGCTGTGATGGCTTCGGGCCATCGCGAATAGACTGAAGGAGCCTGTTTCGTGCTGAGTCTGAAGTACCTCATCGTATCGCTCGCCGATGCCTACAGCATGCTGCTGTTCGTGTACGTGCTCATGTCGTGGCTTCCCACCGACCGCGGCATCTTGGCCGATATCAACAACGTGCTCGCGAAGGTGTGCGATCCGTATCTCAACCTTTTCAGAAGGTTGATACCCCCGCTTGGAGGTATGGTGGATGTCACTCCCATCATCGCCCTGCTTGTATTACAATTAGGAGTACGTTTGCTGATAGGCTTGCTTTAGCGCATAGAATCATGTTCGCGCAGATGCACACACGCGAACAGGACGAAGGGACGACAGATGGCAATCACCTCGGCTGAGATCCACAATCAAAGCTTCTCGATCGACCGCAAGGGCTACGACGTCGACGAAGTGGACGTGTTCCTCGAGCGCGTTGCCGACGAGATCGACGGCATGAACGCGCAGATCGCCCAGCTTGAAAATCAGCTTGATGACAGCCGTTTCGACGGCTTCGACAAGCCGGCGCGCGTGGAGGCCCCCGTCGCCGAGGCCGACGAGCGCGCGCTCGCGGAGAAGGACGAGCGCATCGCCGAACTCGAGCGTCAGCTCGAGGCCAAGAAGGCCGACGACAACGCGATCGCCCAGGCGCTCATCATCGCCCAGCGCTCTGCCGACGAGATCATCGCCAATGCGAATGCCCAGGCTGCCGCCACCATCAAAGATGCCGAGGACGAGGCCAGCCGCATCGTGGGCAAGGCCGAGGGCGAGAGGCAGAAGGTGCTCGATGCCATCAAGAAGCTCGAGGACGACCGCGAAGACGCGCGCGAGGAGTATCAGGAGCTGCTCACCGATTTCATCAGCGACGCCACGCGCAAGCTGGCGGAGATCGGCGGGTCGCTTCCTGCCCAGGCTACCGCGCTGACGAGCGCCCATGCCCGTCCGAGCTCCACCATGGAGGATGCCTCGACGGGACGCGTGGACTCTCCTGTCCAGGCTCCCATCAACCGCGACGGTGCCGGTGCCTACGCCACGCCGCAGACGCCTACGGGCACGGTCGTGGCGCCCGCGACGCCGAAGCCTTCGGGGGTCGAGAAGGACCTCTCCGGTTTCGGCGATGCCGACGACGCCTTCGAGTTCGAAGAGATCGACTAGCTTTCGTCGGCTGGTGGCCGACGATCCATGCAGTGAAACGAAGGGCCTCCGCGTTTGAAGCGTGGAGGCCCTTTCAGTGAGTGCGCTGCTTTGTCGTGCCGCTGTCTGGGCGAGCGGGCCGATAAGCCGGGTTCTGTCGTTGGACGGCCATTTATCTCGAACGCCTGTCGCCAGGTGTCTCAAGCACGCAACCCGAACGCACGGCGGGCAACCGTGTCGCGTTCCTATTTGCGCTTGCTCCGGATGGGGTTTTCCAAGCCGCGCCGTTGCCGACGCGCTGGTGCGCTCTTACCGCACCGTTTCAGCTTTTCTCGCCGTGCGTTGCGCCGAGGCGCGTGCACGGGGGAGTTTCCTTTTCTGTGGCACTGTCCGTCGGGTCGCCCCGCCCAGCCGTTAGCTGGCATCCTGCCCTGTGGAGCCCGGACTTTCCTCGCACCGCAGTGCGCGACCGCCTGGCCCGCTCGCGTACGGTATTCTAGCATGCGGGGACCGCGTTCGCGAGGAGAATCCTCTTCTGCCGTCTTTTACGGGTCGTTACTGTTCGGAATCGCGCTTGCCGTGCGCATGCCTTTCTTCACCGGATGCGGTTCGCACTCGGGCGCCCATGTGGTATTCTGGCAAAATTCGATGCCGATCACAGGAGTTTTGCATGAGTGCCGGTGCGTATCGCCTTGCTGTCTCGGGCGAAGCGTTTTCCGGCTTTCCGAGAGAGGGGTTCGCTGATGAAGACCTGCGCGCTCGTGGGGGCCGCCGATTTCAACGCCGCTGATTTCGTCGCGCGCCGCGAGACGGGCGCGTTCGACTTCGTCATCGCCGTCGATGCGGGGTTCGCGCACCTCGAGGGCATCGGCGTGGCGCCGGATATGGCCGTGGGCGACTTCGATTCGCTCGGGTACGTGCCGAAATGCCGTCGCGTGTCGCGCCATCCCGTCAAGAAGGACAAAAGCGACATGGAACTCGCCATGGAGAAAGCCGTCGACTGGGGGCATGGCGAGCTTTTTGTGTACGGGGCCCTGTCGGGGCGGCTCGATCACACGATTGCGAACTTGCAGCTGTTCGCGAAATTCTCCGAGCGAGATGCTCTCGTCACCGGCATCGGCGACGACTTCGCCGTGCGCCTCCTCACCGGTCCCGACGTGTTCGAGCTGCCGGAGGGGTTGGATTCGGGCACCGTGTCGGTGATGTCGGCCAACGACATGGCTCAGGGTGTCATCGAACGCGGTCTGGCGTACTCTCTTGATGACGAGCCGTTGTCGAATCGCACTTCACGAGGGCTGTCGAACGAGTTGACGGGGGAGGAAGCCACTGTCGCCGTAGAGGAGGGCACCCTCTACGTGTTCTATCCGCTGAGATAATGCTGCGTCTGCCGTCCGGAAATGTGGTGCGGCGTGCGGCGCTACGAGCGCTTTTCGAGGCGTTTGCCTATCGTCGAAGTGATTTCGTCGAGGGGGATTTCGAGCGCATGGGCGTAATCGAACAATTCGTGCAGGTGTAGGCTGCGCTCCCCAGTCTCGATCTTCGATACGTAAGACTGGGCCTTCTCCAAGCGCTCTGAGAGTTGCATCTGAGTCAAGCCTGTCTCTACCCGCATGTTCCGCAGGCAATCGCCGACTATTCTGTTCCTGTTCGCGTCCACGCGGAAAACGATATGGTATAAAGTGAAATATCCCAATTTAGGATATTTGAGAGAGGAATGGATTGGAGGATTTGCGATGGAGCAGGGTCAGAATCAGGATCGGGGCATCCGGGTCATAGACGGGTTTCGCTTCACGATAGGGGTATGGCTTGCGAGTTTGCTCGTTGGCGCTATTCCGATTTTGCTCTTTGTGCTTTTCTTGATCGGAACCGGGTTTTCTGGCGTAACAGGTTAACCCCTACCGTTAGCCGCTCATACGAATGATCGGAACGTCACGACTCCTGCAGCTGAATGCCGGAGTATAATCGGCTCGAAGGTTTTCACAACCTCATATCCGGGGAGCTCGCTGTTCGCTGCGGCGACGGGCGGGCTGAGAGGAAGCGCCGGCACACGCTTCGACCCGACGAACCTGACATGGGTAATGCCAACGAAGGGAGTTCTATGACGCAGATCAGCGCCGCGTCGCGCGGCAATCCTGCACCTATCACGCAGATCGATCATGCCCGCGCGGGCACGATCACGCCCGCCATGCGCGCCGTGGCCGAGAAGGAGGGGCGCGACCCTGAGTTCATCCGCGAAGGTGTGGCGGCGGGGCGCATCGCCATCCCCGCGAACATCCACCACGGGCGCCTCTCGCCCGAGGGCGTGGGCGGCGGTCTGCGCACGAAGGTGAACGTGAACCTCGGCATCTCGGGCGATGTCGCCGACGAAGCCGAGGAATGGAGGAAGGTCGACGTGGCGCTGGAGCTGGGCGCCGAGGCCATCATGGATCTGTCGAACAGCGGCAAGACGGCGGCGTTTCGCCGGGCGCTCATCGAGCGGTCGCCGGCGATGATCGGCACCGTGCCGATGTACGACGCCATCGGTTATCTGGAAAAGCCGCTCGTCGGCATCAAAGCGGCCGACTTCCTCGATGTGGTGCGCGCGCATGCCGAGGACGGCGTGGACTTCGTCACCATCCACGCCGGCATGAACCGCCGGGTCATCGAGTCGTTCCGTGAGACGGGCCGGCTCACGAACATCGTGAGCCGCGGCGGGTCGCTCATCTTCGCCTGGATGGAGGCCACCGGCAACGAAAACCCCTTCTACGAGTTCTACGACGAGGTGCTTGCCATCCTGCACGAGCACGATGTCACCATCAGCCTGGGCGACGCCATGCGCCCCGGGTCCACCTACGACGCCACCGACGCGGGCCAGATCGCCGAGCTCATCGAGATCGGCAAGCTCGTGCGCCGCGCATGGGACGCGGGCGTGCAGGTGATGGTGGAGGGGCCGGGCCATATGGCGCTCGACGAGATCGCCGCCAACATGAAGCTGGAGAAGCGCCTGTGCCACGACGCGCCCTTCTACGTGCTCGGGCCGCTCGTCACCGACATCGCGCCGGGCTACGACCACATCACGGCCGCCATCGGCGGGGCCGTGGCCGCCGCTTCGGGCGCGGACTTTTTGTGCTACGTGACGCCCGCCGAGCATCTGCGTCTGCCCGATGCGGCGGACGTGCGCGAGGGCCTCGTGGCAACGAAGATCGCCGCACACGCCGCCGACATTGCGAAGGGTCTGCCCGGCGCGCGCGATCGCGACAACCGCATGAGCGATGCCCGCCGCCGCGTGGCGTGGGACGAGATGTTCGACCTCGCGCTCGATCCCGCGAAGGCGCGCAGCTTCTACGAGAGCGCGCCGCCTTCGACCGACGGCACCTGCACGATGTGCGGCGAGATGTGCGCCATGCGCACGGTGAACCAAATCATGGATGGCTTGACAGTTGATTTGGGACAAGAATAACCTTCCTCTTTGTCATCCTGAGCGGAGCGCCGCAGGCACGGAGTCGAAGGATCCCGTGCGGTGCCAGCCTTACCCTGCAATTATCTGACTATCAGAAAGAAGAACGACTATGACCCCCTTTGCTCTGAAGAACGCTCTGAATAACGTCCGTGCGACCACGCCGCTCGTGCACAACATCACGAACTACGTGACGGTGAACGACTGCGCGAACGCGCTGCTGGCCATCGGCGCGAGCCCCATCATGAGCCACGAGCCCGCCGACGTGCGCGATATCCAAACCATCTGCGGCGGGCTCACGCTCAACATCGGCACGCTCGACGAGCGCTCCATCGCGGGCATGTTCGCCGCCGGCGAGCGCGCGGGCGAGCTCGGGCACCCCATCGCGCTCGATCCCGTGGGCGTTGGCGCGTCGGCGCTGCGTACGAAGACGGCGGGCGATTTGCTCGATCGGCTGGACGTGTCCGTCATTCGCGGCAACATGTCCGAAGTGAAGGCGCTCGCCGGCGGCGCGGCCTCCACCCGCGGTGTGGACGTGTGCCCGGACGACGCCGTCACCGAGGGCAACCTGTCCGCGAGCGCCGCGTTCGCGCGCGCCTTCGCCGCGAAGACCAGCGCGGTCGTGGCCATCACCGGTACCATCGACATCGTGGCCGACGCTGAGCGCGCCTTCGCCATCCGCAACGGCAGCGCGCTCATGGGCCGCATCACGGGCGCGGGCTGCATGCTGTCGTGCCTGTGCACGGCGTTCGCGGTGGCGAACCCCGACGCGCTCTTGGAGTCCCAGGTGGCCGCCGTGGCCGGCATGGGGCTTGCGGGCCAGGTCGCCGAGGAGCGGATGGGCGGCCTTGACGGAAACGGGTCGTTTCGCACCTACCTGCTCGACGCGCTGTTCAACCTGGGCGGCGACGCGCTCGAAGCGGGCGCGCTCGTGGAAGAGCTGGCGTAAGGGGGGCGGCTGTGCATTCGCGGAAGAGCCTTCGTCGCGCCATGGCGCTCTATGCGGTGACCGATCGCTCGTGGCTCGGCGGGCGCACGCTTGCCGCCTGCGTCGCGGCAGCGCTCGCGGGCGGCGCGACCTGCGTTCAGCTGCGTGAGAAAGGGGCCTCGACCGCCGCCGTGGCGGCGCAAGCGCGCGCCTTGCTGCCGCTGTGCCGCGCGGCGGGCGCGCCGCTTATCGTGAACGACGACGTGGAGGCGGCCCTGCTCGCGGGGGCCGATGGCGTGCACGTGGGGCAGGGCGACGCCGCGTGCGCCGAGGCGCGGGCCGCCCTCGGTCCGGATGCCGTCGTGGGCGTGTCGGTGCAGACGGCGGCGCAGGCGCTCGCGGCGCAGGAGGCCGGGGCCGATTACGTGGGCGCGGGCGCGGTGTTCGGCACGCCCACGAAAACGGATGCCGTCGTCACGGGCGTGGACGGCCTCGCTGCCATCTGCGCGGCGGTGGACATCCCCGTCGTCGCCATCGGCGGGCTGAACGCGCGCACGCTGCCCGCGCTCGCGGACAGCGGGGCCGACGGGGCGGCCGTGGTGTCGGCCCTCTTCGCAGCGGAGGACATCGAAAGCGCGGCCCGCCATCTGCGCGCGGTTGTGCGGGAAGTGCTGGGCGCATAGCGCCTCGCGCCTTGTGCGGCGTGCCTCGAAGGCATCCGGGCGTTCGCCCGCCTTCGACCCTTCCGCTCCGAGCGGCCGTGCGAAGCGGCCGAAGAAAGGACGACACCATGAAAGCAGTGCTCAGCATCGCGGGATCCGATTCAAGCGGCGGTGCCGGCATCCAAGCCGACATCAAGACCATCGCCGCCCACAAGCTGTTCGCCGAGACGGCCATCACGGCACTTACGGCGCAGAACACCCTCGGCGTCACCGGTGTGCGCGAGGTGGAGCCCCCGTTCGTGGCGGCCCAGATCGATGCCGTGTTCGACGACATTCGGCCCGACGCCGTGAAGATCGGCATGGTGTCGTCGGCCGCCATCATCGAGGCCGTGGCCGAGCGGCTTGCGGCCCACGGCGCGCGCAACGTCGTGGTGGACCCTGTGATGGTGGCCACGAGCGGCGCGCGCCTCATCGACGAGGACGCCGTGGCCGCCCTGCGCGCGCGCCTGCTGCCGCTCGCGGACGTCGTCACGCCCAACATCCCCGAGGCCGAGGTGCTGTGCGGGTTTTCCATCGCCGACGAGGCTGCGATGGAACGCGCCGCCCGCCAACTGCTCGGGATGTGCGGCGGGGCGGCGCTCGTGAAGGGCGGCCACGGCGCGAACGACGCGAACGACGTGCTGGCCCTGCCCGACGGCACGGTGCGGTGGTTCCGCGCCCCCGCCATCGACACGGGAAACACCCACGGCACCGGCTGCACGCTGTCGTCGGCCATCGCGTGCGGGCTGGCCGCGGGGAAGGACATGGCCGAGGCCGTGGCGGGTGCGAAGGCGTACGTCACCGGTGCGCTGGCCGCCGGGCTCAACCTCGGGCGCGGCAGCGGTCCCCTCGACCACATGTGGGCATGGGGAGGGAGGTAAGCCTTCCGTGGACGTTGCGAGCGCATACGCGTTCGAGGCGCGGCATCCCGAAAAGGTTCGAGACGTGAGCGGTTCGTCGGGCGCCCTCACCGCGCGCCTCGATGCCGACGACGGCTGCTATTACCTGAAGTCGGGAGAGGCGGGCTCTTTGAGACGAGAGTACGAGGCGCTTCGCTTCTTCCATCCGCTCGGCCTTGCGCCCGAGGCCTTGGGCTACGAGAGCGGCGAGCGGGATTGTCTGCTCATGCGCCCGCTGCCGGGTTCGCCCGCCGTCAGCTCGCAGCTCATGTCGCATCCCGATCGCCTCGCCCGCGCGCTCGGCAGGGCGCTGCGCGATTTCCACGACCGCGGCATCGGGGACTGCCCGTTCTCCAACAGCGCAGCCGACATGCTCGCGCGCGTGGAGCGGAACCATCGCGCCCGCGAGCTTGACGAGGTCATGGCGCGCGCCATCGGAGAAACGGACATCGACCGCATCTACGAGCGCATCCGGGCAGGGGCCCGTCTGCTCGAAGACGACGTGGTTGTCCACGGCGATTTCTGCCTGCCGAACGTGTTCTTCGACGGCGAATACCGCTTCACCGGGTTCATCGACCTGGGGATGGCCGGTCGGGGAGATCGGCATTACGACCTGTACTGGGGTCGATGGACGCTGCGCTACAACCTGGGCACCGACGCGTACGGGGATGCGTTCTTCGACGCGTACGGCGCCGCCGACATCGATCCCGCGCGCATAGAGGTGGCGGGCCTTATCTCCTGCCTGGACGGATGAGGCCCCTTTCGGATCCCGATCACGCCTCGAACACGCACCGCCCTCCCGTGAACGTGGCCAGCACCCGCGTCTTCTGCACGTCGTCGGGCGCGCACGAGAGCACATCGCGGTCGAGCACCGTCACATCGGCCAGCATGCCCGGCTCGAGCATCCCCAGCTCGTGCGCGCGTCCGGCGGCCGCGGCGCTGCCCTGCGTGTAGGCGCGCAAGGCCTCGGCCATCCCGATGCGCTCGGAGGCCAGCCATCCGCCCGCCGGCTCGTGCGTGGCCGGATCTTGCCGCGTCGTCGCGCTGTACAGCACGTCCATCGAGTTCACGTCCACCACCGGCGAGTCCGTTCCGAACGCGAGCGTCGCGCCCGTGCCCAGAAGCGTGCGGAACGGCCACATGAGCTTCGCGCGCTCGGCTCCCAAATCGCGCTCGGGGCCGCCGGGATCGAGCGTCATGTGCGGCGGTTGCACGGCCGCCACCACGTCGAGCGCGGCGAGCCGCTCCACGTCGTCCGGCAGGAAGTTCTCCACATGCTCCAAGCAGTTGCGCCGCCCTTCGGGCAGGGGACCATACGTCGCGCGGGCCTCCTCGAAGATGTCGAGCGCCGCGTGGATGGCCGCGTCGCCGATCGTGTGGATGCGCACGGGGAATCCCTTCGCCGCTGCGGCCATCACGAGCGAGCGCATCGTCTGCGCGTCCACGGTGGGCCGCCCGCAGTCGCCTTCAAAGCGCGCGTTCGCGTACGGCTCGGTCACCCAGGCCGTGTGCTGGCTCGACACGCCGTCGAAGAACTGCTTGAAACCGGACACCTGCAGCATCGGGCCCGTGTACGCTTCCCGTATGGCCTCGAAGCGCCCCATGTCGGCAAGGAGGGTGGGGAAGAGGTGCACGCGCGCCGTCAGCTCGCCGCGGGCGAGCAGCGCCGCATGGACGTCGTCGCGGATGAAGTCGAGCCCGGGATGCGCCATGAGCGACATGTCGCACACGCTCGTCACGCCGTTTTGCGCCAGCTTGGCGAGAAAGCCCCGGTAGGCGTCGGCAACCTCGGAATCGGAGAAGGCGCCCATGATCCTCGGCATGAGTTCCATGGCGGCCGCCTCGCGCACGACGCCCGTCAGCTCGCCGTCCTCGAAGCGGTCGTACGACCCTCCTGCGGGCGGCTCGCTCTCGCGCGTCAGGCCCAGCTCGCGCAAAGCGGCCGAGTTGAGCCACAGCGTGTGGGCATCGCCCGAGTACAAGGCCACGGGGCGCGCGGGGAAGGCCTCGTCGAGCGAGCGCTTCGTGGGCATGACGGGAGGGTTCCAGCGGTACTCGCGCCATCCTTGGGCGAGCAGCCAGCCTGTCGGGCGGCGCTCGGCGAAGCGCTTCATGCGCGCCACGCAGTCGGCCTCGCTCTCTCCCAGAAACGTGGTTGCAAGCGCGGACGCGTACACGGCCGAGTGGAAGAAGTGCAGGTGCGAGTCGTGGAAGCCCGGCACTACGAGCGCGTCTTCGAAGTCGCGCACCTCGGGAGCCGCCGCGTTGCCGTTCGTCTCCCGTGCGAGCGCGCGCATCTCTTCGCGCGGCCCGATGGCGGCGATGCGGTCTCCTGAGATGGCCACTGCCGCCGGCATGACCGCGTCGCCGCCGGTGAACACGCGCTCGCTCTCGATGATCGTGTCGATGCGCATACGTTGCTCCTTTCCGAACGTGCCGCTGCGCGTTCGCATCGTCGTCTTGCGCTCCGCTCATCATCCGAGCCTTCCGCGTCGCGCAGCCGCCATTGTACGCCTCGCGAGCGCGGGGCGAAACGGCATGCGGGCCTATGCGAGGGTTTTCGGTCTTCGGACGGCGCTTCGTCGAGGCGAGCGGCGTGGTCGTACGCCTCGGCGGGCGCAAGGCCGTGCACGCTTACGGTCTTGCGTCCGGCACTGGGTTCGGACGGAAGGGCCGAAAGGGTTTTCGGCGGCTTTCTGAAAAAAATCGAAAACAGGGCTTGACGATTCGACGCGCACCCCGTAATATACTTGCTCGCGCTCGCACCTTGCTTTTGAAGTGGCAGGATGCGCATCGGGAATCCGATGGGGTGTCGTCTAATGGCAGGACAGCGGTTTCTGGTGCCGTATGTGAGGGTTCGACTCCTTCCACCCCAGCCATTTCCGACAAGAGAAGCGCAATGATGTGGCTCCGTCGTCTAGCGGTTTAGGACGCCGCCCTCTCAAGGCGGAGGTCGCCGGTTCGAATCCGGTCGGAGCTACCAGAACATTACAGGCCGGAAGCGGTTTCGCTTCCGGCCTTTCCTTTTCACCTTCGTCTGCATCACGGGGCAAGGCTTTCGCGTTCGCTCAGCGTTTGCGCGCGTCGTCTGCGGGGTCTTCGGACTCGGCGGCCCGTTCCTCCAATCTGTCGTCGAATCCGATGGCCGCGTGCATGGCGTTGCAGAAGGGCTTGTTCCCCGAGGCTCCGCAACGGCATAGCGCATAGCGGTTGCGAAGCTCGTACTCCGACCCGTCCGCGCTCGCAAGCGGAATGCCGCCGCGCACGAACAGCGGGCCGCCGACGCCTTCCTCCACGTCCTCGAGCACGGCGATCGACGGCTTGAGGCGCGGCTCGTACCTGGTTCCCTCGAGGGCGTCCACGTGCACGAGGCGTCCGGCCGGGCAGTCCGAGGACGCCTTCACGGCTTCGCGTTCGAGGCGCTCGTCGAAGGAGAGCTCGGTGAGGGTCCAGGCGTCGCCGTCCTCGCGATGGCAGAAGCGGGCGAACGCGCAGCGGCCGTCGTCGAGCAGCGTCACGCGGGGTCCGGGATAGACGTCGGCGCGCTCGTCGAACGGCGCTCGCGAGGCCGTCTCGGCGCCGTCGAAGACGACGCGGCGGTGCGTGCCGTCGCAGAACGGGGCCTCGTTCGAGCGCCCGCAGCGGCACAGCGCGTACTCCTCTTGGGGAGGAAACGTGCGCACGGTGCGGTACTCGTAGTGGCCGCCTGTCGGCATGATGGCTTGCTGGATCAGGGGGACGCCCCCGCTCACGAGGTACGGTCCATCAGGCGAAATGGCAATGCTCATGCGCTGCTCTGCGACGGGCTGCCGCTCGGCGGTCGGGCGCGTCGCTGTCGGTGCGGAGGTGGAGGGCATGCGTTCCTCGCTTTCGCTCGTTTGGGTTGAACGAGGCAAGTATAGGAGGGACGGCGCGTCGCCCTTTGCTTTCGAGGGAAAGCGTCAAGGCCCGGTCAACCTGCCGTCACGACCGCGCTTTGTCGGCGTGCTCGGCAAGCCATTCGGCGAGGAAGGCGCGCAAGGCTCCGGGGTCGTTGGGCGCTTCGCCGTCGATCACGGCGTCGAGCGCCGCGTCGAGCGCCTGTCCCACGATCGGGCCGGGCTCCGCTCCGAGCGCGAGGACCGTCCGTCCGTTCACGGCGAGGTGTCCAAGCGAGAACGCCTCGTCGGCTGCGAGGATGTCGTCGAGCAGCGCTTCGACCGCGTCGACCTCCTCGATGCGGCTTCGGCAGAAGGGGGCCTGTCCGGCCGCGTCGCCGCGCTTGAGGTCGCACAGCGCGCGGAACAGCTCGACGTCGCCGCCAAGGCTCGCAAGCGTTCGGCGCACCGACTTCGGCGTGGGGGAGAGGGCGTCGTCGTGGCGCCTCACCAGTTCGAGCACCCGTGCGGCGAACGCCGAGGAGAGCGAGAGCCTCATCATCGCCCCGCGGGCCATCGACGCACTGAGGGCCGGATGGCCGTAGAAATGTCCGACGCCGCGCGCGTCGGCGAAGAACAGGGCCGGTTTGCCCATGTCGTGGAAGAGCGCGGCCCAGCGCACGAGCGGCTGCGGCGGCGTCGCGTCGACAACGCGGGCCGTATGCTCGAGGACGTCGTGCACGTGGTAGGGGGTGCGCTGATCGAACCCCTTCATGGCCACGAGCTCGGGCAGCACCGCGGCCAACACGTCGACGCACGAGGTCAGCGCCGATCCCGCGAAGCGCCCGACGAGCAGCTTTTCGATCTCGCGCGTTGTCCGCTCGGCCGACACGCGCACAAGCAAGCCCTTGTTCGCCAGCATGCCCTCGAAAGTCTTCTCCTCGATGCGAAATCCGAGTTGCGCGGCGAACCGGCAGGCTCGCAGGATGCGAAGCGCGTCCTCAGAGAAGCGCCGCGCCGGATCGCCGACGGCTCGAATGATTCCCGCATCAAGGTCGGCCCGCCCTCCGTACGGGTCGAGCAGACCACGCCGGGGGTGGTAGGCGAGCGCGTTCATGGTGAAGTCGCGGCGTGCAAGGTCCTCTTCTATGGAGCGCACGAACGACACGGACTTCGGATGCCGGGCATCCTCGTCGTAGGGTCCGTCTGCGCGATAGGTCGTCACTTCGACGGGGGAGCCGTCTGCTATCACCGTCAGCGTGCCGTGTTTCGTCCCCGTCTCGTGCGTGCGCAAACCCCGCGCCTCGAAGGCCCGTTGCGCCTCGCGCCATGTTGCCGAGGAGGCCACGTCCACGTCGCCGCTCGGACGTCCAAGCAATGCGTCGCGCACGCATCCGCCCACGGCCCAGGCCTCGTGCCCCGCCCCCTCGAGGACGTCCAGCACGCAAAGGGCGGTCGGAGGCAGTGCGATGACGGCGGCGGGCTGCGCAGCGTCTTTCTTTTGGCTGGCGGGTTCTGGCATCGCGGACGCTCCTTCGTGTTCGGTCGGCTCTCATGCTCCTTATACTAATAGAAGCGAGGCGTTTCGTCGCGCTGGGGCTTCTGCTTGCTCTTTTGGAGCGCCTTGCCGACGACGCAACTGTTCTGTTGGCGCAGAGGATCGAGTGGCAGCATCTGCCGGACAAAGCCACCGGCTTGTCTGTTCGTGGTTTTCGCAGTTCAAAGAGGCGAATCGCGTGCTTCTTCGGTGTCGCCCAAACTTTTTTCAAAATTTCGCAAAATTGGGTCTTGCGCTCATAGGGCCAAGTGAGTATTATATTCGAGCTGCGTTTTTCGGGGAGAGAAACGCAGAGCCGGTTCCCCGGCTTTTCGAGAGAGATGTTCAACGGATCGATCGAAAAAAACTTCCGAGGACTTGGAAAAAAGTTCTTGACAGCGGGGAGGCGGGCGGGTAACATATCTCCTCGCGCTTCGGCGGAAGGCCGGAGCGGAGGGGCCCCAAGGGCCCCGCGGGAACCTTGAGAACCGGATACTGAGGAGCAAGGAAAAGCCAGTCGACGACGAGTCGATTCCGAGACGGCCGCGCGGCCCGCCCCGAGGGGAGGGCCCGCGGAGAGGCGCCAAGATCGAGACTCCGGCGGGGGAGGCCCCGCCATCTCAAACGGAGAGTTTGATCCTGGCTCAGGATGAACGCTGGCGGCGTGCCTAACACAT
>ERZ826396.2529-NODE-2529-length-14771-cov-2.803615_pt1 | contig 14771 bp, 8 predicted proteins | sample MGYA00519926_ERZ826396 | MGnify/ENA primary metagenome ERZ826396 (study PRJEB31778, sample SAMEA3449230) | human gut metagenome | biome: human gut; feature: human-associated habitat; material: faeces | place: United Kingdom | collected 2010/2012 ... | reverse complement strand
TTCTGAAAACACCACCTGCCGTTGAAATCTGCCGGAACCCGATTCGTTGCGTACGTGTATGTGTCACTTGCCCCTCTTCAACAAGCTCAACACGCAGATTATAAAGATAAGGATTCTCCGCATTCCAATGATGAGGTGACTGAATACGGAATGTCAGACCGATTTCCCGATCCGTAGAAATATGAGCGGGTACTGTCAGCTGCCGCCGGGCAACTTCCTTCCCTTCTTTATCTGTAAGGGCAAATCTAAGATCGTATGATGCACCCGGACTTGGATAATTACCCGGCACTGTACTTTTCTGTTTGTCACCAACCATAACACGCAGTTTCAAATCTGCATCTTCAAACCGATTATCGAAAAAGGTCTGTGCGACCACATTGTCTATCCAACGTTTACGTGGCATAGCTTCCAAAGTGACATCCCTGTAAATTCCGCCCAATGTCCAGTCGTCGAAAACATCAAATTTATACTCTTTAGTTATCTGCCTTACACGGACTGCCAACAGATTCGCCCCGTCTGTTTTCAACTTGCCGCTGACATCAAACGCAAACGACGTATAACCGCTGTCATGCCTGCCCAGAAACTTCCCGTTCAGCCAGACTTCCGCCGATGACCACACCCCGCCGAAATGAAGCAATACACGCTTCCCATCCCAGCCTTCAGGAGTCTCGAATTTATGCAAATAAAAGCCCTCACTAGCCTTGTTTTCCTTGAACCCTCTATATACAGGTTCCTCATATCCCAGAACAGCCCAATTGGACGGTACAGGGATCTTTGTGAATTTCTGACTACTGAATCCCGGAGAGCTGAAATTCTCCAGACGTTTAGCCTCCTGTTCAGTCTTTGCCAAGGCAAATTGCCATTCGCCGTTCAAGCTGACATACTCTTGAGCATTTACAGAGAAGCCTGATAACAGTAAAATAAATAAAATGATAATGCGCAAATTCATAATAAAATTATTGTAGAGTGATACATGTTCTTCATTGCCTGATATATTATTAATCACGATGCAAACAAAGTCACTTTTTCAGAAAATAACATGTACCCCTGTTCATATAATTGTAAAACTATACAAATTAATTTCCACTGAACTAGTTCATATTTTGCCTGAAACAACAGCTTCCCCACCCTCCTTCTCACAAGAATCCCCCTGCTAGCAATACTAACAAGGGGACTTTTCAACTACCTTAATACCTATAGACACAAACAATCTAAATTAACCTAACAATCATGGCACAAAGAAACACATTTCTACAAAATCAAAGATGTATCCACATCCATATAGCTGCATTATTATACAATTACAGCTTTTATCCATTAACGTAATCTCAGAATGAATCCCCAGACTGTTTTATGTACCAGATTACAAAAAAACAATTCAGGAAACCTCTACTTTTGCTTATCTAATAATTAATTTAATACAATAAGATGAAAGCAAGATCTCTTTATGCAATCAGTGTATTCTTCCTTATGTGCTCCTCATGCAAGGCAGAAGAAATATCCCTTCTTCCCGACAATAATGAAGAAGCTCCAGTTGAGTCTGCCACATCCACCAATCGGGCAATGGTAGCAAGTTATAATACTATTTTTGAAAAAGGTATTGAGAATGTGGAACAAAAAGGAGTCTTAATCAGTTGGCGCTGGTTATCCAGTGATCCAAGCGATATAACATTTGATATCTATCGAAGTACAAATGGAGATAGTTACCGTAAATTAAACAAAAAACCAATAACAAGTTCCAATTATAAAGACTTGAAAGCTGATGTATCTAAAAAAAATGAATACCAGATACGTATAGCAAATACCGACAATATCCTATGTTCATGTATATTCACTCCAGAAATGGCAGCCACCTTCTATCGCTCCATACCTTTGAAAATGGATAATCTACCCAAAACCAACAAACCTTATTTAGTATCGGATGCTGCTATCGGTGATCTTGATGGCGACGGTGAATATGAGATTGTTATCAAGCGCCATACAGAATCTATAGATAATGCCAAATCCGGATTAGCCGAAGGTAGTTGTCTTTTGGAAGCTTACAGACTTAACGGAACCTTTATGTGGAGAATTGACCTGGGACCAAATATACGCCAAGGAACTCACTATACACCATTCATCGTATATGATCTCAATGGAGATGGAAAAGCTGAACTGGCTGTCCGAACAGCCGAAATGACAAAATTTGGAGATGGAAAAACCATTGGTGATGTTAACAAAGATGGATATACCTACTATGTAGATACCAATAAAGACAGTAAAACATACGGTAAAATTTTGGAAGGACCGGAGTTTCTATCCATTATTGATGGAATAACAGGAGTTGAAATAGCCCGTACCAACTATATCGACCGTGGCACAAAAGACACTCAGGAAGAATATTGGGGCGACAGCTATGGCAATCGTATAGATCGTTTTTTAATGGGAGTCGGACACTTTAACTCACCTAATGGGAAACCTAGTATCATAATGTGTCGCGGCTATTACAAGAATTTTCAAATCGTAGCTTTAGATCTTGAAGGAAGTGAACTCAAAAAGCGTTGGCATTTTGACACTTACCCCAACTACCAAGATTACTGCGGGCAAGGGAATCACAATCTGGCTATCGGTGATGTGGACGATGACGGAAAAGATGAAATTATCTATGGAGCCTGTGCTATTGACCATGACGGAAAAGGACTTTACAGTACAGGACTTGGACACGGAGACGCACTACATTTGGGCAAATTTGACCTTAGTCAGAAAGGATTACAAGTTGTATGTTGCCACGAGAAGCCAAAGCTATATGGTGATTGCGGCACAGAAATGCACGATGCAGCTACTGGTAAAATCTTAACCCGCATACCTGGACAGGGAGAAGACATAGGCCGATGCATGATAGCCGATATCGATCCCGATACACCGGGATGTGAGATGTGGGCATCTACTCCAAACGGAAACTTATATTCTTGCAAAGGAGAATTACTAGCTAAAAAAGCTCCGGTATATAAACCGGGAGCGCACTATACTTACAATATGGGAATATGGTGGAGCGGTTCTTTAAATCGCCAAATGTTAGATCGAGGCAGAGTAGTTGCTTACGGACAAAACGGAACTCCTGAAATCTTGTTCATAGCTGATCACCATGGAGCTACAACAGCTCATGGAACCAAAGCCAATCCGTCTTTTTATGCGGATATCTGGGGGGACTGGCGTGAAGAAATGATTTACGTAACTCCGGATTATACAGAATTACGTATTTTCACTACAGACTTCGAAACCCAATATCGTTTTCGTCCACTTATGGATGACCACATCTATAAAATGAGTGCTACTCTACAAAATGTAGGATACAATCAGCCCACCCACACTGGATTCTATTTAGGTTCAGACTTAGATAAAAAGTGACTTATTCAGAGACAGAGAATGTTTCAATTCTCTGTCTCTATATTTTCAGAATTCCCCTCTTCTACATCTTTTCCTAAATTCTTTCGATACTGCGAAGGAGATTTTCCAAACAAGTTCTTAAAGCACTTACTAAAATAGAAAGGGTCATTGACACCAACCTGAAAACCGATCTCAGATACATTCATATCTGTAGTTATCAGCAATTCCGCAGCTTTTTTCATCCGAAGAATACGTACATACTCATTGGGGGAACAACCAACAATACCTTTTAGCTTATTATAGAACGTGGTACGTCCAATTCCTAAAGAGGAAGCATAAGCCTCCAGTTTAAAGTCAGCATCCCCCATATTTTTCTCAACAATCGCATTTAGCTTATCCAAAAACATCTTATCACGGTCCGTCGCACTAATCAACGGTTGCAATGTTCCAGGTTCTGTCGCAAACTTACGCTGTAGTTTTTCACGCTGTTCAATCAACTTTACAATACGTGCCAAGAGATACTTCATGCTAAAAGGTTTTGTAATATAAGAATCCGCACCAGCCTGAATCCCTTTTAGCTGATGCTCCTCTGATGAATAAGCAGTCAACAGAATTACAGGGATATGACTGATAGCAAAATTCCCTTTCAGTCGTTTCGTAAACTCCAAACCATCCATCTCAGGCATCATTACATCACAAACAATAATATCCGGTTGTTCTTCTACTAACTTCTCAAGTCCTTCCGCTCCATTAGAAGCAGTTGAAACCGTAAAGAAACCTCCAAGTTGAGTTTCGATAAGATTACGTACATCATCATCATCATCAATTACCATTACTTTATACTCTTTAAATGGCTTATTGACTGACGAATCCAGAATCTCCATCACTCGTTCTTCCGAAACAGACGAATCTGTAACCAATTCTGCGGCATCCTGAATCTGTTCCTCAGATATAGTTTCAATTATATCCGACGGATCATAGTTTTTATCGGCCAGAGGAATAACGAGCGAAAAACAGGCTCCCCCAAATGTCGAATCAGTATAAGTCACTTGTCCTTTATGCACTTTAGCAAGTTCTGCCGTCAGATGTAACCCGACTCCCGTACCTTCTGAAGCATAATGAATTTGTTCGAAACGAACAAACAACATCTTTCGTTTCTCATTTGGTACCCCCGGACCATTATCCGAAACACTCAGTGTAAATGTATCGTTTATTGTCGAGAAATCAAGACTCATAACAATTTTACCACCCACCGGAGTATTTTTGAAGGCATTAGACAAAAGATTATAAGCAATTTTATCCATTTTACTCCTGTCAAGCAATATTTTCTGCTTGAACACGTTAGACTCAAAAGTATAATCTATTTGTTTTTTATCAGCCATTTCCTTGAAAGTCAAATAAATATCATAGAAGAAACGTTCTGCATCTGTTCGCTCCAGTTTCAGTTGCATCTTATTATTTTGCAATCGCCTGAACTCAAGCAATTGATCTACCAAACGGAGTAACCTACCAGAACTCTTTGAAAGTAAACTCAATTGTTTGTTCACAGAAGGAGGTAAATCCTTTTGATTCATCAAATCTTCTATTGCCCCACGAATAATCGTCAACGGCGTACGAAATTCGTGAGATATGTTTGTGAAAAAACGCAGTTTATATTCAGTCAGTTGTTTCTCTACCTCAACAGCCATATTGAGTTTATGCATTTTAATAATTAGTCTTGAAACAAAGAAACCTATAATCAAGCCTGCAATAATATAGCAAACAACAGCCTTTGTCGATTTCCACCAAGGAGGAAGAATTATGACTTCTAAAGCTGTTTCCCGATCGCTCCATATACCAAAACTATTGCAACCTTTGACTCTAAAAATATACGTACCCGGAGGAACATTTCTGTAAGTCGCCATATTATTACGCGATGCCCGATTCCAATTTTCCTCAAATCCTTCCAAATAGTAAACATACTGATTAAGTTCAGGAGCACGGTAATTCAACATTGTACATTCCAAATTAAAAGAATTCTGATCATGCTCCAATATAATCTTCTGTGTATTAATAATACTTCCGTTCAACGGAGAGTTCATCCCCTCCGGTATTGCCCGATTCCCGTTAATCCACAATCCTGTAACAACCACCTGCGGAGCATACGTATCAAATGTTATCCCATCCGGGTTGAACGTATATATTCCATTATAACTACCAAACATCAATTCGCCATCTCTTTTTCTCCAACAAGAAAGCTCATTAAATATAACAGCGTGACGATTATTTGAGAAGATAAAATTTTCAAAACGTTTTGTTACCTGGTTAAATTTCGAAATACCACTCTCTGTACTAACCCAAATATTTCCTTCCTTATCCTCCAAGATAGCCTGGATTGTTTCATTAGATAAACCATCGTCCACCCCATAATGCTCAAAAGTTGATTGCTCCAACGATTTTCCGCGTACTAACAAGTTTAGCCCTCCACCTGTTGCCCCTAACCAAATACGTCCTTTGCTATCTTCATAAATAGCTTTTACTTCATTGTGCCCTAATAGTTGTTGATCTTCAGCATACAAATGCAGAATAGTATATTTCCGGGGATTCTCCAGCAGTTCATCCGGATCGAAAACCACAATTCCGTCATTAGTTCCTATCCAAATTAAACCAGCCTTATCTTGAATAATAGAACGCATCATATTCTGATGTTTATTCCCTAAATTAAATTGTCTGAATGTCAACTGATCCCATGTCCCTTCAGCAAGATGCAGCCCACCGCCAAAAGTTGCCAGCCACATACGATTCTTCCGATCACGTATAATAGTAAAAATATTATCAGAAGAAGTCTCGCCAGACCGACTGTTTAATGTATATTTTTTCACAACCCGGTCTCCTCGCGGAGACAGAATCATCAATCCTCCTCCCTTCGTACCCATCCATTTATAACCGGAAGTATCCTCTGCAACAGTAAACGGTAAACCGCCAGGAATTCGATGTTTATATAACGGATGCAAAGTCGAATCACAAACATGCAAATTACCATCTCTTGTACCAAACCAGTACCTTTCATCCAAATCCTGATATATCAAACGCACTGCATTATCCCGGTCAGCATTACCACCCGGAGTAGGATAAAATATATTAAAAGGATAATTTGTCAAGGAGATTTTGGCAACGCCGCCTAATTCAGTACCCACCCAAATCTCCCCGGATGCATCTTCCGTCACACAAAGCAAATAATTAGTTGACAAATCTTTATCTGCCGTGAAATGATATTTTTGCCCGTTATTTTCATCTATAGCAAACAAACCATTACCGAACGTAGTAATCCATATCACATTTCTAGAATCATGATATACCTGAAAACGTTCCTGATTTATTAAAGAAAGGATATCGGAAGGAATTAATGACAACGGTTCAAACGTATTATCAGCATGATGTCTCCATAATACTCCCGACATATTATATATCCAAATATGGTTTTTATTATCAATATAAAAGTTTGCATTACGCAGATTCTGGCCTTGAAAAAAAGATTCAGGTGACAACCATGTTTTCTTAACTGTATCAAAAACATACATTTGTTCATTAGTGGCAATCATCATCAATCCATCATTCAAAATACACGAACGTACATGTTTCGCCAAATGCTTCGAAGCCAACGGAATGGCAGGTAAAAAATATCCTCGCAGATTATCAAATACTAAAATACGATCGCCAGCAATAAAATATAAGTCTTCCAATTCTTGTGCTCCTCCAAAAGTAATGCCTTCCAACATACTGTTCACTTTATCATGAGCTACCATAAATAGTTCCTTTTCCCCACCTATCCAGACTCTATGATCCGAATCTTCAAACACAAATGAGACAAGCCCGTCACGCAATTTCTTTTCGACAGGCCTCCAAGAAACAAGTTTTCCATCAACATGACTGACACGGCAACAACCTTCATCTCCCCACATCCACATGTCGCCATTCGCCGTCATCATCATCTGATTAAATACCTTGGTTCTATTTTCGGGATCATAATCGATTATCTTCTCCAATTTTGTATCATAACAAAACAAGATATTTGAGAAAGTACGTATCCATATATAGCCGTGCTTATCCTCTATAACCTCACGAATCCTGCTATCCGGAAGCAACTGTGAGTTGGCAATCCTCGGCTGAATTACCACAAATTCCTTTCCATCGTAACGATTCAGCCCATTTATTGTTCCCATCCACATAAACCCACGGCTATCCTGCATCATACATCTGATTGTATTCTGTGACAAGCCATTATGATCTGTAATAGTACTAATATTCAAAATATCAAAAGCAGAAACTTGACTGCAACAAAACAAGAAAATTAAAGCAATACGGACACTCCACATAATGTTTTGATTTAAAGAACAACGCAAATATAAACGATAAATTTGAAAAATATCATATGAAAATCCTAAGAATACAGTATTTGTGGTATGTTTGAACTAGGGGACATGTAAATGTACAACCGTCAATGTGCGTTATAGCCAAATCGCATATCTTTGTTCCACATAAATTAAATAAATCAAAAACAACATTAATTATATAAAGTAGTAACATTTATGAAAAACATGTATCTAGCAGTGACATTTGGAATACTGGTCCTCACCGGATGCAACAGCAACGAATACGGAGGACCGGATTATTCAGGTGTAAAAGCTGAGATCTGGGGAGATATCAATACCCCTCAGACACGTTATCATGGGGTAGAATGGAGCCCAGGCGAATCTATTGGTGTATCTGTAATCAAAGGAGATGTGGGAAGCACCAATGTCCAATATCAATTTACCGGAGACAAGGAACATCCTTTTACGGCTATAGGCGGTGATCGCAATGCCATTTATATTAAAGGAAATGGAATTGCTGCATTAACAGCTTACTATCCATATTCCGGCATAAATGGTATCAATGGAATGATTTCAATAAATACAAATAGTGAAAATCAGACCATGGCCAATCAGGCCTTGATAGACTGTTTGTTTGCAGAAGCTACAGCTACCCGTGAGAATCCACAAGTCATGTTCCGGTTCAATCATCGACTAAGCCAACTTTGTTTGAATTTTGAATATGAAAACGGGAGTAAACCGACCGATGTTTCTTACACATTAAAAAATATCGTCACAAAAGGCTTTTTCAATACTGAAGATGGTAAAACTGAATTATTGGAAACAAGCAGTGAAGAGACAAGTAACAGTGAAGACATTAATATAGATGTAATGAATCCATCTATGGTTTCTACACTTGTCCTACTACCCCAAGAGATTGCGCAGGCTACTATTGAAGTGATTGCTAATGGCGTATTTTATAGTACTACAATCGACAATATCACATTAGAAAATAATAAACAGCATTCTTACACTGTAGAGTTGGGAAGTGACAGTTCGCAAATTACCATTAAAAAGAATGATACAACAGAATGGCAGCCCGGAAATGGCGGAGAGGCAACTTCCAAACCAGATGCTCCCGACACAGATGCTTCTTTCGGAAGTTCACAATGGGGTGAAGGCCAAGAAGATCAGGATATTAAATCAGAAAGCGAGTCTATATAAACTGTAACCATAATACTATACTAATAACCAATTTAAAAATCCCAAAATATGAAACAAAATACATTTATATATGCAATATTTACTATTGTTTGTTCCTTATTCATAGTATCATCATGCTCTCAAGAGGAAAATATAGAAAACGCTCTTCAACCAAAAGAGTTTATTATTAACATAACAGATGCAGGTATTCATAATGCCAAAAACACACGTGCAACAGAATTCGGTTATACAACAACTTTCCAGCACGGTGATAAAATAGGATTGTTTGCTGTAAAAGACGGCCAAATTGTAAACGACATCAATAACGTCTGCCTAAGCTGCTATATCATGCCAACAAGTACAGCATGGATACCAGAAAATAAAACTTTACCTTATGACGAAAAACTTGAAGGAGCTACATATTACGCTTATTATCCATATGATGAAACCCTTGCTACAAGCTTTAAAGCAAATGACAGTACAGATCCTTTTATTGACATAGTAAAAAATTGGACGATAGGAGAAAATCAAGCAGGCGAATACACAAAATATGATTTAATGACAGGCTCCGCCCAAGCTGTATTAGATGGTAAAAACTATACACTAAATCTGAAATTAAATCACCGCATGGCAATGGTTGAAATTCAACTACCTTCCACCACTTACAATTTTACCAATACCGACCAGACAATTGAGCCCTATAGTATTCCGGCCGCCAACCCGACATTCACATTAGCTAAAGGAGAAAATGAAGCTATAGAGATACAACCATATTATGAAGCAGTTACTGACAAATATCGTCTATTGCTAAATCCTGAAACAGCATATACAGTAGCAGGAAAATTCACTTCCAGTGAAAATCGTAACTATGCAATAAATATTACCGGGATACAAGCAGGCACTTACGCACCATACACTATAGATGGCGGTACCCAAAAGATAGACCACGAATTAAAAATTGGAGACTTCTATTGTTCCAACGGTTTTTTGGTCGCAGCAAATGAGGTCGAAAATTCAGAATATAAGGACAAAATAATTGGAATCGTTTATCAAATAGGCACCACTGATGCTATTAAAGCTGATTATCCAAACTGCAACCATGCTTTGGTTCATGCATTGAAACGAAGCGAGTTTACAGACCAGCGGTGGGGAACTGTATCCAAACATCCTTCCAACCCTAAATGGTTTGAAGAGAGCTTTACCATTCCTAAAACAGCAACAATAAATGGTGTAAAGACAATAGACAGAAGCTCCTTAGAAACAGCAATGATGGGATATGAAGAAACCAAAGTTTGGTTAAATCTTACTGAAGTGACTCTCAATGAAATTTTAAAAGCAAATCTTGAGGGATATACAGTCAAAGCACCAGGCTTCACAACCAATTGGTATGTCCCCTCTATGAGAGAAATGCTTATTATAGCAGAAAATAAAACAACCCTTAACGAAGAATTAACCAAAGTTGGTGGAGAAGTACTTTGGAAAGATGCAACTTGGGAAGCATTACAGAAGGGAATAGGATATTGGACAACCACCGTACGTAGCGATGCTCTATTATGGCTATATACAGATTGTGGTGATGAAGAAGAACAAAAAAATTATTTAACCTATCAAGTAAAAGAAGGAACAAGAGGTTATTATCGTTTTTCATTAGCATTCTAAAATATAAAATTATAAACACCATGAAAAAGAATATTTTTATTATTGCATTAATATGTATTTCCTTGGCAGGTAATGCACAGATTATAAAAAATAATCTACTTGAAGGATATAAACCTGGAGACAAATTGGAAAAATCAGTTTATACAGAACCCAAAGCAGCAATCCAAGAAAACGTTTGGTGCGGCTCTTACTCTAGAGATCCCAAATCGGCATCAACAGTAAGTCCTATAGTTGGAAAAGAACTGAATTATCCCGGATATAACGAAAAAGGAGCTTCTATCCAATTAGGTTTTCAGGATGGAATAAAAGGAACACGTGCAACTATGTATGGTCTCACATCATCTAGTCAATATAGAAAAGGCACTTATTATTTAGCATGTCTCGTAAACATCCCTAAACTGGGAAACAATAAACCTAGTGAACTTATTGCATTCAGTGGCAATTACACAGGGCTCGCTCCCCGCGGAAATATACAGATAAACCGGAATGAAAATGGTAAGTTAGTCTTCACTGCAGGTTTGGGAAGTGAACGCATAAAATCTCCCAAAGAATATGAATTCAACCAGACTTATTTATTAGTACTAAAGGCAGATTATACTAATGATCAGGTAGAGTTATTTATCAACCCAACTTTAACAGGCGAAGAGCCACAAGCAGATATTATTGTAAAAGGTAAAGAGAAAGCCTTAAAATCAGCAATCAAAGCTATATATATCAGAAATAATCACGCATATAAGGGAAATATCGGCAATATCCGTATAGCCAATCGTTGGACAGATATTGCATCAGAATAACAGATGATATAAATAAATCTATAGAATCAACAACTGGTTAATTGAAGAGGATATCCACAATAAATTGGGTATCCTCTAATTATATACTACAAACGTTGGTCGTGTAAATTAAAAATCTAGTTTTACACTTAACTAAACAATGAGAGAAACGTTATATTTATTTACCATGTAATATATTTCTCATACTTTACCAGCATTATTATACAAAAAAGTTTATCTTTTATGCTTAATCCATCTTAGCGTTTATAATAAATTACTTCATCGTTTATTATAAACGGTATTTAAGTTTATTATAAACACAAATCTCGCTTTTCAATACCATATATTCAATTTTATGCAACAAAAAGGCTGCAAACCCCATAAAGGTTTGCAGCCTCAAATTCATTTGCGGGTTCCTATACCCTAATCCTCATAAGGATCACCAAGATGTTTTGTTATAATCTTATACTGTTTTGCAGTCAGGTACCGATGATTATACGGCAAATATCCTGTTGGCATAAGTTCTTTGACCAACGGGTTGCAGCCTTTAATCCATCGGCTTAGACAACGCACTGCATTTTTACTGGTCGCACATCCGGGGAAGTACATCACAGCGAGTACGGCAAAAGATAAGAATCGTTTCATTCGTTTTTTATTTGTTGTTACGACTACAAATATACAACATAAAAAAGCGTTTGTCAAGCCCTACGAAAGTAATGCGTTCATTTATATAACGCAATCACTCATAAGGCTACTTCACACTCTCCAGAAACTCAAATTCAACAATCCATTAATTATGCTTTTACGGATCTCCAAGTTCAAGCTTGCCAGTAACTTCGGCGGCTATTTCCACTTAGACCGAAATGAAAGCCCCGGCTGTTTTCAGTCGGGGCTTTCAAGACAAATAGTTTATATCAATTATTTATATGCTTCATTTTGTTCATACAAACCTTCCTTTACTTTCATCTGTTTATCCGGAATTGGATAAAGATAAGTACCTTCCTTCACACGACCGGCATATTGAACTACAAGAGGACGGGTTACATTTCCGTTAGCATCTGTTCCATAGTCCATGAATTTAGCCTTTAACGCATCTATATATTCCCCACGACGTACCAAATCATGCCAGCGAATACCTTCATAGGCCAATTCTCTGCGACGTTCCTCCGCCACACATTTTTGGAATCCTTCAGGTGTTTTTTCCGCATCTGTCAATTCTGCCAGACCGACACGAGTCCGGATATTATCCACTAAATCTATAGATTCATCTATAGGGCCGGTAATTTCCGCATACATCAACATTACATCCTCTAAGCGGATTAATGGAAAATTGATAGGGAAATATGAACGATCCACAATCTGTGCATCAATGTCTGAAAAGCCTAATTCTTTCCTCTTTATTTTATGCTCCACAAATTTAGTAAAAAAGTCATCACCCGAATATTTAGTAACCTTATTGGGATCATCTCTATTTACAAACTTAGTCGTGTCAATAGTAGCCAGACAACGCACATCCAAGAAATGCCCTTCAGCATCTTTATCTTTTTCAAGAAGTTTTATCAAACCATTCGCACAAGTGATATTTCCACCTGCTATAGCTACCGCAGTATATTGTGATGGTAATTTGGGCATATATAATGTTGCCATCGGATTACCATATCCCTTAGCAGCAATATACTGAATTTCAAAAATATGATATTTGTTATCATTATCGCTAATCCAGATTCTCTTCCACTCATCTCCTGTCTTTGCCCAGAACTTATTATTAGCTTCAGCATAATCAATAACTTCCTTAAACAGATTCTTCGCCAATTCCTCTTTTCCGGTATCATACAAAGGGTAACCAGCCATAGTTAAATACACTTTTCCTAATAATGCCTGAGCAGCTTGCAAGGTAACCCGGCCAGCCGGAGCTGTTTTTCCTAAATAATCCATAGGAGCGTCTGTTAAGTTACTCACTGCATATTCCAAATCAGGAATAATAGCTTTATTATAAATATCAATAGCCTCCGATTGCGGCACAGACATTGCTTCCTGAATAGACAATGGAGTTAATGTCAAAGGTATACGACCAAAATAACGTACTAAATCAAAATAAGCCAATGCCCTCAAAAAACGTACTTCTCCAATCATCTGTTCTTTTACACCTTCCATAGAAAATGTCACACCATCTACTTTTGACAAAAATACATTGGCACAATATACAATTTTATATAAGTCTTCCCATGCCCCGTTAAGAGTATTAGCCGTTGCAATGTTAGGATCAAAACAGCTAATGGCCTGATAATCTGATTGTGCTCCTGTATACTCACCACACCAGACATTATCCGATCGAACTTCTGACATCAATAATGAATATTCCGATACAGGAAGTAATCCATTATAAATCCCGATCAATGCCTGTTCCATTTCTTTGGGTGTAGTATAATAATAATCTGTCGCACGAGTATTCAAAGGATCTACCTCCAACCAATCATTACATGATGAGAAAAGCGATCCTAAACACACAACACCTGTCAATATGTATTTATATAGTTTCATAATTTTCCGTTTTTAAAATGTGACATTAACTCCTAAAGTAACCGTTCTGGGTTGTGGATAAGCACCATAGTCGCAGTCGGCAGTCTTACTGCTATTTTTAGACTCTGGCGAAAATCCTCCCTCATATTTATCCCACATCCAGACATTCTCTGCCGTCAGATAAACACGGGCACCACTAACATATTTATTCTTCTTAATCGGAACACTATAACCCAACGTAATATTCTTAATCTTTATGAAGTCTGTACTATACAACCAACGTGTATCATACAATGAACCCGTATTTCTGTTATTAATACCCGGAGTCTTCCCATCTCCCGGTTCTGATTCCGACTTCCACATATTTTTCCATTTGGACAGTACATTGATAGAAGCCCCCATACCCGGACGGTCCATGGCACGCCCCAAAACGCTATAAAGTTTTCCACCTGTTTGAGCTGTAAGTAGAATGGAGAGATCAAAATCTTTATATTTAAATGAGTTAGTCATACCAAACGTGTAATCCGGTGTCGGTTTACCCACTAATGTACGATCCGCATCATTAATCACACCATCATCGTTTGTATCACGATACCTCACATCCCCCACTACAGAGTTTACCATTGTCGGATATTTCTGCAAATCCTCTTTAGTTTGATAAACACCAACTGCATCATACATATAGAAAGCTCTCAACGGTTGTCCAACCATATATACCTGCGTAGTATTGTTATATCCTATAAACACTGTAGAATTATCTTCTCCCAGGCTTTTCACTTCATTTTTATTATAACCGACATTGAAAGAAGTGGTCCATTTCAAAGCACCAATCAAGTTTTGGGTCGTCAATTCTAATTCAAAACCTTTATTATTTATATTACCAATAAATAAACAGGTATATTAAAGATGAAAAGAAAAT
>ERZ826396.2523-NODE-2523-length-14806-cov-4.908888_pt1 | contig 14806 bp, 8 predicted proteins | sample MGYA00519926_ERZ826396 | MGnify/ENA primary metagenome ERZ826396 (study PRJEB31778, sample SAMEA3449230) | human gut metagenome | biome: human gut; feature: human-associated habitat; material: faeces | place: United Kingdom | collected 2010/2012 ... | reverse complement strand
CCCAAGGGCCTTCCGGATCTTCCAGAGCCTTCAGAGCGGAACCCTGAATGATCGGGGTGTCGTCGCCGGGGAACTCATACTCGTTCAGCAGCTCACGGATCTCCATGTCAACCAGCTCCAGCAGTTCTTCGTCCTCAACCATATCGCACTTGTTCATGAAAACAACTACGTAGGGAACGCCTACCTGGCGAGCCAGCAGGATGTGCTCACGGGTCTGAGCCATAACACCATCGGTAGCAGCCACTACCAGGATCGCGCCATCCATCTGAGCAGCGCCGGTGATCATGTTCTTTACATAGTCAGCATGGCCAGGGCAGTCAACGTGAGCATAGTGTCTCTTGCTGGTCTCATACTCAACGTGAGCAGTAGAAATGGTAATACCACGTTCTCTCTCTTCGGGAGCCTTATCGATCTGATCGAAAGCTACCGCTTCACCGGTGCCAAGTCTCTCATGCAGAGTCTTGGTGATTGCCGCCGTCAGAGTGGTTTTACCATGGTCAACGTGCCCAATGGTACCAATGTTACAATGGGGCTTGGTTCTTTCAAATTTAGCTTTAGCCATTTTTGATAATCCTCCTTAAAACAATAGATGCTCTTTGTTTCTTCTTCTAATCGGCTACTTCTGATTATATTCGATAATGCCGATATTTTCAACCTTATTTTGCCTTATTTTGCTTTTACAGCGAGCACCTTCTCCACAGGAGAAGGGTCACAACTTTTATTTTGCTTTCGCTGCAACCACCTTCTCCACAGGAGAAGGGTCACAACTTTTATTTCGCTTTCGCTGCAAGCACCTTCTCCTGTACGTTCTTCGGCACCTGTTCATATTTCTCAAAGAACATGGAGTAGTTACCACGGCCCTGTGTCTTGGAACGAAGGTCGGTGGAATAACCGAACATCTCTGCGAGCGGCACATAGGCTCTCACCATCTTGCCTCCGCCGATATCATCCATTCCTTCGATACGTCCGCGGCGGGAGTTAATATCTCCGATAACGTCTCCCATATATTCTTCCGGCATAGTCACTTCCACCTTCATGATGGGCTCCAGCAGAACCGGATTCGCCTTGCTCATAGCATCTTTGAATGCCAGGGAGCCTGCGATATGGAACGCCATTTCGGAGGAGTCCACTTCATGATAGGATCCATCATAAACGATGGCATGAACACCGAGTACCGGATATCCGCCCAGGATACCTGCCTTGGAAGCTTCTTCAATACCCTCTCCGACTGCGGGGATGTATTCCTTCGGAATAGAACCGCCGACAACCTGAGATTCAAATTTGAAGGTTTCTTCGCCGTTGGGATCCATAGGCTCGAACTTCACCTTACAGTGTCCGTACTGACCACGTCCACCGGACTGCTTCGCGTACTTGCTGTCCACATCAACAGCCTTGGTAAAGGTTTCCTTATATGCAACCTGAGGCGCACCTACGTTTGCTTCCACCTTGAACTCACGCAGCAGTCTGTCCACGATAATTTCCAGATGGAGCTCTCCCATACCTGCGATGATGGTCTGTCCAGTCTCCTGATCCGTATGTGCACGGAAGGTAGGATCCTCTTCTGCCAGCTTCGCAAGCGCTTCGCCCATCTTGCCCTGACCAGCCTTGGTCTTGGGTTCGATTGCCAGCTCGATAACCGGTTCCGGGAATTCCATGGATTCCAGAATTACCGGATGCTGCTCGTCACAGATCGTATCACCGGTGGTGGTGAACTTAAAGCCTACTGCTGCAGCGATATCACCGGAATATACTTTATCCAGTTCCTGTCTCTTGTTGGCATGCATCTGAAGAATACGTCCCACACGTTCCTTCTTATCCTTTGTGGCATTGAGCACATAGGAGCCGGAATTCATGGTTCCGGAGTAAACGCGGAAGAACGCCAGCTTACCAACGAACGGATCGGCCATAATCTTGAATGCCAGAGCGGAGAAAGGTTCTTCATCAGAAGAATGTCTCTCTACTTCGTTTCCATCCAGATCAACGCCCTTGATCGCAGGGATATCTGTCGGTGCAGGCATATACTCAAGAATCGCATCCAGAAGCTTCTGTACGCCCTTGTTCCTGTATGCAGAACCGCAGCATACCGGAACTGCTGTACATTCGCAGGTTGCTTTTCTCAGCACAGCCTTCATTTCCTCTACGGAAGGTTCTTCCCCTTCCAGATACATCATCATCAGATCATCATCCAGTTCGCAGACCTTCTCTACCAATTCGGAACGATACAGTTCTGCATCATCCTTCATGTCTCCAAGATCATCTGTAACGGTGATGTCTTCGCCCTTATCATCATTATAGATGTAGGCTTTCATCTCGAACAGGTCGATGATTCCTTTGAATTCATCTTCCTTGCCGATGGGCAGCTGCAGGATGACCGCATTCTTGCCAAGTCTTGTCCTGATCTGATCCACTGCTCCATAAAAATTCGCACCAAGAATGTCCATCTTATTGATAAACGCCATTCTCGGAACATTATAAGTGTCTGCCTGACGCCAAACGTTTTCTGACTGAGGCTCAACGCCGCCCTTTGCACAGAATACGCCGACCGCGCCATCCAGCACACGCAGAGAACGCTCAACTTCTACCGTGAAGTCAACGTGTCCCGGAGTATCAATGATATTGATACGATACTCGGGCTCGTTGGGATCTACCTTGCCCTCATGGTGCTTTGTCCAATGGCAAGTGGTGGCGGCAGATGTGATGGTAATACCTCTCTCCTGCTCCTGTTCCATCCAGTCCATGGTAGCAGTACCTTCGTGCGTATCACCAATCTTATAGTTGACACCGGTATAGTAAAGAATACGCTCCGTGAGAGTCGTCTTACCCGCATCGATATGAGCCATGATACCAATGTTTCTGGTTCTCTCTAATGGATATTCTCTTCCAGCCAAAGGTCTCTCCTCCTTAACTCTGTATCCCGGGCCTAAGCCACCAGGGCTTTCCCACCCAGATTAAAACCTGTAATGAGAGAATGCCTTGTTGGCTTCTGCCATTTTGTGCATATCTTCTTTTCTCTTAACAGCGGAACCGGTATTATTCGCCGCATCGAGAATTTCGTTGGCCAGTCTTTCTTCCATGGTCTTTTCGCCTCTCTTACGGGAGAAGGTTACAAGCCATCTCAGACCCAGCGCCTGACGTCTGTCAGCCCTTACTTCGATCGGCACCTGATAGGTAGCGCCGCCGATACGTCTTGCTTTTACTTCAAGAACAGGCATGATGTTGTTCATTGCCTCTTGAAATACTTCCAGAGCAGGCTTTCCAGCCTTTGCTTCTACTCTGCCAAACGCACCGTATACAATTTTCTGAGCAACGCCCTTCTTACCATCCAACATAACATTGTTGATAAGCTTGGTTACTACCTTATCATTGTATAAGGGGTCTGCCAGTACATCTCTTTTTTGAATATGTCCTTTACGTGGCACGGTTCTTCCCTCCTTAATTAATCTGTAATTAGATCATCGGTACTCACATGTGTCTGATACGCGGCATTCTGCCGTGCAAGCTATGCCCATCTCCGGGTAGCTACTAATTATACGCAATGTGTTCGTGCGGTATATCTGTTCGCAACATAAGTGAAAACAACGGGCACCCCACTTCGCAGCTGCCCTTATGTTCAACAACGGGCATCCCGCTTCGCGGCTGTCCTTATGTCAATCAGAATCCCAACACTATAATTAGTTCTCAGTTGTGGTACTTAAAAGCCGGAAACTATATACGGCTTAAGCCAATTACTTTCCTGCTTTCGGTCTCTTTGCTCCGTATTTGGAACGGGCTTTGCGTCTGTTCGCAACGCCTGCGGTATCCAGCGTACCTCTGATGATGTGGTATCTGGTACCGGGAAGATCCTTAACACGGCCGCCTCTGATCAGAACAACGCTGTGCTCCTGCAGATTGTGTCCTTCTCCGGGGATATAGCTGGTCACTTCGATTCCGTTGGAAAGACGTACTCTGGCGATCTTTCTGAGCGCGGAGTTAGGCTTTTTCGGGGTAGCAGTCTTAACAGCTGTGCATACGCCTCTCTTCTGAGGTGCGGAAGCATCGGTGGCTTTCTTGTGAAGGGAGTTGTATCCTTTCTGGAGAGCCGGTGCCGTAGACTTCTTCACAGTCGTCTGACGTCCCTTTCTGACTAACTGGTTAAATGTTGGCATTCTTTTTCACCTCCTGCGGTATAAGTTAATGTTGTCTCTGCCTATGATTACCATAAACAGCAATTTCATACATCGAATGCAGGTTTTTCCTTTATTTGCACAAGAAAAACATGCATTGGAATGCACGCTAGATTAGTATACGTTCTTCCCAAGGCATTGTCAATAGGTTTTACGGAAATTTAACCGCCTCCCTCGCCAAGTTCCTGCCCGCCTTCGGAATTTTTTGGCAGCTTGTGCATGGGGGATGGCAGGAGAGGAGGCTGCGGCCGGCTGCATGCCTTTTCCCGGGAGCCACTTCAAAAATCGGCTGTTTCCGACCATTTCTGCCAGCAGCATACTCCCGCCTGGCGGCTGAACTCCGCCCTTGGGCGTCGAACAACGCCGCCAGGACGTGCGGGAGTATACGGCCGGCAGAAATGATCAGAAACAGTTCGATTTTTTCACAGGCTCCCGGGAAAAGGCATGCAGCCGGCGCAGCCTCCTCTCCTGCCATCCCCCATGCACAAGCTGCCAAAAGATTCCGAAGGCGAGAGGAAGCCTTGCCAAGGATACGGCAATCACTCCTCATCAAACAAGAGGCGAAGGGATTCTTCCGTCTTGCGGATGCCTTCCTGTACATCACTCCTGGCCGCTGACAGGCGGGACGCGGATTCTGTTGGGATAACCGCCTGGAAAGATCCGGCAGGCAGTTCCTTCTGCACCTTTCCCAGACGCAGACGCAAAGACTGCCATTCCTCTTCATACCTGCGGTAAAGTGCTCCTGAATCCTCCAAATGGACCGCCTGCTTTCTGCACAGTTCCATTGCTTCAGCGATGCAGGCCGCAGCCTGTTTCAGCAAGACTTCCTGTTCGATCAATCGGTTCTGCAAAAGCGCGGTCTCTTTGTTTTTTCCAGAGATCAAAGCCTGCAGCGCTGTAATCTGACGTTTTGCCGATTCGATTTCATACATCAGATTCGCTCTGTCAAACTCTGCGTTCCCGTCCTTCTCTTCTGCCGTCCGTCCGGCATCGTTCTCTGCAAAATTCATCTCTGCTCCCATCCGCACGCTCCCGCATGCGTAAATCATCAGGCTCCCTGATACAAAAACCTTGTTTTGATAAACAGGGCGAAAAAGCTTATGCCTTTTCGCCCTGCTGTACCCGATACCTGCACACGCCGTCTGGCTTTATGCCTCTATTTGCCGGCAGTCATACGGGTTCTTTATTCCTCTGAGCCAACCTGAGCGGTAACCGTCTCCGGCTCTTCCGCCACATCTGCGGCTTCTTCGTCCAGACGCTCTTCCACGTCCACATCCGCCGTCTCTTCCGGCTGTTCAGCAAGGATCTCTACTTCCTCATCCCCGTCATAGTCCCGAAAGTCTTCTTCGTAATCTGTACCCAACGCATCATCCGTGCTCAGATGTACGTCGCGATAACGCTTCATGCCGGTTCCGGCAGGAATCAGCTTACCGATGATCACGTTCTCTTTCAGTCCGATCAGCGGATCGATCCTTCCCTTGATCGCAGCCTCAGTCAGGACCTTGGTGGTCTCCTGGAAGGATGCGGCAGACAAGAAGGAGTTGGTAGCCAACGCCGCCTTCGTAATACCAAGCAGAATCTGCTTGCCGTCGGCCGGCTGCTTGCCCTGGGCGGTCAGCTCTTCATTCATATCTTCATATTCCAATGCATCCACCAGCGTGCCGGGCAGGAAATCCGTATCTCCACTGTCCTCAATGCGGACTTTCTTCAGCATCTGGCGAACGATCACTTCAATGTGCTTGTCGCTGATATCCACGCCCTGGAGACGGTATACACGCTGTACCTCGCGCAGCATATAGTCCTGCACTGCACGGATTCCCTTGATCTTGAGCAGATCGTGCGGGTTCACGCTACCTTCTGTCAGTTCATCTCCGGCCTCCAGTTCCTGGCCATCCACAACCTTGATACGGGAGCCGTAAGGAATCAGGTACGCCTTGCTTTCACCCGTTTCCTTGTTGGTGATGATGACCTCTCTCTTCTTCTTGGTATCCTTAATCACCGCGGTTCCGCCAAACTCAGCGATGATCGCCAGTCCTTTCGGCTTTCTCGCCTCAAAAAGTTCTTCTACACGGGGAAGACCCTGGGTGATATCGTCACCGGCAACGCCTCCCGTATGGAAGGTACGCATAGTCAGCTGGGTTCCGGGTTCACCAATGGACTGTGCGGCAATGATTCCAACCGCTTCACCCACCTGCACCGCTTCACCCGTTGCCATGTTGGCTCCGTAGCACTTCGCACAGATTCCATTATGAGAACGGCAGCTCAAAATCGTACGAATCTTCACCTTCTCGATCGGCTCGCCCTTCTTATCCACGCCTACGCTCAGAATCCGTTCCGCGCGGCTGGGCGTGATCATATGGTTCTTCTTCACGATCACATTGCCATCGCGATCCATAATATCTTCGCAGGATACTCTTCCTGTGATTCTGTCCTTCAGTCCCTCGATGGTTTCCTTGCCGTCCATGAAGGCGCTGACTTCCATTCCGGGGATCTCCGCAAGGGACTTTCCTTCGCAGCAGTCCATTTCGCGAATGATCAGTTCCTGAGACACGTCAACCATTCGTCTGGTCAGATAACCGGAGTCCGCGGTACGCAGAGCCGTATCGGACAGACCTTTACGCGCTCCGTGCGCAGACATGAAGTACTCCAGTACGTCCAGTCCTTCACGGAAATTGGACTTGATCGGCAGCTCAATGGTACGTCCTGTGGTATCCGCCATCAGTCCGCGCATGCCCGCCAGCTGCTTGATCTGCTGATTGGAACCACGGGCTCCCGAATCCGCCATCATGAAGATGTTGTTATATTTATCCAGTCCTGCCAGCAGGACATCCGTCAATTCTCTATCCGTCTCGTTCCAGGTCTCTACCACGGCACGATAACGCTCTTCTTCCGTAATCAGTCCGCGGCGGTAGTTCTGAGAAATTCTGTCTACAGTCGCCTGTGCTGCCGCCAGCATCTCCGGCTTCTTCTCAGGCACGGTCATATCCGAGATGGATACCGTCATGGCCGCGCGGGTGGAATATTTATATCCGGTGGCCTTAATATCATCCAGCACTTCCGCCATCTTGGACGCGCCGTGAATGTTGATTACCTTCTCCAGGATCTGCTTCAGTCCCTTCTTGCTGACATGGAAGTCAACCTCCAGAAGCAGTTCATTGCCGGGCTTGCTTCTGTCCACAAAGCCCAGATCCTGAGGCAGGATCTCATTGAAGATGAAACGTCCCAGCGTGGATTCCACGATGCTGGAAATCTCCGTGCCGTCGGACAGTTTCTTCGTTACCTTCACTTTAATTCTGGAATGCAGGGTCAGCGCCTGATTTTCATAAGCGAGGATCGCCTCATTCAGGTTCTTAAAGTATTTTCCCTCTCCCTTTGCACCCGGGCGCTCCTGAGTCAGGTAGTAGATTCCCAGAACCATGTCCTGAGAGGGAACTGCCACCGGGCCGCCATCGGAGGGCTTCAGCAGGTTGTTCGGGGAAAGCAGCATGAAACGGCATTCCGCCTGCGCTTCCACGGACAACGGAAGATGCACTGCCATCTGGTCACCGTCAAAGTCAGCATTGAACGCGGTACATACCAAGGGGTGCAGCTTAATTGCCTTACCTTCCACCAGGATGGGTTCAAACGCCTGGATACCGAGCCTGTGCAGCGTAGGAGCGCGGTTGAGCATCACCGGATGCTCTTTGATCACATCTTCCAGCACATCCCATACCTGAGAATCCAGCCGTTCCACCAGCTTCTTCGCATTCTTGATATTCTGAGAAATTCCTCGCGCCACCAATTCCTTCATCACGAAGGGTTTGAACAGCTCGATCGCCATCTCCTTCGGCAGACCGCACTGATAAATCTTCAATTCCGGTCCAACTACGATAACGCTTCGTCCGGAATAGTCAACACGCTTACCCAGCAGGTTCTGACGGAAACGTCCGGATTTACCTTTCAGCATATCGGAAAGGGATTTTAACGCGCGGTTTCCCGGGCCCGTTACCGGTCGCCCTCTTCTGCCATTATCGATCAGAGCATCCACCGCTTCCTGCAGCATTCTCTTTTCGTTGCGGACAATGATATCCGGAGCTCCGAGCTCCAGCAGTCTCTTCAGACGGTTATTTCTGTTGATAATTCTACGGTAAAGATCATTCAGATCGCTGGTGGCAAAACGGCCGCCGTCCAGCTGTACCATAGGACGCAGATCCGGTGGAATGACCGGAATCGCATCCAGGATCATCCATTCCGGACGATTTCCAGATTCTCTGAACGCTTCTACCACTTCCAGCCTTTTGATGATCCTGGCACGCTTCTGCCCTGTGGATTCTCTCAGGCCTTCTTTCAGTTCTTCCGCTTCCTTTTCCAGATCAATGGCACACAGCAGTTCTTTGATGGACTCAGCGCCCATGCCTGCACGGAACCGGTTCCCCCAGGTCTCCCTGGCATCCTGATATTCCTTCTCAGAAAGCACCTGCTTATAATCCAGATTGCTTTCTCCTTTATCCAATACAATATAAGAAGCAAAATAGAGAACTTTCTCCAAAACACGGGGAGAAAGATCCAGGATCAATCCCATACGGCTGGGGATCCCCTTAAAATACCAGATATGGGAAACCGGAGCTGCCAGTTCGATATGGCCCATACGCTCACGGCGCACGCTGGACTTGGTCACTTCCACACCACATCTGTCACAGACAACGCCTTTATATCTGATCTTCTTATACTTTCCGCAATGGCATTCCCAGTCCTTAGTAGGTCCGAAGATACGCTCGCAGAACAGGCCGTCCCGTTCAGGCTTCAAGGTTCTGTAGTTGATGGTCTCCGGCTTCTGAACCTCGCCTCTGGACCACTCCCGGATCTTCTCCGGGGAGGCCAGACCAATCTTTATGGCATCAAACGTCATCGGCTGATATACTTCATTTTTTGCAGTTGTTTCAGACATTGTGCACTCCTTCCAAAACGAATACGTCAACTAACTTTTTCCGCTTTTCGTTAACCTTCACAAGCTTATTCGTCGATATCGTCAAAGCTTTCCTCCAAGTCAAGAGCCAACTCCGCTTCCGCATCATCATCCTCAGCGTTCACCAGTTCTCCTCCTTCGTCAAACTCCTGCTGCTGATAGCCGAACTCTCCCAGGGAATCTTTTTCATACTTGTCATAACCTTTGGAGTCACCTTCGATTTCATAACGGTAATCCGTATCGCCGTAATCCACCGTTTCCATAATCTCAACTTCCGTATTGTCATCCCGCAGGACTCTCACATCCAGCGCCAGAGACTGCAGTTCCTTCAGCAGTACCTTGAAGGATTCCGGAATGCCGGGTTCAGGAATGTTCTCACCTTTGATAATCGCTTCGTACGTCTTCACACGGCCAACCACATCATCGGACTTCACTGTCAGGATTTCCTGCAGCGTGTAAGCAGCGCCATATGCTTCCAGCGCCCACACTTCCATTTCTCCGAAACGCTGTCCGCCGAACTGAGCTTTACCGCCCAGAGGCTGCTGCGTAACGAGGGAGTAAGGACCGGTAGAACGCGCATGGATCTTATCGTCCACCAGATGATGCAGCTTCAGGTAATGCATGTGACCGATTGTAACCGGACTGTCGAAAAATTCTCCCGTACGGCCGTCACGCAGTCTCACCTTACCGTCCCTGCTGATCGGAACACCTTTCCACACTTCCCTGTGATCGCGGTTCAGGGACAGATACTGCATTACTTCCGGAAGGAGTTCTTCTTTATGCTTTGCTTCAAATTCTTCCCAGCTCAGATTCACATAATCGTTCGCCAAATCCAGCGTATCCATGATATCATGCTCATCCGCTCCGTCAAATACAGGAGTAGCCACATTGAATCCAAGCGCCTTGGCAGCCAGGGAAAGGTGGATCTCCAATACCTGTCCGATGTTCATACGGGAAGGCACGCCCAGGGGGTTCAGCACGATATCCAGCGGACGTCCGTTGGGCAGATAGGGCATATCCTCCACAGGGAGCACACGCGATACAACACCCTTGTTTCCGTGACGGCCTGCCATCTTATCGCCGACAGAGATTTTTCTCTTCTGAGCGATATAAATGCGGACCGCCTGATTCACGCCGGGAGACAGCTCATCGCCGTTTTCTCTGGTGAACACCTTGGCATCCACAACGATTCCGTATTCACCGTGAGGCACCTTCAGGGAAGTATCCCTCACCTCTCTGGCCTTCTCACCGAAGATAGCGCGCAGCAGGCGTTCTTCCGCCGTCAGCTCCGTTTCTCCCTTCGGCGTCACTTTTCCGACAAGGATATCACCGGCACGCACTTCCGCACCGATCCGGATAATTCCTCTGTCGTCCAGATCCTTGAGCGCATCATCGCCCACGCCGGGAACATCCCGCGTGATCTCTTCCGGCCCAAGCTTGGTATCTCTGGCCTCCGCCTCATATTCCTCAATATGGACGGAAGTATATACATCATCCTGTACCAGACGCTCGCTCAGAAGCACCGCGTCCTCGTAGTTATATCCTTCCCAGGTCATGAACCCGATCAGAGGGTTCTTGCCCAGCGCCAGTTCTCCTTCCGAAGTGGAAGGGCCGTCTGCAATCACCTGGCCCGCCGCAACCCGGTTGCCCTTGAATACGATCGGTCTCTGGTTGTAGCAGTTGCTCTGGTTGCTTCGGGAGAACTTGGTCAAATGATATTCAATCTTTTCTCCGTCATCTGCTGTCATCTTAATCAGATTGGAAGAAACATAATCGATGGTTCCGGACTTTCTTGCAACAATGCAGACACCTGAGTCCACGGCCGCCTTCACTTCCATACCTGTTCCTACGACGGGCGCTTCCGTGGTCAGAAGCGGCACTGCCTGACGCTGCATGTTGGAACCCATCAGCGCACGGTTCGCATCATCGTTTTCCAGGAAAGGAATCAGGGCTGTCGCAACGGAGAACACCATCTTCGGGGATACGTCCATATAATCGAACATACCCCTCGGATACGCCTGGGTCTCCTCACGATAACGACCGGAAACCATGTTATTTACAAAATGTCCTTCTTCATCCAGCGCTTCATTCGCCTGCGCCACATGATAATTGTCCTCTTCGTCCGCAGTCATATAGACCACATCTTCCGTAACCCTGGGGTTGGACGGATCGGACTTGTCAATTTTACGGTACGGTGCTTCCACAAAGCCGTACTCATTGATCCTGGCGTAGCAGGCCAGGGAGTTAATCAGACCGATGTTGGGACCTTCCGGCGTCTCAATGGGGCACATTCTTCCATAGTGGGAATAATGTACGTCACGCACTTCAAATCCGGCACGGTCACGGCTCAGACCTCCGGGGCCCAGAGCGGACAGACGGCGCTTATGCGTCAGCTCACCCAACGGGTTGTTCTGATCCATGAACTGGGACAGCTGGGAGGAACCGAAGAATTCCTTCACCGCCGCCTGTACAGGCTTGATGTTGATGAGCACCTGCGGAGAGATCTCCTCGGCATCATGCGTGGTCATTCTCTCACGCACCACTCTTTCCATTCTGGAAAGGCCGATGCGGTACTGGTTCTGAAGCAGTTCGCCCACCGCTCTGATACGGCGGTTGCCCAGGTGGTCAATGTCATCATCATTGCCAAGGCCATATTCCAGATGGATGTTATAGTTAATGGAAGCCAGAATGTCTTCCTTCGTAATATGCTTCGGGATCAACTCATGAATATTCTTGCGGATCGCTTCTGCAAGCCCTTCCGGATCCCCTGCATGCTCCTCCAGGATCTGTGCCAGCACCGGATAATACACCAGTTCCGTCACGCCCAGTTCCTTGGGATCGCAGTCCACATAATGGGTAATATCCACCATCATGCTGGAGAGAACCTTAACATTCTTCTCCTCCGTCTGCACATAAACAAAAGGAACCGCCGCATTCTGGATCTCATCCGCCAGCTCTGCGGTCACTTTCGTTCCGGCAGCCGCCAGGATCTCGCCCGTGGAGGTATCCACCACATCCTCGGCAAGGACGGCACCGCGAATACGGTTCCTGAGCATCAGCTTTTTATTGAATTTATATCTTCCTACTTTTGCCAGGTCATATCTTCTGGGATCGAAGAACATGGCATTGATCAGGCTTTCCGCGCTTTCCACACTCAGAGGCTCGCCCGGACGGATTTTCTTATATAACTCCAAAAGACCCTCCTGATAATTCTCAGCAGTGTCTTTCGTAAAGCTCGCTTCAATCTTCGGCTCGTCTCCGAACAACTCTCTGATCTCATCATTGGTTCCAACGCCCAACGCACGGATCAGCACGGTGATCGGAACCTTTCTGGTTCTGTCCACACGAACATAGAAGACATCATTGGAATCCGTCTCATATTCCAGCCAGGCGCCGCGGTTCGGAATCACAGTACAGCTGTAAAGCTTTTTACCGATTTTGTCATGTCCTATTCCATAATAGATACCGGGAGAACGTACGAGCTGGCTGACAATTACTCTTTCCGCGCCGTTAATTACGAAGGTGCCTGTCTCTGTCATCAACGGAAGATCACCCATGAAAATTTCATGCTCGGTAATCTCTTCTTTTTCCTTATTATAAAGGCGTACTCTTACTTTCAGGGGAGCTGCATAAGTCGCATCTCTTTCCTTACACTTCTCGATCGAATACTTTACATCTTCCTCGCACAATTCGAAATCCACGAATTCCAAGCTAAGATGACCGCTGTAATCCTCGATTGGAGAAATATCATCAAAGACCTCTTTCAGGCCTTCATGCAGGAACCACTGATAGGAGTTCTTCTGGACTTCAATCAGGTTCGGCATCTCCAATACTTCTTTCTGCCGTGAATAACTCATACGCATGTTCTTGCCAGTGGCAATGGGACGTATTCTGTTTTTTTCCATTGACATTCACCCCGTTCTTATGATTTGTCCGCTGTACCTTGCGGCCAGCGTTCAGGCAGCTGCGGACGGCTACTTAACCGCCCGTCAACAATCAGCACGATACTTTATTTCCGGTATTCCGCACAAAAATTGCATAACTTACCACAATAGTGCACTATCCAGTATATCACAAGGGGTTAGGCAAGTCAACCTGATTTTTTGGTTCGCGTAAATTTTCCGTAAATTTTTGAGTTCCTATACGTCTTGCCGGTTCCGGCTCCCGTTCAAAGGGAACTTCAGGGATTCTTCCCGCTCTCCATGTGACTGCCTCTTCCCTCTTTAAAGCCTCATTTGTCTATCAGCGTCTTCGCCTCCACATCCATACGCTTTTCATATATCAAAAAAACCGCCGCCCGCCGGTATTTCCGACGGAACAGCGGTTTTACCACTTTCATTCTGCAGCAGCAAAAGGATTTATTTAAGAGTAACCTTTGCGCCTTCAGCTTCCAGCTTCGCCTTGATATCATCAGCTTCTTCCTTGGAAGCGCCTTCCTTAACAACCTTCGGAGCGCCGTCAACAACATCCTTCGCTTCCTTCAGGCCAAGGCCGGTAACTTCACGAACAACCTTGATAACCTTAACCTTGTTCGGGCCAACTTCAGTCAGCTCTACGTCGAACTCGGTCTTCTCTTCTTCAGCAGCAGCATCGCCTGCTCCTGCTGCAGCTACAACAACACCAGCTGCTGCGGATACACCGAACTCTTCTTCACAAGCCTTTACCAGATCATTCAGCTCTAATACGGACAGCTCTTTAATCGCATCAATAATTTCCTGAGTGGATAATTTTGCCATTTTATTTACCTCCATTATAATTTAATCATTATTCTGCTGCGGGTGCTTCTGCTTCCGCGGCAGGTGCTTCTTCTGCGGCAGGGGCCTCTGCGGCCGTTCCTTCACATGCGGCAGCTCCGCCTTTCTCAGCCAGCTGCTTCATAACGCGTGCGAAATTCGCAATCGGGGACTGAATGCTTCCAAGCAGCTTGGAGAGCAGTTCGTCTCTGGACGGGATCTGGGAAATAGCTGCCATACCCTTCGCGTCATATAACGTGCCTTCCACGACGCCTGCTTTGATTTCAAGCTTGTCAGCGGTCTTCGCAAATTTTGCAAGTTCTCTGGCCGGCGCAGTCGCGTCGGTAGAGGAAATCGCGATCGCGCTGGGTCCTTCAAGATAAGGAGCAAGCGCTTCAAAGTCCGTTCCCTTGAAAGCAAAGTTCATCATCGTGTTCTTGTAAACCTTATAGTTGATTCCAGCTTCACGAAGCTGTCTGCGAAGAGCGGTATCCTGCTCTACAGTAAGTCCGCGGTAGTCAACCAGAACAACTGACTGCGCATCCTTAATCGCTTCGGAAATCTCTGCAACTATAGGGGCCTTTACTTCCACTTTTGCCATTTCTTTACCTCCTTATAGATTTTTCTGAAATAAATTCAGTGCCGAAAGGAGAAAACGCGAACAGGAAATACCGCACGCTGCGGCATTCGCTATTCAACAAAAAAGCCCTCCGCCTAGACACGGAGAGCGACTTTTCATTCTATCCGGTTAAAAACCGCACTGTACGTTCACTCTTTCCTCGGCAGGCGACCTATGCTTACACCGGCTGACCGGTACCTGCTGTCTTCGGCATGGTTCAACAGAACCTTTTATACCCTACCACGCGGAGGAATATTTGTCAAGGCGCAAATCGCATATTTTCGTTTTTTGCGTTACTATTCAGCCTTTGGCATCAGAAAGACACCGCCTCTTAAAAAAGAGCCGG
>ERZ826396.2522-NODE-2522-length-14806-cov-9.037896_pt1 | contig 14806 bp, 11 predicted proteins | sample MGYA00519926_ERZ826396 | MGnify/ENA primary metagenome ERZ826396 (study PRJEB31778, sample SAMEA3449230) | human gut metagenome | biome: human gut; feature: human-associated habitat; material: faeces | place: United Kingdom | collected 2010/2012 ... | reverse complement strand
CGCACGAACTTCGTGTTCATGGTGATGTGGGGCGTGCTGGGCGTGGCGTGGATCAGGCTTTTGCTGCCGCAGCTGCTGAAGCTCATCAACCTTATCCCGTGGAACTGGCGCTACGGCGTGACGGCGGTGTGCGCGGCGCTCATGCTGCTGGACGGCGTCATGACCATCCAGTCCATCGACTGCTGGTACGGCCGTATGGCGGGCAAGGCGCCCGACACGCCCATCGAGCGGTTCTACGCCGAGCATTTCGACAACGACTACATGCAGAACCGCTTCCAGACCATGACCATGGACGTGGACGACGCCACCCGCATCGGCCGGTAAGGGCGTGCCCGGGGCCGCCTGTGCCTCGGGGGAAGTGCAAACAAACTGCCTCGATTTGCCAGAAGAGGAGCGAAGCTGCTTGGCGGCCTCGCTCCTTTTGCATTCCCTGGCGTTCTTCCCGGGGTGCCAAAACCCATTTTTCAACAGCATGAAATCGAACCCGAGGGTCGATCTGCCCTCGGTATTGCACGGACACCTCTTAGCCTGTTTCCCGTGATGCAAGCGACGGGAGAATCGGAGGGGCCATGGCATCGACGATGTACGGCTACGCGCGGGTGAGCTCGCGCGAGCAGAATCTGGACAGGCAGTTGGACGCGCTGCGCGCATTCGGCGTAGAGGACGGGGCGGTGTACGCCGACAAGGCGAGCGGCAAGGACTTCGAACGGCCCGCGTGGCATCGGCTGATGGGCGAGCTGCGGCCGGGCGACGTGCTGGCAGTTAAGAGCATCGACCGGCTGGGACGCGACTATGCCGAGATCTTGGACGTATGGCGCGACGTCACGAAGACGCGCGGCGTGTTTGTCGTGGTGCTCGACATGCCGGTATTGGACACGCGCGAGGAGCGCGACGGCATAACGGGGGTGCTGATAGCGGACATCGTGCTGCAGCTTCTAAGCTACGTTGCCCAAATCGAGCGTGAGAACATAAGGCAGCGGCAGGCCGAGGGCATAAGCGGCCGCCAAAGCCCGCGGGGTGAGCTTCGGGCGTCCGAGGAAGAAGCGCCCTGCGAACTACCAGGAGACGCGGGAGGCCTTCTGGGGTGGACGCATAACGCGGAAAGAGGCCGCCGCGCGCTGCAACATACGAACATCGCTCAAAAAGCTTGGGTTGGGGCCATTGGGAGCGATATCGTGACGGAAGGGGCGTAGTTCATCAGGGTACTAGGGCGAGCGAATCTTGGAAACACATTTTCTATGATAACAGAATGTTGAGACCATGCTGCTATGCATGTCCCTATACTACGACAAAGAGAAGCTCCAATATAACTATAGCCGATTACTGGGGACTAAGCGGCACAGAAAACCAGGCCTTTAAAGATAGGTTGGGTGTCTCGCTCGTTTTGGCGAACAATTCTGAGGGGCTTGAATATTTGCGTTGCTGCAATGTGGATTTACGCGCATCGTCGCTTGATGAGGCGCTGTCAGGCAATCCGATGCTCTCGCATCCTTCGAGCTTTTCAGGATGTCGCAAGAATTTATGGGAACAGTTTTATTCGCATGGCTATGAGTCATTCTTGAAGAATGCCGGTTTTATCGAAGACCCTTTGCGTCATTTTTCGCATATGGCAAAGTTGCACGTTAAGCGTTTGCTGAGAAAAGCTTGAGAAGGGTGATTGATTTGAAGCGTTGTTTTGCGAAGCCAGACAACTCAATTTATTCGTATCGCGACGGTTCGCCATTGATCGTTGCCGAAGGATATCATCCGCATACATCGACGAGGTTCAAGAACTGGATGAAGGCCTTGCCGACCGCGCGGAAGACGTTGCCAGAGTTGTATTCGCGACGCCATGAGTGCTGCGGCTGTACAGCATGCGTGTTCGAATGTCCAAAAAAAGCGATATCGATGGAAGTCGACGAAGAAGGTTTTCTGTATCCGGTTATCGATGCTATCCGTTGCATCGGATGCGGCCGCTGTCTCAAAATCTGTACGTTCAAGTTGCGAATAAAAACAGCCATCGATAATTGAGACTGATTCAGCCGTACCGAAAGAATCGATCGGCGCCCTCCCTCGAAGTGCTTCAAAGCTTAAACCTAAGTACTTTATGACAGCCTGTTAACCTCTTTGCAGGTTGAGGAGTTATCTCTGTTTGCGACCGCCTTGGTCGAGGAAAGGCGATTCGCATAGGGGATGGGGTCGATGGCGCGCAGAAGCAGGATAGGCGGCGAGTGCCGTTTATGGCGACATTGTGAGCAAACCAGACAGTTGGATAAAATTGTTAAAAGCAGGTACTTCTGAGAGTGCAAGGAGGAGTGCCCAATTTCTTGCGAATGAAAAGCGCCCAGGCCTCGGGGGAGGCGCGGGCGCTCGTGGTTTCTTTGGCGGAGATGCGTGCGAATCGAACGCACCCGAGACGTTCTGCGCGCCTCACAGCGGCTTTGAAGGCCGTGGGGCCCACCAGGGCCCGTCCATCTCCTTATCATCGACGATGCGCCGGATGCGGCGCCCGAACATGATAGCGCATGCGTCGGCGAAGTCAAACGCTGAACCGCGCGCAACGCCGCGAAAGGAGGAAAAGGGCCGAAAGGCCGCCCTCAGCCGTCGAAGCGCCCGCCGCCTGCGGCGCGGGCGACGCCCGCGCGCGCCACGTGCCGCACCGTCTCGAAGCGCGCAAGCTCCACGTCGTCGTCGGCGGGGTCGATGCCCGCCGAGCGCTTGGCGATCGCGACCTGCTCCCACGCCGCGGCGACGCCTTCGAGCCCCGGCAGCGCGACCCCCCGCCGCCGTCCCTTCGACACCGCCACGCCCCAGCGCGCAGGATCGAGCTCCGCCGTCGACGCGACCGGCAACGGCGGGCGCAGCACGTCCACCGCGTACGTCAAGCCGCCAAGCTCGCAGGGGCGAACGGGAGCGAAGCGCGCGCCGCCCGCGGCAGCCGACGCGGCGTTTCTCATGATCTCGTCGGCCACGCATCCGGTGACCGGCTCGAACGTTCCCGCGCGTCCGCGCAGCCCGGCACGGTCGCACAGCGACACGAACACGCCCGCGCGCTCGTCCAAAAGCTCCGAAGGCAGGTGCTCGGGACGGTCGATGGGGCCTCCCGAACGGGCGAGCCCCTCGACGCTCTTTCTCGCGAGCGCAGCGTACGGATCGCTTTCCGCCTCGCAGGCGTCCGGACCGGCCGCCGCGCGCGAGGAGGCCGCCGCAGCGTCGATGGGCGACGGGACCGCCCCGTCGCCTTGCGCGCCGCGCACCTCGAACGCGCCCGCGATCCGCTCCGCGCGAGCCGGGGCCGCGCCGTCCAAGAGCTCGTGCGTGAAGGGGGCTCCCTCGAGCGCGCCCGCCATGATCTGCAGCGGCCCGAGCAGGCACGCGCCGGCCGCCTCGGCAAGAGCGGGATCGACGGACAGGAACCCCTCGAGGTCGCCCGCATCGAGCAGCGCCGCCGCCTCGCGCGCGAACACGGGCGCTTCCGGACGCGCGGCGGCGCGCGGTTTCGCACGCACGCCCTCGAAAGCCCCTCCGCGATCGCAGCCCAAGCTGCCGATCGCCACGAACACGCACTTCCTGTCCAGATCGCGTGCGGCCTCCGCGATGCAGCGGCCAAGGGCCCGGTGCGTCTCGGGAGAGAGGTTCGAGACGCCCACGCGCACGATGCGGGCGCCCTCGAGCGCCCCGCCCAAAAGCGCCAGCACGGAGGAGGTCGCGCGGTCGAGCCGAACGTCCCCCATCCCGCTGCCGCAGATGGGCACCGCGTGCTTGCGCGCGCACGCGGCCACGCGGGCTACGAACGCCCCGTCGTAGCGCACCGCATTCGGAAAGGCCCGCCAAGCGCCCGCGGCCGCAAAGGCCGCCTCCCCGGTGGACAGGTGGAAGCAGTCGAGCAACCGCGGCGCGTGCGGGCAGGCCACGACCACCGTCTCGGGCGCGTGCGCGCCGATGCGGCGCGCTACCTCGCGGACCGCCCCGGACGTGCGAGCCGCGTCGGCGCGTCCCGATCCGATGCCGCCCGCCATGTCGCTGCGCTCGGACTTGCGGCCGCGAAGCGGCAGATGGGAAACGACGTACGCGGCGACGATGCTCATGGCGAGCCTCCTTTCACGCGGGAACGAGCGCGCAGGGCTTGGCGCGGCGCCAGGCAGACGTCTTTGCGAGCCACCCCGCACTTGCAAACGCGCGCTTTCCGCACGACCTTACCGCCAACCCCATCCTTCGCCGCGCAGACGCGACGGGCGTTGCCGCCCGGTGCCGCCCCCGTCAAGCGCCCGCCACGCGAAACGGCCCGTCGGCGCGCCCGCAGGGCGGCCCCGGCCGTGTGTCGGCAACGAGCAGAAGCGCACGGTGGGCGCCGCGCTATACCGAGCGCGCATTTCTCATCGTCTTTCCCAGCCTCGCCGCACAGTGTGCTGCCCAGGACATCGAAAGCGGTCGCCACGACATCGGATGGCAACTATGAACCCACAAGCAGCCCTCCTTCACGCGACGAGCGTCCGAATCGCCACAGCGACGTCGCGAATCGCACAAGCCGCACATCACGCAGCCGGACAGCATGGCTCCCGCACATCGGAAAGCTCTCGCACCCCGCAAGCCCCTGTTTCACGGAGAGCAAACCAGACGATCCGCCGCCAGAAGCCCTTGGACGTCGACGATTCAAAGCGTATTTCGTGCGCTTAGCATCCGCGACCACTCAGAATGTCGGCGATTCGCTTGCTGGCGAATCCGTCGCCGTAAGGATTGCTTGCACGAGACATCGCCCCATACTCCGCAGGATCGTCGAGCAGACGAGAGAACTCACGATGGATGGCCTCTTCTTCGGTGCCGACAAGGCGCAGCGTGCCGGCAGCGACACCCTCCGGACGCTCGGTGGTGTCGCGCATGACGAGAACGGGTCTGCCGAGGCTTGGAGCCTCCTCCTGAATACCGCCCGAATCAGTGAGAATAAGGTGGGAGCGCGCCATGAAATTATGGAAATCCATGACTTCGAGCGGATCGACGATGCGCAAACGGTCGAAACCGTCGAGCTCTTCATGGGCGGCACTGCGCACCTGCGGGTTCATATGAATGGGATAGATCGCCTTGGTATCCGGACGCTCCTCCATAACCCGGCGGATGGCGCGAAACATGCGATGCATAGGCTCGCCCAGGTTCTCTCGGCGATGCGCCGTTATGAGGATGAGCCGCGAGTCCCCCACCCAGTCAAGCTCCGGATGCGAGTAACCCTCCCTCACCGTGTAGCGCAACGCGTCAATGCCGGTGTTGCCGGTGACGTAGATGCGATCAGCGGGTTTGCCCTCGTCGAGCAGGTTCTGTCGGCTCGTCTCCGTCGGAGCGAAATACCACTGCGAAATCACGTCCACCGCTTGACGGTTGAACTCTTCCGGCCATGGAGAATAAAGATTGCGCGTACGCAGGCCGGCCTCTACGTGTCCGACAGGGATTTGAAGGTAGAACGCGGCAAGAGCGGCGGCGAAAGAGGTGGTGGTGTCGCCATGGACAAGCACGCAGTCCGGCTCTTCGTACTCCAAGACCTTGCGAATCTTGAGCAGCACGTCGCTTGTGATGTCGAACAGGGTTTGCCTCGGCCTCATAACGTGCAGGTCGTGCTCGGGTTTGACGTTGAAAACGTCGAGCACCTGGTCGAGCATCTCCCGATGCTGGCCGGTGACGCAGACGACCGCGTCGAACTCGTCGGGGCGAGATTTCAGTTCGTTCACAAGCGGGCACATCTTGATGGCCTCCGGACGCGTGCCGAAAACGAGAAGTATCTTCTTTCTCACAATATCCTCCTCAATCGTTTAGGTATCGAATGTCAGCTCTTCGTCCTTTTTCGAAGCTATTTTCGTAGCTGTTTGAAGCCTTCGCGAAGAAGCGAGCAATAACCGATATCGAACCATCGGCACGCATAAAGAACCCAATACCAGTTGTTGAAAACCATCTGGGAAACCATTTGCCCAGCAATAAGTCCCCAAGGCCCAAATCCGACGACGCAAAGCATTGCCGACAATGCCGTTCCGACAACCGAAGAAACGATAAACGCCTTTACATAAGGCACCTCATTGCGGTTCGAGATGAAGGCAGCAAAATTCGTTGACTGCTTCCAAAATAGATAGTGGACCAAAAGCAGGACGAGCATTGGCATTGGCAGGGAATAACTCGGCTTGATCAAAATCACAAATGGCATAACGACGAGACAAACGCCCGCGCCGCAGATAAAGAATAAGACGAGGTATATCGCACTCGACTTCGCCACCAGCCTCCTCTCGCGAACCTCATCGCCGGCGGCGAAGGCCGCCTGAAGCGAAGGATGGGCTGAATTTACGCAAACCGAAGCGAAGTTGGCCACAGCATTCACAAGCTGCATAGCAAGCGAATACGCCCCCGCGTCAGCGAGAGATAGAAAGGAGGCACATATCAAAGTGCTTGACTGCAACACGAGATAATTGGAGAGCATTACCAACCCGTCCTTGTACGCATTGGAGGAAATCGCCTTGTAAAGGCGCTTTTGCCAAGCAGGATCCCGAAACTGCTTCATCTGGCCCTTGCCCAATTTCTCCGATATCTCGCCAAAGCCCCAAAAGTAACGTGAGCAAAGCAGGCGGTAGACAACTCCCTGCGCCACATAGCCGACAACGGGGCCAACAAGTCCGAATCCGCACCAGAGCAACACTCCCGATAGGGTCAACTGACAAAAGACGGAGAGCACGAGCGATTTATTGAGCTCCTCAAAGCGCCCCACACCGCGCAGTGCAGATTCGAAATAGGTGAAGAAAAGATTAAGAAACACGCCGAATGAGTATAGAAGCCATATCGGAATCGCATGAGAAGCCACGCCTCCCGACACGCTGAAGACATAAAGCGTTCCCGCCGTGACAAGCACGGCAAACGCAATTATCGATATCAGACAATAAATCTTTCTTGAAACGCCAAAAACATTCGCAAGCAATGCCCAGTTGATCTTCGAGCTATCCTCCGCTTTCAGGACCCCATTTCTCGTCAAATCCTTTGCTCCAGACAGGCAATAAGCGAAATTGCGCGCGACAGCGGGGGCAAAACCCAACTGAAGCAGAGATGCTACGCTTCCGACCGCAATGAACACATACCAAAGGCCCAGTTCGTCATCCCCAAGAAACCGAAGAAGAAACGGCAGAAGAAAGAAGTTGACCCCGAGACGGAATGCGAGTCCGATATAGTTCCAAATAATGTCCTTTTTGCTCAAGGTAATCCTCAAACCAAATCTCCCTCAGATTCGATTGATGCTTCGAAAGCGACAAACAACACGCTCCACCAAAACGCCGACGCCGCATTCACGAATACGACCGCATCGAAAATTCCCAAAATCATGAAAGTTGCAAGGACCACTCCAAAACGCAGCTTGGAATAGCGCACTGAGAATGGAGAAACCGCAATGGGAGCAACTAGACAGAAAATGAACCCGACCAGAGAGAATAAGCCACCCTCCAGCAAAAGCCAGATATAAGTGTTGTGCGGCTCCACCAACATCGTGTTCCCTCGAAACGAAAACGAGTTCCAATCTCCATCGGTATACCCACGTTCAATATGACCTGTATAGTAGTCTGTATACCAATCTTGATAAGGGAAAACGTTGCCCAGCCCGTAACCAAGCAGACGGTCTAAGTGCGTCCCGTCGCAAAACGACGCAAGAGCAGCTTCCCACGTATCATATCGCCCCGATTGCAAGCTACCCGCTCTCCCCGAGAGAAACGCATCAACAGGATCGAAAACCAAAAGGACAATTAATGCTCCAAGGACAAGAAGCACCATGGCTGCAGCATTTTTGCTCGGTAGAAAATAGACCACTGCAAGCGCCAAAGCGGGATAGATCCCGCCCCGCGACCCTGTGAGAAATGTGGCCACCAACAGTACAATAACTGCCAAGCACATCAATGGCTTAGCAATGATCGCATTATCACCCTTGCGACTAACCGCCAAAGCTATCGCAAGAGCATTGGTATACCCCAAAACAACCGGTCCCAGCCCGGGACAATACAGACGGTCGGTCAAAACGTTAAATCCGTACACTCCCACGTTGTATGCGATCAGCATGCAAGAAAACAAAGCCGCACCCACCACAATAATCTCGCTAAGAGATGAGAAGCAAACGTTTCGCTTTTTCGCCATGCCTATGAGGAAGGTGGCGAACAAGATAGGGGCCGTCATCCAAAGCACCTGCACCAGCACCCTCCAAACGGCTCCCCCCGATGCCCATGCACACGCCAATCCCCAAAACCCCATGATGCAAAACAGCACCAGCATAGGAAAAGCAATGCGCCGCATGCTGCGCGCTCCCTTGCCGAAAGTCGCAAAATACGCCACCCCTAAGACAACGGCACCTGCAACGACAACAAGGATTTGTGATGGGATTAGATATCCGAATATATATAATTCAATTGAAGATAAACCTGGAAAGGCTCCGACAAGAGGAGCCATAAGGATTAAAAAGTATCGAAACCCTAGGACTCCTCTCAATCCTCTTCTAGAATCCGGTTTATTTGCTTCGACGGCGTTCGACACTTCTGTACCTCGCGAGCAGAATCCGATCCACAGCAGGTTTTCCCAAAACATTCAACATGGAGCGCTTGACACCCTCCTTAAAGGATGCAAGAGGCCCGCTTCTCCTCATCCGAACTTTGTCGGTCAACCAAGATCCGTTCTTGTGGTGGATCGTTACCGTGCTTTCCTCGAACCACCGCGACCCGATCTCGTGCTTATAGGGGCAGAAGACAACGTTGGGATATAGTGCAAACCCCTCGACCACTTGAAAGGTATTGTCCCTAACAAGACCTCGCGCCAAGTAGTAGTCAGTTATCATCTCAACGTTTGTAGTTATATCAAGAGAGCCGTCAGGTTTAAGAAATCGCTTGCTCTCGTACGCCTCCAAAAGATCCCCAAATCCGGAAAAACCCTTTTCACTGGCCATAATTCCAGTTGGAATGGAGTGAACGTTCTCGAACCCCGAAAAAGCCTTGTTGTCGAGGAATGCGTCAAGCGGCTTCAACACTTCGACATCCGTGTCCATGTACACTCCCCCCTTCGTGTACAAGGCGTGAAGCCGGACGTAATCGGAAACAAAAGCAAACTTCCTAGCTTCATACGCCTCCCGAACATAACGATTGGAAGAGACATCGAATGTATCCTCGTCCCATCGAACAATTTCGTAATCCGGAAGCACGGTTTGCCAACTCTCAATGCAACGCTGAGCAAGATCGGGCATGTTTCCACGTCCAAACCAGCAGTAATGTATTGTTTTGGGTATCATGTTTTCTCCTACAATTTGTACACGCCCGAACCATCGCCCATGACGTTGCACGGGTCGATCAGCACGCGGCCGCCGAATGCCTCGGGCCTGCCCTTGATTTGAGAATGCCCAACCATGACGATCACCGCCTCCAAACCGTCCAGAAACTCGTCCATGGAGTGAACCTGCCTCGGAACCTCGTCGCGCTCAACCCACGGGTCATAAACCTTCATGGGCGACCCTCCTAAGTGCTCAGCTTGGGCCTCCAGCATCTGAAGCGTAGGGCTCTCGCGCACATCATCCACGTCTTCCTTGTAAGTGAGGCCGTATATCCCCACCTTCGAGGGATCCGTTATGCCGCACTCCTTCATCACCTCGTGAGCGCGACGAAGAACGTGTTCGGGCATGAAAGAGTTGATCTGCAAGGCAAGTCTGATGAAGTTGGCCGTCTCGGGGTAGTCACCCACCAAAAACCAGGGATCCACCGGAATGCAGTGGCCACCCACACCTGGACCCGGCTGCAGGATGTTCACCCTCGGATGTTTGTTGGCAATGCGTATCACCTCGTAGACGTCCATGTCACCGACACGGCAGACCTTGGCAAGCTCGTTGGCGAAAGCTATGTTCACCGCACGGAACGTGTTCTCTACGACCTTGGTCATCTCGGCGGTACGGATATCGGTGATGGCGATTTCACCTTGGCAGAAGGACGCGTAGAGTTTGGAAATGCGCTTGCCCACCTCCGGATCGTCTACTCCAATGGTGCGGTTGTTGTGCAGCAGTTCGGCAACCATGTTGCCGGGAATGATGCGCTCCGGGGCATGCGCAAGCGCCACGTCATCGCGACCTGCTTCTGCCAGCAGCGGACGGACGAAGCGATCGATGGTGCCCGGAGATATGGTGGACTCGATCACCAAAGTGGCGTCCTCGGGTGCAACTTCCAGCACCGTCCTGCACGCGGCAACGACGTAGGACGGATCAATCTTCTTGCCAAGCTTGTCGTAAGGCGTGGGCACGCTCACGATATAGGTGTCGCACACCCGATACTCAGTTGTGAACTCGATGCCCGCTTCCATAGCGGCGGCGAACAGCTCGTCGAGGCCGTCCTCTTTGAAGGTGGTCTTGCCGGCGTTGAGCGTGGCAACAAGCTCCTTGTTGTAATCGGTTCCCACAACCTCAACTCCATGCGAAGCCATCATGAGCGCGGTAGGCAGGCCGATGTAGCCAAGCCCTATGACGTTAACCATCACCGTCCCCTTTCCATCAAAATTGAAAAAAGACTACGAACATTTGCACTTGCGTCAAACTTCGATTCCCAAGCGAGACGCGAACCAACACGCAGCTTTCGGTAGGAATGAGCATCCATACCAAGCACTCGCCGTATGGCATCTGCAATCTCTCGGGCGCTAGAATTGGCATCCAGCAATGCACCGTTTTTCTCCGAAACAATTTCGGACGAACCTCCAACATCGGTGCATATAACCGGTGTTCCCAAAGAGCACGCCTCCATAATGGAGATAGGCAGCCCTTCGCTTGAAGAGACGTTCACAAAGAGGTGAGGAGGATCGTCCCTGTAAACTCGCATAAGATCCTTATGATCGAAGCTTCCCATAAGCTTTGCGTCGATGATGTTCAATTGATTAATGTTCGACTGAACTATCCCCATCTCCGGGCCGGCACCATAATGCCTCCACCGCACAAGAAATCCCTCTTCATCCAGGATCTTCATTGCAGCCGCTATCAGCGGCACTCGCTTGACTTTCGTGAGCGTCGAACAGCTGACGACAAGGGGGACATCGCAAACAGACAGTTCAACGTATCCCAAATCATTCGTACCCAGATAAGACAAATGAGTTTTTTGAAGGGGATATCCCTCCTCGAAAACAAGGTATTTCATACCGTCTTTTGAGCAAGGGGCGATAACATCCAGCTTATCGCCAAGATACCTACGAAACGGCAAGTAGCCGAAAACGTTTTGGTTTTCGTACAAGTCGTATCTATGCGCTCGCGACATAGCCAAACCATCGAAAGCATTCGCTAATCGAACGACAGACAACGCAGTATCGAAAAGCCAGAAACTATAAAATAAGGCCCCGTCTACTCGCAAATTATCGTGCTCTACGATCAGTTCTATTGTTTTTCGATACACCTCCGCTTTATTGAAGGCATATCGAAACAAAATAAGCTTTCCGAAGGAATCCATCGACTCCTCGGCTTGTCTAACAAGCTTGTAGTATTTCCTATTCTGCCTTCGAACGGGAAGGAGGGAAGAAAGGAGCAAACGCACCTTCCTTCCCCTATTGGATGCAATCCCTAGAGGGAATGCCCTTGCGTTTCGAGGAATTGCTTGACACAATTCCCTATCTGCTGGAGCATCAACGGCAAAGACGTATACATTCTCGAAAATATCGGAAAGGATCCCAACTTCTTCCTCCAGATACGATTCGGCCGGAACATCTCCCATATTGAAAGGAAAATATTTTGTTATGAGCACCAAGTCTCTAAATTGAACTTCTTTACTCATCTAAAACTCTTTCCACGTTTGAGACAAATTCAGTCGCAAACCTCTGACGCGAATGGTTCTCGATCACCCATTCTGACGTGGCCTTTCGCCTCTTGCCCGAGAACGGATGCTCCATCAACCGATCAAACGCCTTGAGCAATGCCTTTGGATCCTCCGGCGCAGCATGCGCACCAAGGCCGCACTCTTCGAGCAAATCGACCGCGTCGCCCTCGGCAGCGAGTAAGACCGGGCACCCGCAGGCTAGCGCCTCGTACATTTTCGTGGGGATGCTGTCACGCAGCCGCGAACTCACGAGCGGGACGTAGGAGATGTCAGCATGGCGCAATACCGTGCTCACGCCGCGCGCATCGACAGCCTCGAAGAACTCGACGTTGCCGATGCACTCCTCGGCAACCCGCTTTTCCAGCCTCGCCCTGTCAGCCCCTTTCCCAAACAGCAAAAATCGCACATCAGGACGGACCTCGGCAATGTCAAGAAGAGTGCCAAGCCCCTGCGCCAGACCGATGTTGCCCACATAGGAGCAGATCGGGCCGTCGTTCAAACGAAACCGTTCGATCAGCTCGGCATCCTCCTCGTTGTCGAGAAACGACTCGTCGATTCCGTTGGGTACGAGAATCACTCGCCCGCCGGGAACGAGGCGCTTCAGCTTCTCGACCTTGCCAAGCGAGACGGTCACCACAAGATCGGCGGCGACGTATGCCCTGCGTGCGACCAACTCGAAGAACTTGCCGTAGAAGCTGCCGGGCGTGAAAGTGCCCATCTCATAGGCGACATCAGGCCATATGTCACGCACATCAAGCACGAGTTTGGCACGCTTCCTTTTCGCAATCCTCACCGCCGAAGACGTGAGCAGAAGCGGAGGGGTCGTGCAAACAACGACATCGAAATCGCCGAGCTCGCTCGCCACTCTCACCGCCTCGCGCGCTCCACCGAAGTTGTTTCGAAGACGGTTGACAAGAGTCTTTTCGACGAGGGGAAACGTCTCGAAAAACTTGACGCGCACCGGTTGCCCACAGTCCTTCGAAGCATCAAGCAGACTGTCGGTGGAAGCTAGAACCTGCACATCGTGCCCTGCCTTGCAGAGGGCTTCGACGAGAACAGCGGTGCGGTTGGCGCATGCGGTCCTGGCGGGACGATAGGTATCAGCGAGATAGAGTATCTTCATCGCGCCCCCTCACCGGTCGCCATGGTGCGCAGGGTGCGCCATATGAGAGAGAAATCCAGGGCGAAGCTCCGGTTCTCTATGTACTCGATGTCCAAAAGCGCCTTCTCCTTGGGCAGCAACTCGTAGCCACCCTCAACCTGGGCGAGGCCGGTGATTCCAGGACGCACGGCAAGGCGCTGCTCCCAGCCGTCAATGCGCTCTTTGAACGCCTCGTGGAAGACAGGACGCTCGGGCCTGGGGCCGATGAGCGACATGTCGCCCTTCACCACGTTCCAGAACTGCGGGATCTCGTCCAAGCGCGAGGTGCGAAGCTTCCGTCCGAAAGGAGTGACGCGCGGATCGTCGCCAGCCGCCCATTGCGCCCCCTTCGCCTCGGCGTCGAGGTACATAGAACGGAACTTGTACACTTTGAAGAGTCTTCCATCCCTTCCCACACGCGTTTGCGCATAGATGGCGGGACCCGAAGACTCCCTCTTCACCTTGAGCGCGATAACGCCCATGGGGATGGCGAGGATCGCCAATGCGAGCGAGCACGACGCGACGTCGAAGGCGCGCTTGGCAATCCGATAGGCAAGCCCGCCGTTGACGCGAGCCAGCTTGGGCAGCTCCACCACTTCGTCATCGGGCAGGAGCTTCGCCAGCACGTCGGGTGCGATTGCGCACTCGCTGAGTCCGGGCGTGTGGCTCAGCGCGTGCAGAACCGCTTTCGCCTCGCGCTCGTCGGAGACGCCCTCGGCGGCATTCGCCAACTGCTCGACGACGGCGGGAACCGCTTCCGCGCCGACCGTCTCGACATTCTCGATTTTCACAGCGATCGCGCCCGACCGCGCGCACGAAGCGTCTTCGAACGGCATCACGCAGTCCTCCGTGCGCCTACGCAGGGCACCGAGCACCCCCCCACGCTTGGGGGTATGATCTCCTCGTCAAACCTCATCAACTCAAACACCGATCCCGATCCTACGATTCCTCGATTGCGGCAACGCATCGCGCCATCAACTTTTAAACGGCACGTCCATGGGCACCTGCTCGGTGAAACCCCCGTCGCCGTCCACGACGCGCACCGTGCAACGGCGGCGATGGCGGTCAACCTTGGAAATGCGCTCCTCCTGCCCTACGAGCGGCCCTCTTACCACGCGCAACACGCCATCTTCGATCACGGCGGTGGAGCTGCGGATAACGTGCCGGTCATCGACAACGCTTTCGTACCATTTCACCGCCTCGTCGGAGAGCGGAACCCAGTTGCGCGATTCCGTCCCGACCAACTCGACGGGCAACGTGAGGCGCAAAACCGCCTTTGCCAAACTCGCAGCGTCCGTCGTGACGGCGAAGGCGTAGCCCCGGTACATGCCCTTGGCCTCCAAGAACCAGCAGCCTTGGCGCTTCATCCAGCACTCCTTGCGAAGGATGAAGGCGTCCGTGAGAACATCAGCGGGCAGAAGCCGTTTCAGCTCGGCGCACAGCGCAGCTTCGCGGCCTTGGGGCATACGAAGCAAATACCAGCGCTCTCGGCCCTTCGGGCTGCGCCGTCCGCACGGCAGGCCGAAAGCGGTCAAGCCGCCGCGGCCGCGCGCTGCCGACCTCGCTTTCGAGTCCGCTGCTGCTACGGGCATTCCGATTCCCTCTCCGACTCACTCGCACGTGCCCTCGATTTCCGAGGGCACGCGAAAAGTACACTTTTTGACGTGCGTCATTTCCGCAGGTCGCAGCTCATATTGAATTTTCGCCAACTGAGGATTTATTTGGAAAACGCAACTAAGGTCATGTATAATGAAAACGTTTTCGAAGCGTCAAAAAGTGTGCTTTTTGACGCGTTTAAGATCAGTCTGGGGGTGCGGACGTTTTTCCGGACGGCCTAGGCGGCCAGCCCCAGCCGCCTCCT
>ERZ826396.2507-NODE-2507-length-14887-cov-3.952198_pt1 | contig 14887 bp, 14 predicted proteins | sample MGYA00519926_ERZ826396 | MGnify/ENA primary metagenome ERZ826396 (study PRJEB31778, sample SAMEA3449230) | human gut metagenome | biome: human gut; feature: human-associated habitat; material: faeces | place: United Kingdom | collected 2010/2012 ... | reverse complement strand
AAAGAAGTAAGACCCCTTGAAGACGACGAGGTAGATAGGGCAGAGGTGGAAGTGCAGTAATGTATGGAGCTGACTGCTACTAATCGGTCGAGGGCATGACCAAAGAAGGTCGGTAGGCATGGATGATATTTCTTATATGCAGTTTTGAAGGTACATAAGATAGCAGGAGTATTTAAAATATATATAAATGCAAAAGCAGTATCAAAAAAGATACTGCTTTTTATTTTTTCTAGAAAATTGTTCAGTCTACTGGTACAATAAAAGATAGTTTTATACATCAGAAGAAAACCAGCTTCTTTCTGGTGGTAATGCCGGCTAAAAAACAGCTGGATACGGCAGCGCTTGGGAAAAAGCTGGGGGTTGGACGACTTTCCTTTGCGTCCGGAGAACTGATGGAAAAACATCTGGGAACAAAGCCCGGATCGGCGTCGGTTATGGGACTTGTAAACGACGAGGATGAATATGTACAGCTGATCGTGGACAAAGAAGTGGCAGGGGCCGAATGGTTCGGCTGTAATCCCGGAATCAATACAGACCATTTGAAAATGAAAACAGCAGATCTTTTGAATAAATTTCTGCCTAAAATATATCATAAAGCAAAAATTATAGAGCTGTAATTCCCGAAGGACATATGGGAAATAGGAGAACCCGGCGCTTAGAATAGTGCCGGGTTTTTTGCCGGGAAATTTCATACAATTTTTGTCTGAAAGATAGGAAGAAAGAATTTCACAGAGGTTTAATTTTTTGCAGAGCGGGTATGATTTTTGCTAAAGAATTTTTCCATGCCGGATTAAAATAAAGTTGAAATATGATAATATAGACTTAATGTATGCACGGAAGGGACTTTTATGGAATTATTAAGGCTTGTAATAGTAGATGATGAACCTATTTTGCTCCGGGGGCTTCTGGACACCTATGACTGGGCAGGCATGGGATTTAAGGTGGCCGGCACGGCACAGAGCGGGGAGCAGGCAATCCAGGTGATTAAAGAGGTGAAGCCGCACGTGGTCCTCACCGATATACGGATGAAGCAGATCACCGGGCTCATGGTAATGGAAGAAATACAGAAAACGGATCTGGAATGTCTGTTCATCGTGCTGAGTGCGTACAGAGATTTTGAATATGCACAGCAGGCCTGTGATCTGGGGGCATTTGCTTATCTGCTGAAGCCGATTGAGGATGAAAAGCTAAGGGAAACCATGCAGAATGCATATCAGACATGTATGGAACAGATGGAATACGAAGCCAGATATGAGAGCTGGGAGAAGCTGCTGGTAGGAGACGGGACCAGCTTCCAGCAGGTGGTCGTTCAGAAATATGTGCAGGGAAAGATTCCGGAAGAAAAGGTAGAAGAAGTGTTTCAGACGCTGGAGGATATGCCTGGGAACGAGGATCGTTTTATTACCGTATTTGCAGACATTGACCTGGCATACAAGATTATCAGCTCGCTGGACTATGAAGCATCCCGGTTTTCTCTATTTAAACGGATGGAAGAAGTATTTGGACAGAAATTCTTTTACTGGAGAGCTGAAGGAGGAGATTCTGGCAGTGCATTTATCATACGCACCAAAAATAAAATGGCTGTGGGAGAGCTGAAGAATCTGTTGGAAGAGGTGAAGAAAGAGACGAAAAGCCAGGTGGTATCCGTAATATCCAAGCCATATAAGGGGATTGCCGGGATCCGCCGCAGCTATCTGGAAGCACAGCACCTCTTTGAACTGGCAAGAGCATCAGGCACCGGGACATTTATGGAGGCGGAGAATGGAATAGAAGAGAAAGCTTCGCCGGAAGGGCAGGAGGCGCGGGACAAACAGATTGTTAAAGCAGTTCGTAAAAACAGTGCCAAGGAGCTGAAAGAGGCATTTGTCCAGTTTATCTACGGTCTCCCGGATCAGGAGGAGCAGCAGCGCCAGTATATGCACAGGGTCATGCTGAAGACAGAGATTATGCTGCAGGCGTCCTATGGAATGACGGAAGATATCAAAGAGAAATTTCAGCAGTTTTATAACAACCTGAAGAGCCTGAATGCGGCAAGGACTGTGGACGTGTGCTATAAAATCCTGTGCGATGTGATCGAGGAGCGCCAGAGGGTTTCGCAGCAGGATGAGACAAGACTTTTCGAAGGATATCTTGCAGAGGCGGCTGCCTATATTGACGAGCACCTTCAGGATGAGGAATTGTCGGTTGTGTCAGTTGCGGCCCATGTTTACCTGAATCCGGTCTATTTTGGAAGGGTATTCAAAAATACGTTCCAGATGACCTTTAAACAATATCTCCTGCAAAAGCGGATGGAAAAAGCAAAAGAACTTCTGGAAATGGGACGGGGCAGCATCGGGGACATCTGCGAGGCGGTGGGCATCCACAATCCGTCCTATTTTTCGCATTTGTTTAAGCAGTATACTGGAAAACTGCCCAGTGAATATAAGAAGGAATATAAATAGCAATGAAATGGAAACAATGGATACAGAACGGATCAGGGATACAGAAAAAGTATCTGAAATATACGATCATCCTGTTGGCGGTCGCACTGTTTCTCTCTTATCTGGGGGTAGGGCTGTGCGTCAGGAACCGCCTGACCAGGTCAGTTATTGACAAATATCAGTTTATGACAGAGCGGATGGGCCTTTCGCTGGACAATCTGTATCAGAAAAGCGACGAGATGACGGCAGAGTGCATTCTGTACGACGACGTACAGCAAAGCCTTAAAAACCAAGGACTGGAAGAGGTAAACTATATTTCGTTAAGCAAATACTTTGCGTATGTGGATCTGGAAAATATTGCGGATTACTGTTATGTGGATAATAAGGGAAATGTATACAGCAGGTCTTATTCCAGTCTGTCTTATGAGGATGTGGAAGCCAGCGGCTTTGAGAAATACCTGGGCGACGCCTATTCCAGGACCGTGTGGTTCTGGGCGGAGGATACACTGTTTGGCACCGGGGAGGAAGCCCTGTTCATCGGCAGATATGTAAGAAGCATGGATTATGTGCATGAGCCGGGAATGTTGTTTTTCAAAATGGGAAATGCATTTCTGGAAGAGGTGACCGGTATGGGACGGGAGCTGACCAGCGAGGCTGCGGTAGGGATCGTGGATGGCAGCGGGCAGCTCTGCCTGTCTTCTGTGCCGGAAGAAGTATCTCTTGGAGAGGAGCGGCAAAAGGAGATCGGAGACCGGATCGACGAGACCTTAGAGGCAGGGATGTTCCTGGAAGGAGAGCGGATCAGGGGCGGCGCTCTGTCTGCATACCGTGAGAAAAACAGCGGGCTGGTGGTCTTTTCCTATGTCCCGGACAGTGTGTTAAGCAAGGGGCTTGGACCGGTATTTCTCGTGCTGACGGCAATCTATATCCTGGTCATCCTTCTGGCTGCTGTCCTCAGTATCTATTTCTCCAGGAGGTTTACAAAACCGATCCAGGTTATTGGCAAGGCGATGACGGAATTTGACGGAAGCCATTTTGACCGACTGATCGACCTGCATACGAATACAGAGCTGGATGAGATCGGACACTCTTATAATGAAATGCTGGGCAATATACAGCGCCTGCTGGAAGAGATCAAAGCCCAGGAGCGGGAGCTGCGTACGACAGAGCTGAACATGCTGATCAGCCAGATCAATCCGCATTTTCTATATAATACGCTGGATACCATTTATATGCTGGCCCGGATCAATAAGGAAGAAACTACTATGCGGATGATACAGGCGCTGTCCAAATATCTGCGGCTGTCTCTTGCCAAGGGCCAGGAGATCGTGACGGTGGAGGATGAGCTGGAAAATGTAAAGAGCTATATGGAAATCCAGCAGATCCGAAATAAGGATCTGTTCTCCTATGAGGTGGACTGCCAGGTGGATGCTTCTGAAACGTTTGTGCTGAAGCTGATCCTGCAGCCTTTAGTAGAAAATTCAGTAAAATATGGTTTCCAGGATATTTTCGAAGGCGGCTGGATCCGGATTTGTGTATATATGGAGGAAGACGAGCTGTATTTAAGCGTCTACAATAACGGGACGCCGATGGAAGAAGAGATGGCAGAGAAGATCAACCATATGAATGAACTGCCGGTAACAGAGCTTCAGCAGACCTTTGCAGATAAGAAGAATGGATATGGAGTGGTGAATATCCTGACCAGGCTGCGGCTGAAATATGGGGACGGAGCTGCATTTTTCTGCAAAGCAGAAGAGGACGGCACCACCTGCACGATAAAAATTCCCGGAGGGGGCAGGAAGAACAATCTATGAGAAAAAACGGACGAAAAAGAAAAAGTATTCAGGCGGTCTCGGTGCTCCTGGGGACAGCTGTGTTAAGCGCAGGGTGCGCCGGACAGACGGAAAAAGAGGATACAGGAAAGGAAGAGGTATCGATCCCTATTATCCTTACCGTTGATTCCTCTACAGGAATCAAAAACGAAGAAGATGTGGTGGAAGCGTTTAATGAGAAATATGACGGGAAATGGCAGGCGGACGTGGAGTGGATCATGGAGACGGAAGAGGAATACCGGCAGAACCTGAAACGCCAGAATGTAACGGATACGCTTCCTGCGGTGATCACAGACCTTCGCATGCTGCCCGCCTTTTACTACATGATGATCCAGGACGGTCGGATTGAAGAGATTTCTTCTTATATTGAGGAAGACGAGGAGTGGCAGGCAATGATCGAACCAGCGGTGCTTGAATCCTGTACGGAAGAGGATGGCAGTGTCTATCTGGGCCCCTTAAGCACGGCGGCTTTCTCCTGCTCAGGGGTTTTCTGGAATGAAGAGCTGTTCGCGCAGGCAGGGATCGAGTCCTTCCCGGAGACCTGGGAAGAGTTCTGGGACTGTTGTGAAAAGCTTCAGGCATCCGGGATCACGCCGCTTGCGCTGCACACGGAAGGAACGGCCTGGGCGCCGATGCTCTTTGCTACGGCAGAAGCGGCTTCCACAGAAGAAGGGGCGGCATTTATGCAGCAGTTTTATCCGGAGAGCTATCAGAATGAAAGCGGCGTGCGCATCGCCGGGACGCTGGAGAAATTATTTGCCTACACAACGCAGGATGCGCTGTATTCTGATTTTGACGTGGCCTATGAGAATTTCTTTTCCGGAAAGGCGGCCATGATCCCCAACGGATACTGGATGATGGATCAGATTCCGGAAGAATGGCAGGATAAGGTGCGTTTTTCGTCCTTTCCGGAAAATAAGCTGATCTCATCGCCGGAAACCTTTGGCTGGGCGGTGGTGTCCAGCTACAGCGAGGAGGTTAAAGAAGGCGCGGTGGCATTTCTTAAGCTTCGGACGCAGCTGAACCAGGAGAAGAAGGAGGAGTTATTTTCGAAGGATCCGGAGAGTTTTATCCCGGCGGAACGGGATTATATCGCGGTTTATCAGAATGAGCCCCAGCTGGTGCCCAATTACCAGGTAAAATGGAATTCGATCCTTCAGGAGGAGACACTGGGCGAGGTCCTCCCGCAGCTGGCGCAGGGCAAGATCAGCGCGGAGGAATTTACCAGAAGAGAAGATGAGAGTATCCAGGAATTTCTGGAAGAGCAGTAACACTTTGGCGTCGGAGAGATCCGGCGTCAAAGTATTTTTTTTGATAATCCAGGTTTGCGATTTGATAACGGAGGTTTTTGCGGCACTGCTATAATGATCCCAGAGTAAAGGAAACAAAAGTTTCCGGAAAGGTGAGGGACCATATGAAAAAGAAAAAATTATTATCCGTGTTACTGATCATGGCAATGACAGCAGGACTGGCGACCGGATGCGGAAGCTCCAGTTCTTCTGAAGGAGAAAGCTCTGACGCAGAGGGCCAGGTATACTATCTGAACTTCAAGCCTGAGGCAGATGAGTACTGGCAGGAGCTGGCTGAAACTTATACAGAAGAGACAGGTGTGCCGGTGACAGTCCTGACAGCAGCGTCCGGAGAATATGAGAAAACGCTGAAGTCCGAGATGGCAAAGACAGACGCGCCGACGCTGTTCCAGGTAAACGGACCGGTTGGACTTGCAAGCTGGAAGGATTACTGCTATGACCTGTCTGGTTCCGACATCGCAGGAGAGCTGACGGACGACAGCTTCGCACTGATGGACGGCGACAAGATGGCTGGTATCGCCTACGTTATTGAGAACTATGGTATTATCTACAACAAGGCGCTGCTGGAAAAAGCAGGATACACAGCAGAAGACATCACAGATTTCGACAGCTTTAAGAAAGTCGTAGAAGATATCACTGCAAGAAAGGACGAGCTTGGATTCAGCGCATTTACATCCGCAGGTATGGACAGCTCTTCTGACTGGAGATTTAAGACCCACCTTGCAAACCTGCCGATCTACTATGAGTATCAGGCTGACGGCATCGACAACACAGACGCCATCAAGGGAACCTATCTTGACAATTACCGTCAGATCTGGGATCTGTATATCAACAATGCAACCTGTGAGCCTACAGAGATCTCTACGAAGACAGCCGACGATGCGACCGCAGAGTTTGTAACAGAGGAAGCAGTCTTCTACCAGAATGGAACCTGGGAATACAACAACATTGCGGATGTGGGAGATGAGAATCTGGGAATCCTTCCGATCTACATCGGCGTAGAGGGTGAAGAGAACCAGGGCGTCTGCACAGGTACAGAGAACTACTGGTGTGTAAACTCAAAAGCTTCCGAGGAAGACATTCAGGCTACTTTGGATTTCATGAACTGGTGCGTAACCTCTGATGAAGGTGTAGAGGCAATGTGCAAGGATATGGGATTTGTAATTCCGTTCAAATCAAACCTTGAGTCTGAAAATGTACTGGTAAATGAGGCAAATGCATATATGGAAGACGGAAAGACTCCTGTAACATGGGTATTCTCTACCATGCCTTCTGAAGAGTGGAAAAACGGAGTAGGATCCGCACTGACAGCATATGCGGCAGATCAGACTGACGCAAACTGGGATGCAGTAGTAAGTGCATTTGTAGACGGATGGGCTACGGAAGCGGCAGCATCCGCAGATACCGAAGCAGAATAAGCAAGTCAAGGGATCTGGCAGAAATGAAATGAGAGAAGAAGCGGCGGGCAGAAGATGGGCTGAACGCCGCTTTTTAAAAGGAGGAGAAAATATATGGAAAAAGCGATCAAGCGATATATGCCGATCTTTGTGCTTCCTACATTCTGTGCTTTCATCCTGGGCTTTATCGTACCTTTTATCATGGGGATCTGGCTTTCCTTTTGTAAATTTACGACCGTCACGGACGCAAAGTTCGTGGGATTATCAAATTATGTGGAGGCCTTTAAGGATACCGTATTCCGTCATTCCTTCTGGTATACGGCTCTGTTCGCCGTGGTGTCACTGGTAGTGATCAACGTGATCGCATTTGCCCTCGCCATGGCGTTGACGCAGCAGATGCGGGGAACTAATATTTTCCGTACGATCTTCTTTATGCCGAACCTGATCGGCGGTATCGTGCTGGGGTATATCTGGCAGCTGATCTTCAACGGCATCCTGGCGAAGTATCATACGGCGCTGGGACTGAATGAATGGTACGGGTTCTGGGGACTGATCATCCTGGTGAGCTGGCAGCAGATTGGTTATATGATGATCATCTACATCGCAGGGCTTCAGTCGATCCCGGGCGATGTGATGGAAGCGGCGCAGATCGACGGGGCAAACCGCATCCAGCGGCTGTTTAAGGTGACGATCCCGATGATGATGCCGTCCATCACCATCTGTATGTTCCTTTCTATCACGAACGGATTCAAGCTTTTCGACCAGAACCTGTCGCTGACAGCAGGTGAACCGTCCAAGATGTCTGAGATGATGGCGCTGAATATCTTTAATACCTTCTACGGACGTACCGGATGGGAAGGTGTCGGTCAGGCGAAGGCGGTTATCTTCTTTGTCATCGTGGTAGCCATCGGTATGGTACAGCTCCGGGCGACCCGCTCAAAGGAGGTGCAGCAGTAAATGAAAAAGAAAAAATTATTCAGCGCGGCCGGAACCGGTATCTTTACGATCCTGGGTATCGTTTACATCATGCCGATCCTGATCGTGCTTATGAATTCATTTAAGAAAAAGGTATTTATCAATAAAGAGCCGTTCAGGCTGCCGACAGAAAAAACCTGGAACAGCATTGAAAACTACCTGACAGCCATCGACAAATATGAGCTTTTAAGCGCAGTTGGCTGGACGGTGTTTATCACCCTGGGCTCCGTGCTGGTGATCCTGATCTGTACCTCCATGTGTGCCTGGTACATTACCAGAGTGAAGACGAAATTTACAAAGGTCCTGTATCTTCTGTGCGTATTTTCCATGGTCGTACCGTTCCAGATGGTAATGTTTACTCTGTCGCTAGTGGCAGACAGGACGGGACTCAACACTCCCTGGGGAATCATCATTATCTATCTGGGATTTGGAGCGGGGCTTGCGGTCTTCATGTTCTGCGGATTTGTCAAATCCATTCCGCTGGAGATCGAAGAGGCGGCGCTGATCGACGGATGTACACCGCTTCAGACATTTTTCCGGGTGGTGCTCCCGATCATGAAGCCGACCTATATTTCGGTGGGGATCCTGGAGACTATGTGGATCTGGAACGACTTCCTCCTGCCGTACCTTGTACTGGATCTGAATAAGTATAAGACGATCTCGATCGCGATCCAGTATATGAAGGGAAGCTACGGACGTGTGGATATGGGCGCGATTATGGCGGCGCTGATCCTGGCGGTCATTCCGGTCATCATCTTCTACCTGTCCTGCCAGAAGCATATTATCAAAGGCGTGGCAGCAGGCGCGGTGAAAGGATAGCTAATTGGGGACGGGGGATTTCTGAAAATCCCCCGTCCCCAATTAGATTTTTGGGATAGTTATCCTCATATTGTGGATAAGTTCATGCAATTCCCGGGGATAATTTGTGGATAATGTGGAGAGCAGATAAGAAATGTGGAAAAAGATTTAGAAAGTGCTTGAAATGTACGGGAATTTGTGATAAATTATTTGTGTTGTCAAAATAGATAATCCTCCTTAGCTCAGTCGGTAGAGCACTCGGCTGTTAACCGAGTTGTCGTTGGTTCGAGTCCAACAGGGGGAGCTTGCAAGTCTCGTAAATGTTGAATTTACGGGACTTATTTTTTTAGGAGCAGAACAGGTCAGAGTATACACCCACAGAAGCCAGGGTATTATTTGAAATCTATGAAAATGAGGGATGTAATGCAGCAATTCTGGAGCATTGCCGTACGGCAGAATAAGGAGGAGCATTATGAAAATTGTGCCATACGATAAAAAGTATAAAGAAGATTTTATAGAAATGAATAAGCAGTGGATTTCTGCAATGTTTGTGATAGAGGAAGAAGATCTGGCAGTATTAAATAATATAGAAGGAACCATCGAGGCCGGCGGACAGATATTTTTTGCTATTGATGGGGAAGAAAACGTACTGGCGTGTTGTATGATTGCTCCTTTGCCAAACGGCGAATGGGAGATAGAAAAATTTTGTGCAAAAGGGATGTATACCGGGACTGGGGCAGGCAATCCATCTGCACCGAAAATTCGGATTTGTCGATGCCGGTTGATAAAGGAAAATTTCCTTTTGAAAGAGCAGATATAGCCTTTGAGCAGACGTTCTCATATTTATAATGCCGGGGCAATCACCGCTCCAAAGGCCGAAAACAAAGTAAAGCCCTTTCCAAACCAATCGGGGAACTCATTTCCGGTCTGGTGAGGTGAGATCGCCTGCCTGGAGCAGATTAAAGGAAGATCCAGAAGATCTTCTTTTTTTATACACTTTTTTCTGGCTAGAGGACTGGATTTTGGCATGATCAGGCCCCAGACATCCTTTTCGCAGAGGTTGATATAATTATATCAGGGGAAGACTCCCACAGCTCTTTTATAATTTCGGCAATTTCGAGCATCGCCCTGGTTTCACCGCCGCCGATATATATATCAACTTATGGCATTTTCTACAGAAGTAGATTCGGCCTCTGTTCTATCCACCATAGATATAATTTCTTCCGACCGTTTACGGAAACGCATACCCTCGGGGGTGAGATTGACATTGTGGCTTTTTCGTATCAGAAGCTAGCGAAGTACACGGGCAACCTCTATGGAATTACGCTTGCGGCGGATTTCTACGAGCCGAAGGCGGCAGAAGAAAAGCTGGACCGCCTGGATTATCTGATCTACAGCATGGAAAACGGCTGCTAAAAGAATATGAAAAATGTGTTGACACAGTGTCAGTATGGTGATATATTACAGATAGTGACACGACGTCAGAATAAAAACGTGATCATCAAAGGAGGAACTTCAGATGTTAGGAAATTTTGCATATTGTAATCCAACAAAACTGTATTTCGGAGAGGATTCATTGAATTACCTGAATGACGAGCTGGCGAAGTACGGTAAGAATGTTGTACTTATCTATGGGGGCGGTTCTATTAAGAAAAACGGGATCTATGATGAGGTTATCAGGATCCTGAAGGACAATGGAAAAACGTGGCAGAAATATCCGGAGTAATGCCGAATCCGACTGTCGGAAAACTTTACGAAGGTGTACAGACAGCCAGGGATCACCATGCAGATTTTTTGCTGGCGGTAGGAGGCGGGTCTGTCTGTGACTATGCAAAAGCGGTTTCGGTATCGGTCAACTGTGAGGAAGATCCCTGGGAGAAATATTATATCCGGTTTGAGGAGCCATCCTGCGAGACTCTGCCGGTCGGGTGCGTGCTGACCATGGTTGGAACTGGTTCTGAAATGAATGCAGGAGCTGTTATCACAAATCCGGAGACAAAACAGAAGATCGGACATGTATTTGCGGACGAGAAGATCATGCCGAAATTTGCTGTCTTGAATCCCAGATATACATTAACGCTGCCGCACTATCAGATGGTGTCAGGTATTTATGACATTTTTAATCATATCTGCGAACAATATTTTTCCGGTGAGGATGATAATGTCAGCGATTATATCAGTGAGGGCCTGATGCGCTCAGTCATTCATGCAAGCCGGATAGCAAATAATGATCCCCAGGACTATGAGGCAAGGAGCAATCTTATGTGGGCGGCTACCTGGGCTCTTAATACGCTGGTTTCCCGCGGGAAATCCACTGACTGGATGGTGCATATGATCGGGCAGTCTGTGGGAGCTTATACAAATGCGACTCATGGGATGACACTCGCAGCGGTTTCACTGCCGTATTACCGGCATATTCTGTCCTATGGACTGCAGAAGTTTAAAAGATTTGCAGTTAATGTATGGGATGTGGATCCGGAAGGAAAGCAGGATGAAGAGATTGCAGAGGAGGGCATTGCAGCTATGGAAAAATGGATGAAGGAGCTTGGCCTGACCATGAACATTTCTGAACTGGGAGCTACGGAAGAAATGCTGGAAGGTATTGCAGACGGCACGATCATCCTTCCCGGCGGATATAAGGTCCTGGAGCATGAGGAGATTGTTGAGATTTTGAAAGAAAGCCTGTCTTAATGAAAAGAATGAGTTAGGAGTGAACATAAATGAGTAAAAAAGTGTTAATCGCATATTTTTCAGCAAGCGGTGTGACTGCCAGGGTGGCAAAGACAATGGCAGACGCGGCGGGAGCGGATCTGTATGAAATCCGTCCGGAGCAGCCATATACCTCTGCCGATCTGGACTGGATGGATAAAAAGAGCCGCAGTACAGTGGAGATGAATGATCCGGCATGCAGGCCGGCTATAGCTGATAAGGTACAGAATATGGAACAATATGACACTGTACTGGTCGGGTTCCCGGTCTGGTGGTATGTGGAACCCCGAATTGTGGATACTTTCCTGGAAAGCTATGATTTCACAGGGAAGGAAATGATTCCGTTCGCGACCTCCGGAGGCAGCGGTATCGGGAAAGCGGAAAAGAGCCTGAAAGCTCACTGCCCGGGCGCGGTCTGGAAAAAGGGACAGCTTTTAAACGGTCCAGGGGCAGCAGACTGGATAAAAGGCATATTGTAAAATGAATGGTTTCTGATCCGGATAACAGAGCGTTTGTTTGACAGGGTGTCAGGAAGCGCTTATAATTAGATACACTATCAGCCGGAATTTGCTATATATTTGAGAAGCCTTGCCGGCCGGGAAAGAGGGAATGGTTATGCCAAAAGGATCAGAAGAATTAACGAATGCAAGAAAAGACGAAATTATCAATGCCTGTGCGTCTCTTTATAAGACGATGGGATTTAAAGACATTACGATACGGGATATTGGCGCGGAGACATCGTTTACCCGTACGTCCATTTATAATTATTTTCAGACAAAAGAAGAAATCTTTTTGGCTTTGCTGCAAAGAGAGCATGAAGCATGGATTTCCGATCTGGAGGAGATAACCAGAGAGCACGAGACAATGACAATCGGAGATTTTTCAGATGCGATTGCAGGTTCTCTGGAAAAGCGGGGATGCATGCTAAAGCTGATGTCGATGAATCTGTATGATATGGAGGGAAACAGCCGGATGGATAATCTGGTGGCTTTTAAGGTGGTGTATGCACAGGCCCTGCGTTCGGTCAGCGGCTGCCTGGAAAAATTTTTCCCGCAGATGACGGTGAATGACATCCAGGAGTTTCTGTACACCTTTTTCCCCTTCCTTTTTGGGGTTTATCCGTATACGACAGCTACAGATAAACAGAAAGAAGCTATGAAGATTGCTCATGTCAATTATGCCCATTATTCTGTTTATGAGATCGTAAAGTCCTTTGTCTCAAAGATGCTACAGACATTTAAGTAAAGATAGTTAATAAAAAAGAGAGACAAAATGTAAAAGGCATGGTTGCGGGAGGAGTCAAAAGTGGAATATAGAATACATCAAAAAACCGGAGATAAGATCAGTATCATCGGACTGGGAACCGGACCGGTCTTCGATATGCAGGAGAGGGAAGCGGTTCGGACATTGTCATATGCATTTGAAAATGGGATCAATTATATAGATTTTGCAACGGCAGGGGCAGAAACATTCCGGTATGCAGGGAGAGCATTTGCCTCTGTGCGGAAGGAACTGCTTTATCAGGTCCATTTCGGAGCGAATTATGAAACGGGAGAATATGGATGGACAATGGATCTGGAGACTGTCAGGCGCCAGATAGACTGGCAGCTGAAGGAGCTGAAAACAGATTACATTGATTATGGATTTATCCATTGTCTGGATGCAAAGTCTGACTGGAAGGATTATCAGGAAAACGGGATACTTGAGTATCTGCAGGAGATGAAAGCAGCCGGGGTGGTAAAGCATATCGGTCTGTCTTCTCATACGCCTGCGCTTGCCAGACTGGTTTTGGATACAGGAATTGTGGATCAGCTGATGTTTTCGATCAATCCTGCCTACGATTACCAGCATGGGGACTATGCGAGAGGCAGTGCCAGCGAGCGGATGGAGCTTTATCGCCGCTGTGAGGCAGAAGGAATAGGAATTTCTGTTATGAAGCCGTATTCGGGCGGGCAGCTGTTGAATAAAGACACGTCTCCCTTTGGGCAGGCGCTGACAACCTGCCAGTGCATCCAGTATGCACTGGACAAGCCGGGAGTACTGACCGTGCTTCCGGGGGTACGGAGTCTGGAAGATGTAAAGGAAATACTTGGTTTTCTGGACGCGCCGGAAAGCGAGAAGGATTATTCCGTGATCGGAACTTTTACACCCAAAGATGTGTCCGGAGCATGCGTGTACTGTAATCACTGCCAGCCCTGCCCGGCAGGTCTGAATATAGGGCTGATCAACAAATACTATGACCTGGCGGTGATCGGAGATACGCTTGCGGCGGATCACTATGAGAAACTGGAAAAAACAGCATCTGACTGTATTTCCTGCGGACATTGTGACAGACGGTGCCCGTTCCATGTGGGGCAGTCAGAAAGGATGAAAAAAATAGCCGGATATTTTGGGAAATAGTGAAAAAGAGTTGACAGCCGGGGAAGAATATGATATTTTATCTAAAGACTGCCGAAGACAGCAGGTGCGAAAGCGTAAGTAGAGATACGCCTGCCGAGGAGAGTTAGATTCGCGTGTTGAATTTATGAGTCCTCCATGTCTATTGGCATGGAGGCTTTTTATATTTCCTGAAAGCAGTCAAAAATCTTATAAGGAGGTATATTATTCGTGGCAAAAGTGGAATTAAAACAACCAATCGTACAGGCTATTGCAGAAGATGTCAAAGATGCAGCAAGCGTTGTGCTGGTAGACTACCGCGGACTGACAGTTGCGCAGGATACAGAACTGCGTAAACAGTTAAGAGAAGCTGGGATCACCTACAAGGTTTATAAGAACACAATGATGAAAAGAGCGTTCGAAGGAACAGATTTTGCTGTTCTGGATGAGCATCTGGAAGGCCCGAGTGCGATCGCTGTGTCCAAAGATGATGCAACAGCACCGGCAAGAATTCTCTGCAAATTTGCAAAAGACGCAAAGGCCCTGGAGCTGAAAGCGGGTGTGGTTGAAGGCACATTATATGATGTGGACGGACTGACAGAACTGTCTAAGATCCCATCAAGAGAAGAACTGCTGTCCAAGCTGCTTGGAAGCCTGCAGTCACCGATCACCAACCTTGCACGTGTCCTGAACCAGATTGCAGAAAAGGGCGGCGCAGAGAACTGCGAAGCTGCTCCAGCTGAGGAAGCGGCAGAAGAAGCTCCTGCAGCAGAGGAGGCTCCGGCAGAGGAGGCACCTGCAGCAGAAGAAGCACCGGCAGAAGAGTAAACCGGAAGAAACAAAATAACAAAAATAAAAATGGAGGAAAATAAAATGGCAAAAATGACAACAGCAGAATTTATTGATGCTATCAAAGAGTTAAGCGTATTAGAGTTAAACGACTTAGTAAAGGCTTGCGAGGAAGAGTTCGGCGTATCTGCAGCAGCAGGCGTTGTAGTTGCAGCAGCAGGTGCTGGCGCAGCAGCAGCTGAGGAGAAGACAGAATTTGATGTAGAGCTTACAGAAGCTGG
>ERZ826396.2504-NODE-2504-length-14901-cov-3.251920_pt1 | contig 14901 bp, 15 predicted proteins | sample MGYA00519926_ERZ826396 | MGnify/ENA primary metagenome ERZ826396 (study PRJEB31778, sample SAMEA3449230) | human gut metagenome | biome: human gut; feature: human-associated habitat; material: faeces | place: United Kingdom | collected 2010/2012 ... | reverse complement strand
GTAGTGACGTGCAGCAGGTAGGCGTCTGCGCCGGAAGCGGTCAGGCCAGCGACAAGACTATATTCAAACATATAGGAGCTGCGGCGGGTGTCCTTGCCGATAACGATACGGGCAGGCTCGCTGTTGCCGTTGCGCTTGCGGAGCATATTATAATACCAGCCAAGGAAGCGGCCAACCTTGTAGGCGTGGTCGGCAGTCAGATCAATACCAGCTTCACCACGGAAGCCATCAGTTCCAAAGTACTTTCCCATTTCTTGATTACCTCGTTCCCAAAAGTGAACTTTTAATAGTGTATATGCTTTTCCCCGTCGCACGATGCTACCTACAAAAAAGCATTGTCATCCGCATAGTGCATCGAATCAGGGACACTGTGAATCTAGTATAGCACAATTCTTGAAGCAAATCACCCTTTCTGCAGATTTTCTCCCTGCAGACACACAAAAACACCCTTCCTCTCACGGAAACCCGCAAAAGGAAGGGTGTTGAACTCATTATCCTGTTGTCATACCGATCACAGCATATTCACACCAGCAAAGCCGGTATCAGCCGTTATTCAGCACGGCACCTCAAGCACTTTTGAGCGTAGAGCTGTGATTAGCAGTTCTCAGCGAAGTACTTAATGGTACGGACCATCTGAGAGGTGTAGGAGTTCTCGTTGTCGTACCAAGACACGACCTGAACCTGATAGGTGTCGTCGTAGCTACGCTAAATTTTCACGATTTTTTTGTGATCGTTCATAATTTCGAAACAACAGTTACAGTACTACAGCATACCGTTGTCGTACCAAAACCGGCTTGTTCGTACCAAAATTATACCACGTTTAGGCGTTATTTTCAAGTTCTTTCGCAATTTTGTGTTTTAGAATTATTCTATACATTTTACTTCTTTTTACGTGCATATAATTTTCACATAGTATCGTGTACTCCTCGGAGCGTCCGGGACCCGGGGCTTCCGCCGGGGCGTTCGCCCTGCCCAGATGCGCTCTTCAGGGTGGGTGTGATGAGGGGTTAGATGATGGGTTGATGAGTGTATTGATGGACTGAATTGAGTGATGGATTTCCTCTGATTTTTGAAGTGATTGAAGGTGTTTTAATGTGCTGACGGATTCGATTACTTTTTATCTGTGATGTTCATTGCTGTTTATTTGCCCAGTAACTACTTTGCCTGCGCCCTCCCCTGCCCTTCTTTTACTATAATTTCACCGGAAGTGATTTTGAGGGATGGAATAAAAAACAGGTATATTATTGTTCGATATAAAACAATAATCCTATTATAAAACCGCATGGATGGGATATTTTAACCACACCCACACGGTTTGAGGTCTGAAAAGTTTATTTCAGCTTTGCGAGGATTTCGTCTGCCGTCATGCCGGATGCCAGCAGCTTTTTCAGAACGGACTCTGCTTCTGTCTTTTTTGCTTCTTCTGCAGCTTTGGCATCTGCCTTTGCTTTCTTTTCTTCCAGAGTGGCCACTTCTTTTTCGGCCTTCCTCAAAGCAGCCTTTTTTGCTTTCAGATCAGCCTTCAAAGTGTCAATGTTGGCGGTGATGGATGCAATCTCGGCTGCGAGTGCTTCCCTTGCGGACTGCTTTTCTGCAAGCTGTGTTGCAAAATCAGCGGTCACAGTTTTGGGCCTATTCTTGCTGCCTTTTGTTCTGGGCATATTTGTTACCTCTTTCCGTTTTAATTTACTACTATTGATTTATTTTGCTTACTTATTTCCGGTTTTGGAACGATCCAATTAACCTGTACAAGAAACATAATTGGTTAATACTTCAGCTTCTTATCAAAAAGTCCGCTTTCGAGCTGCATGGGAAGCGTCTTATCATTGTTAATATCAGAGGCATTTTCAAGCATCGAAACTTCCAACAAGTAAAGTCCCGAAAGGGCTGTTAGCACATTTTGAAGGCTGGCATTTTTATAATTATCTCCATTATTTCCAGATCGATCATGTTTAGCACCATTATATGCATTCCACCAAGCCGGAGTCCCTGCGTTTTCTTCCAGAATGAATTTTTTACCTTTTTTATCAGGATTGATTCTAACACGGTAATTCTTCCACGGCTGAAGTTTAATTTTATTTCTAAATAAAATAGATTTATCAACAAGTTCCGGATTATTTTTTGTTACACAAAACCACCATTCATTTAATCCTGTACGTTTATTAGCCTTGAATGATGGTTCACAGATACCTGCATACACTTTTCCGACTACATCAATTTCACTGCAGATTGTCTGAAAAAGCATCATATACTCCATTGAGTATACCGTTCCATTACTTAAGTCAAATTCAACATAGCGTTCTGTTTCCAGCAGTCTAGTCTCCAATGCTAAGTAATATTTCCAATACTGACTCATTAAATCTTGAAATGTCAACATTACGGTTGCATCCCCGTTATTTAAATTTATAACCCATTTCTATTTCTAATCGGAGTCCACTTTCTATTACATTTCACCCAATATTGGGCTATGTTAGTTTTATTCAGTGTTTTACTATATTTATCGTAAAAATATTCTGACTGTCTAATCATTCCATCACATTCATCATATATTGATAGTCTTGCTTCATTTTCTCGTATGTAGTATAAATTCAATCCATATTGATATTTACGCTCTCTTATTGCATCCTTTACACGAGTGGAATCCTCATTAGCTTCAGTAGATTTCTTTTTAACTTCGCAATAGAAAATGTTAATATCCGTTTTCCTAACATGGAGCAAAATATCCGGTGCAATCCATCCCTTTTCAACTCTAGGATGCGGTCTCTTCACGCCGTTTCCTTCCCTATTATACTCCAAATCAATACAGGCATCTTTTTTGAAGCCATCATCGTATCTATGTTGCAAATATATAGCCAGCCTACCAGCAATTGATCTTTCCTGCACATCCGTATCAAACAAGGCAATATCTTTTTCATAGAGCATCTGGAATGCATATTCCCAAAGCTGTATCAAATCATTATACTCCATAGCTTTTCTCCTCTGTACACTTTGCCTTCTTAGCCACATCACTGTGTTTCCTACTGCTCACCACGAAGAGGTATGCAAAGTTTCGAGCAGCATAGGCTGTACTCATGTACAGCCGTCAGATTTTACCCTACCATTGTGTTATCCCAACACACGATGATTCACACAACACACAATGGAGGTAAAATCAAAATAAAAAGTAAATACGATTGGTTCGACGATAACTGGAATCCGGATGTCAAACTATCCACCATCATCCATGAGCTTCTTCTATCCCCTACCTACCGCTGGCCTATGCGCGTTAACAAGGTTCACATCTATAAAGACGAGGCTGCATACGCACCGTGTCCTCGCTGCAAAGGGATCATCGAATACCAGTTTTTCTGCGGCAGGTGCGGGCAGCGTATCGACTAGTTTGAACTTGATGACGCCAAAGAAGTGTACATAGGTTGGAGCGGACCGAAGAAGGAGTATGAAGAAGATGAAGAATGATGATGACGATGAGATAGACTGAGAGCAACGGTCTCCTGTGGTCACAGAGTCAGGACCCGTTTGCCCCAGTATACGCTCGTAGCGGGCAGCTTGGGTCAGCTTCTCCCTCCTGCTCCAGCAGTTTATTCAGCGTTTCTTCCACGTTGCCTCGGACCAGTTCTTTGAGCCGACCCTTGATGCTTCTTCGATTAGCTGTAAAGATTAACCAGCAAACCACCAGCACAAGTATTGTTGCCGGAGAATACCACAGATGCGTTGACAGTCCCTTCCAAAGTAATGCCACCAGTAAATCCTAAAAAAGTCCCTGATTTGTTGTTCTTAATAGCAAAAACCGCCGCAAATGGCATCGATGCAATCAAGTATGCTCTTAGCAAATTCATTATATATTTAAATATAACTCTTTGATTTATTAATATATTTCGATAAAAGAACCACCCAGTCACTACAAGAAAATATGGAACAGCTATTCTTGCAATTGTTTGAAAAAGGATCCATGTCAATTCATTTTCTATTCCTAAATTAGTGTGTATTGCAATCACAAAAAAAGCACATACCATACGAGTAACATCTACAAGACTATTTCTCTTTGAATCCATATATCCGACTTTCTCCCATCACTCCCAAAACTGTTTTTCGTAGTCATGGATATATTCCCTGCTCCAGCATGCATTATCCTTCAAAACTTTTCCCGGAATTCCCGCTACCAAGGATTTTTCTGGGATATCCTTGCGAATCAATGTCATCGCACTAATTAAAGAATCTTTTCCAATTGTTACACCCTTTAGCACTGTAACATTATTTGTAAGCCATACATGATCTTCAATTGTAACATCTTTAGAATAATTAACAGGATTTCCATCACTTCCAGGAATCGAATGAAAATCACTGTCGTAAATTACAATGTTTCTTCCCATCATCACATCGTGACCAAGAGAAATGTGTTTTCCAACAACGATTACAGATCCTGTGTTTGCTGAAAAGAATTTGCTCTCAAACACTGCATCTCTATGCACATCTATGAACGTACCAAAAAAAGTAACGCATCCTCTTCACAAATCCACTTTGAATTTTCTGCAAGTCTAACATATGTCTCAGCCTTTGATCCTTTTAGTTGATTGATTCCAAAGTGAATCGTTCCATTCAAGACGAGCATTGCTGTTCTATCAATTTCTAATATAGCCCCTTTAAATGGAATAATATACGCTCCTTTTGCTCGTTTTACTTGAGGTGTCAAAAAATTATATTTGACAAATTTTATCAAGTCTACTTTTTTGATTTTTTCAAGCTTTTGAAACAAGGTATTATTGCTCATTGTGTTAATCCTTCCTTAGCAATCTTTCAAAATTAATGTGGTTCATAACAACTTTGACAAGTTTGTCTACTACAATAGATAACAGGACGGTCAGTATTACTATCAGGACAATTACTAATCCATTTGCAATATTTAATCCCTTACTTTTTGCGTAATCAATTAGCACGAAATGAATTAAGAAAACAGACAGAGAGTGGTTTCCGAGTATTTTCCAAATTTCACCCGTTACTTCTATATAACTAGAAATGACAAGATAAACTAAAACACTCCATATCGAAACCACTACGTACACCAAACTTTTTTGAATGTATATAACCAACCCGCTCAGTAAAGTTGCCACTCCAATTATAGCTATTGGATATTTTCTTGTGATATCAATAAACGCTTTTTCGTTTATTGTGAGTAAAACGCCAAAGGGAAACAGCATAAGAGTATCATACCACGCATCATTTATAATACTTCTGCCCAGCGTTATTCCAATGTAAATCCATAGAGAAATAACGCTTATCATAAAAACTATTGATTTTGAGCATTTTCCAAAAGCCATAATCCCAATGGAAAATAATATATAGCAGAAAATTTGGCCTTTAATATACCACAAGTTACTCGGATGCATTTGAAGTGTGATCAAGTTGAGAATGACATTGTACGTCATTCTTTTATTTGCTACATCAAATATTATTTTAATCGAAAACACAATTAAATATGTGCTTAAAATATGCGTGGTATATTTTAAAAGTTTATAGCAATCGTGCTTTGTTTGGATACTTTTCGAGAGACCGTAGCCAGAAAACAGAAGAAAAACGCCAACCGCAAACAAATTGATTTCTCGATAAAACCAAATAACAACTCCACTTGCAGTTGCGACTTGCCATGAAATGTGATGGAGAATGATAAGTATAGCAGCTACTCCTTTAATGGCATCTGTTATGTCACGCGTATACCCCCCCATTTGCGAGGTCTCAACGAAATCAAAAATAAAGCGATAAAAGAAATGAAAACAAATGTCATATGGTTTCCTCCTTCATCTTACACACTTACCACTTTTTACGTTTCAGAACTCGCTTTAGGAATAGCTTTGTATAGCGTTTTAATTTCTGCTCTGAATTTTCTGTATAAGTAAATTTCACAGCTTTGCTAAACGGCTCTGTATTGAGCAATTCAAAAAACTTCTTACGATTTCCTTTTTGTATGGCCTGTCCAAAGAGATATGGATTTCCAGCCAGTACTTCTTCTAAAGACCGGTTTTCCAAATGAATTTTGTCCTTAACGTTTTCTAACAGTTGCATTCCTTTCGGTGAATTTATAAAAACAACCGAAATCCCCTTTTCATAGTCTGTTTCAGAGCAACTCTTTACCCCCCAAAAATCTCCAAAAGATAAATCCGCTTGCCGCGGCATAGTCTTATACAAGCATTTCTGGCAGTTTTGTCTCATAAAAAGATTCCCACAAGTGTATCCTTGGATCCACCAATCTGTGTAGCGATCTTTATGGTATTCCTTTCCGTTTTCAAACACAATATTAGTTGCAAGGCTTTGCCAACCTGTTTTTTTGCTTTTCTGACGGACACATTTTATGGGAGATTTGTATTTGTGCTCAATTTCATTTATATACGCAGTATAAGCTTTGGGCGAATTTATCCCCTTGCAAATAAAATCCAATAAGAATAAATTATCATATTCTTTTCCCAAATAAGCACGCAAAGCGGCGACTTGACATGGTGTTCCGCAAAACAAAACTTTTTCGTTTCTTTTTAATAAATCAGAAACATTTTTATAAATACCTTGTGTGTCGCTTTGGAAATACTTGGAGCCCATGATTTTGTGCAGATCTTCGGAGGTATTACCTATGATATGTTTAGCAGACTTAAAATCATCACTAAATGCACATCCTGCTATATAGCCGCCTGCCTCAATGAAGAAATGAGCTAATTCATAGTAAATTCCTCCAGAAGTGCTGTCGAACCGAACTTTATCATCTTTTGTCCACGCTGCATAAACGCCAGGATTTTCAGAATTATGTGACTGAATCGGATGAATAGCAGGACAACGCTTCTCACACAATCCACACTTAATACATTTCTGATCATCTACCGAGGGGAACCAACATCCATCGTAATCCTCCTTAAATTTGATTGCAACTGTCGGACAGATGTCTCCACACATCTTGCATCCAGTGCATACGTCTTTTTTTATTGAATCAATCATTATAACTCTCCTACACTCAACACTTCGTAAAATCCACAGTATCTGGATCGTATCTTAGTCTGCAATTGATATTCATCATGTCAATCATTTTCATCTCATCTGGTTGAAGTGAAAAGTCAAAAATGTCCATATTGTCCTTCAAATGTTCTATACTGGTCGTATTGACAACCGGTATAACACCACGTTGATAATGCCAACGCAGTATTACCTGAGCAATATTTTTTTGATACTTTGCAGAGATTTTTTTCATTGATTCACTGCTTTTGATTCGAGCATCCATTCGTCCTGTCGGAGTATATGCCATCATTTGTATATTATTTTCTTTACAATACGAGAGCATATTGTTTTGAGGAAATAATGGATGTGATTCGATCTGACAAACCATCGGTTTAATCTCAGCTATTCTCATTAGTTGATCAAAATGATGCTCCTTAAAGTTGCATACACCGATGGCTTTTGCGTAGCCTTCTTTATACAGCTGTTCCATCTGTTTCCAACAATCCAAATAAGTATCTGGCTGTGGCCAGTGCATCAAATATAAATCTACGCTATCCGTTTTAAGGTGCTTCAAACTATGTAGAAGAGCCTGTCGAACATTACCTTCTCGTTGCTCTTGATTTGAAAGCTTTGTTACCAAGAAATACTCGTTCCGTGAATACTCTTTTAAACAATGACCAAGTACGCGCTCACTTTGACCGTATGCGCTCGATGTATCAAAGAGATGACACCCAATACTTGGAGCTTGTTTCACGATATTTATAATCGACGTATCGCGTTTCCAATGATATCCATGTCCTACGGTTATATCTTTCAGAAACTCTGTAGCACCCGCAAATATATTTTTTCGCAGATATATAAATGTACGGTCAGTTCCAAATCCGATACACGGAATATCCAATCCATTATATAACTTGATTGTGTTCATGCTCTCACCCATTCTTTAATTTACTTGCTAGCTTATCGGTTAATGGCAAGATTGTTTTCGAATTGCAGATCAATGAAAGTACAATAAAAAGCAACATCGAAATCCATCGGATCAGCATATGATTTATTATTAATATAGTCCATGCGGAAAAAGTCGACAAAGCAATTATACTACCTATTATCGTTTTCTTCGGAAACATCGGATTTCCATCAATTTTCTTTGCGATAAACCAATGAAAAACAAACAGCAGGAAATATGAAGCTAACGTTGTCCATGCTGATGCAGTATACCCGTAGCTACGAATAAAGAAATAATTTAGGGCAATATTAATTCCTGCTGCCAAACTTGTCCCTGTAGCAATAAATTTTGTTTTTTTGTAAAAGTACTCAATGTGTACTGGAAGAGAATACAAAAAAATAAAATAGATGGCAAAGGAAAGTGGAATGACCATTGAAATTCCATCATAGTACTCTTTTGTTCCTGCAATATGTATAACATCCGGTGCCAAGGAAATGAATCCCACATAAAGAATGTTCATCAACAATATATAAGCTTTTGATTTGTCTTGAATTTGGGTATATTGCTTTTGATCCAGTTGTTCGTACATCCACACGGACCAGGCATTATCCATGGACTGTACTATGATTTGCAGAATACTTGCAATTGTTTGGATGAACCCATAAATTCCAACCGCTACAACACTTACCAGCGCACCAATCATAATACGATCAAATTGGCTTAATATCTGCTGTGAGAATGTATGAATCACCAAGGGCAAACTTATACTCAAGCCATACTTCCAATAATTTGTGTTAAACAAGACTTGCTTTGTTTTTTTTGCATCACGAAAAAAGCAAAGCCAAATAACTGCTGCTACGCAAATCGGAACAATCGCATAGCCATATATTCGGCCAATGTACTTATGTTCTTTGAATACAACAAGAATCAGAAATATCGAAAGAAGCGTTCCACCGATTGAATTAATACCCGAAACTACGAGAAACTTTTTATACTTAAAGTCCAGTGCAAGCCATGTATTGTAGAACTGGAATATGAACATAGCATAGCTATGCGTAATAAGAATGTTAAGGATGCTCCTATCAAATCCAAAACTCCCGGAAATAGCAGGATATACTAAATTTCCAATAACCATTACTGCTATATACACGATTCCACTCAACATCAAGGTGCTTGAAACATATGAATCAAACTCCTGCCGGTAATCGTATTTTGCGGTTCGTAGTGAGCCATATAAGCACAATCCAACAAATATCGTCAAAATCGTTTCATACGATACATATAAATTATAAAATCCGAACTCTTCGGTTGTGAGAATGCGTGAAAAAATAGGCAATGTCAAAAACGCTATTCCTTTTAGCAAAACATTCCCAACCGTATAAGCCAATCCTGCTTTTGCGGCTTTAGTTCCTGAATCCGCCATTCATTTCTCCTTATATGGTGCTACACCATGTTTTCAAAACAATTCCTCAATTTGGAGCATTGATTTTTTTTCACTGCTTCCAGTTTGCTCGCTATATTGTTCAAGATGCTTTCTCTGTTTTCAAGTACAGCGTTCAGACGTTTGATAACCTCTACATGTACATTTCCGCTGGCCCAAATATCATCACCACGACATTGATAAATATAGTCATTCAAATCAAAATCATCGCCAATAACACCTTTGAACTTTACACTGTATGACAAACAGATAGGAACCGTTCCCATGTTAATTGACGACACTGCGGCATGCATACGACCTGTAATTGTTGCCTTTCCTCCACCGAGAAGGATTCTTGCCTCATAAGGTTGAATCAGATGATCTACCACATGGACACGGGAACGATACCGACGGTCCAGTCTTTTCATTAATTCATCGATAATTATTTTATCATTTGAATCTGAAACATGAATCACATGCGCAAGTAGGAGAACATCCAAATTCAATGTGTCTACAATATAGCTGATTATCTGAATATACTCATTCAGATAATTTTCCAAGTCCGATGTATACTGTCTTCTCGCGCCTGAAGGAACCAACGTGATATAATCCGTCTCCAGTCCAAACTCTGATTGTAGCTTTTTCTTTTTGCCTTGGTCATCTTGGTATGGTATGTCCAAAAATGCGAGATCCCTCGCTTCTTTCAGATTTGGGAAGTCAAACGTTTCCTTCAGGTAATGATAGCAGTCGTGATCTCGGACATATATCATTGTGTTTTTCAGGCTTCGTTTCACTAAACCGACCGCGTAGCCATGGAACGGTCCCATCGTCTGCCCTAACAGATACATTTTTTGTTTTTTAGAAATCTGTTGGAATTTAACCATATCACTTACAAAGACCTGTGTAGAATAATACTGTGAAATACAGTCGCCGCCCAATACTACACACATATCATACGCCTTGCAGTTGTAAGCAATTTCCCTCGGAATGTTTACGAGCTTTTCCAGTTTGCCCAATGCTCCTCTGCGCTTACGATCATATAAATCTTCTCGATAAACCTTTATTCCATCCGGAAGCGATGCTTTTACACGATTTAATTCCTCATCATCCAAAACATCCAAATAGAATTCAGGCGTTTCAGATTTCTTTTGTTGTGAGATATCGGCGTAATATTTTATGAAGGCACATGCCATCATCAAATTTCCATAATTCGTTGGGTGTATATAAAACAATTTGATTTTCATTTTGACGTGCCTTTCTTATCACATTTTGTGCTTGAATCGCAGTAAGCTAGTTCAATAAAATATAATGCGCATGAATTGGGGCTAAGTGCTACTTCATTAAATAGAGCATTTAAAATAAAAGAAAACAGGATTGTGTAATATAAAATTTTTCTTTTGATGTTATTTCCGTTCCATTTATGGGGCACCTTATAAAGATACACAAAGAAAACTGTATAGCATATGAGTCCAATCCACCCTAGTTCTGCAATAATCACCCCTATTCCTGTCTCTATAACATCTGTATTAGACAAATTAGATGAAAACAGTCCTGAGAGGACACCGACATTACCTATTCCTAGACCTGCCGGATTTGTTATTAACAATTTTAGAGAACTTATGAAACCACCTATATGTGCCATCATACTTCCCGTTGAAGCCGATATAGAATATTCAACGAATATCACCGTAACTATTGCGCATGCTGAAAAGATAAGAGGAACTCCAATTTTAGATTTATCTTTAAACCAGACATAAATAATTGCAAATACTAAAAAACCCAATAGTGCTCCCTTGCTAATGGTAAGAATACAGCAACCCACAAGCAATAATGTAAGCATCTTTTCTCCACTGTACCACGATATCATAAACGCAGCAAACAAATATGTTCCAAGATTTACCGGATCTGCAAACGTAGATACCATCCTTCGAAGTTGTTGACCCCCAATTTTTTCTGAAGAGAACCAATTCATGGGAACACCGGCAACATTTGTCTTTATTCCCTTTAGATTCCATAATTGCGTTATCTTCCATAATTTCCGTAAGCTGCTCATTTAGCTTCCGATGTGCTTCTTCGTAGTCCAGCAGTTCGGCACAATATTGTTCTTTGGTGATTTCATCGGCCATATAACTCTCATACAGCGGCACACGGCGAAACTGTTCCATATTCAGTTCGGCCAGAACGGACTTCATCTGCACTGACTTTTCAGCTCGGACTGCTTCAATCACTTTCCTGCCTGCTCCCTGCTGAATCGCTGCAGCCAGCTTTTCTTCTTCCAGATGTTCCAATTCCAGAGCATCCATCACCTTTTTATAAATGGTAGCTGCCGGAACTTTCAAATTCTTTCCGTTTTCCTTATGTGCGCGGCAATGGCGGCAATAGAAAAGTTCTTCCTGCGTTTTCTTATCCTTATGCCAGCAGAGTGCGTAGCCGCAAGTGCAGACAATGTGTTTTGCCAGCGGGTTCGGTTTTTTGTAGCTTTTCCGAATGGAGATTTTGTCCTCCCCCTCCCTCATATTGCAAGGGAAAGCATAGAACTGTTCTTTGGTTATGTATGGTTCGTGGCAGTTTTCTGCAATGATCTGGCGGCTTCCATTTGCCGCCGCACCTGTATAAGTCGGATTTCGGAACAAGCAACGCAGCATATCGGTTGTCCACTGGTCGGATTCTGCATCATAAGACTTTCCCAAAATTCTCTTTTTGTGTCTCATTGGGGGTTCAACACCCTGCTCATTTAACCACTTTGCAATGTCACGCATTTTCTGACCGGACGCATATCTGGAAAAAGCCTCGCTTAAATAAGGAGCAACTTCTTCATCCTTTATCATGTTGCTTTCGCCATTCCTGCGGATATAGCCAAATGGAACAGAACTTGTCAACCGGAATCCTGCGCCTTGTTTCCTTCTCCACGCAAACATGATTTCTGCGTGCATCTCACAGCGTTTTGCTTCAAAATAGTCCTCGACTTCTTTTCGGCTGGCTGTTCTGGTATCCAAACCCTCCTCCAGCACGATCAGGTCGATGCCCGTTGCATAGAGCGTTTCCTTGATTGCCTGCCGTACCGCCGGGAAATCCGGCCCACAGTAATACATGGATGCCACAATAATGCAATCAAATTTTCGCTCTACGCCATCATTGGTCATTTGGTCGAACGCGGCGCGCGCCTTTTCATCGTTCTTGCGGTCAGAATACTTTTTCTGCAAATCCAGCTCTTTATGTTCCGCCAGATATGCCGCAATGCGCTGATTCTGCTCGGCAATCGCCAGTTTACTTTGATGGTTCTTCCAAGGAAGTGTCCGGGTATAGCTTACACACTTCATACTGCACTTTCCTCCGTTTCTGCTGCCGGAACACTACTGCAATATTCCAGCACATTGCGAATTTCCTGATCGAACCGATACTGGATATGAATGTGTTCCTTATCATAGACGGTGATGCTCTCTACCAGTTCCACCAGAACGCGGCGGTTCAGACTTGTCAGGTTTTGGTAGGACTTGAAATCTTCAATCCACGGCAGATGTTCCACATCCAGATTGTTCAGACAATCCCTCTGGCGGTTCATTTCTGCTTTGGCCTTACGGATAGCTTCAACCTTTTCATTAAAGGAATGGCTGAACTCCTTATACTCTTCCTTGCTGACAATACCGCTGCTCATATCCTCATAAAGCTGGCGGCGCAAGGTCTGGTATTTCTGTTCTTTCTGCTCCAACATTTTCAGATGTTCTTCCACAGATTTCAGTCTGCGTTCATTCTTGGGAATCTCATTGATTTCATCCAGACGATGTTCCAGTCCACTGATCTGCTGGATCTTTCCCTGCAATGCGGCCAGCACCACCTCTTCCAACTTACTTTCGCTGATAAGATGCGAGGAACAGCCCAGACCGTTGTGGTTTGTGACGCAGTGCAGATAAATATATTTCTTTCCGTTTTTTGATACGGTACGCCGCACCATGTTCTGTCCACAGCCGCCGCAGCGAACGATGCCCGAAAATAGATTTACAGTCTGCTGGCCTTTCGATGCGCAGGTGTCCAGCTTCAAAACTTCCTGCACCGTATCGAACAGCTTTTGCGGAATGATTGCTTCGTGCATATTGGGAACTCTGATCCAGCCGGATTCTTCCACATCCCGAATTTTCTTGATTTTGTAATTGATTTTCTGCCGTCGGCCCTGCACCATCGTCCCGGTGTAGACTTCATTTTTCAGAATCCGAAGTACCTGAATTGCCTGCCACTTCGCATGAGTGCCAGCTTTGAAGCCACTGTGATAGTTCAGACCGCACAGCCGTTTGTACTCGCTGGGGGCCAGCACATTCTCGCTGTTCAGCTGTTCGGCAATCGCCTGTGCGCTCATACCTTCCAGTTTTCTGCGGTAGATAGAACGAACAACATCTGCCGCATACTCGTCTACCACCAGACGGTTTTTATTCCGTTCGTCTTTGCAATAACCATAGATAGCATAGCCGCCGATGAACTCTCCTTTGCGCCGTTTCATGTCCAACTGACTGCGCACCTTAATGGAAATATCCCGGCAGTAGGAATCATTCAGTAGATTCTTGAACGGAACCACAATGTTGTCCGAATCGTTGCTCTCGGCGTTGGCGTTATCATAGTTGTCATTGATGGCGATGAACCGAATCCCCATCATCGGGAAAATCTGTTCCAGATATTTTCCCATCTCGATGTAATTACGACCAAGGCGGGATAAGTCCTTGACGATGATGCAGTTGATTTTGCCGGATTTAATATCCTCCATCATCCGCTTAAAGCCCGGACGTTCAAAGTTGGTTCCCGTATAGCCATCGTCAGCGTATTCTTCGACCAAATGCAGTCCTGGCCGTTCTGCTGCAAAATCCCGAATCAGTTCTCTCTGATTGCCGATGCTGTTGCTCTCGGCCTTGTCACCATCCTCGATGGACAATCTCAGATAGGCCGCTGCCCGTATGTCTTTATTCTTTTCCTTGTAAAAAAACAAAGCCATTAAACCTCCTGTCTCCACGCAAATTGCATGGTAAAATCCAGAAAGTTAATGGCTTTTGATTGCACTATTCACTTAACCCGTCTGTATTTTACCAAGCTGTGACACTAAAATCAAGCTGCTGCGCACATTTTTCAAAATTTCTTTTTCAGTGCTTTCCCATACTCTGCAGCAGGCAATCCCACAGTTCGCTGCCCTCTGGCCGGAACGATTCATATACGGTGATGCCCTTGATGATGGCTTTTCTGTGATGCACAGGCTCCGTATGTTCCTGTTTAGGCTTTTCATCAAAACGCTCTTTCTGCTTCATGAAATCAATCCTCCCTTTACTAATAGGAATCCAGAAGGGCATTTTGGAATACAATTTTTGAAAAAATTTCAAAAAATTTGAAAAGTGTATTCCAAATCGGGGCTGCGGATTCCTATTTATAGAAGGACTTCTTTTGATAGGTCTGCGGCATACGGTAAAAGACAGGTCTTTTTCTGTCTTAGAGCAAGATTCGCCTATGGTAACTCAAAATTCACTTTCGTGATTTTCGTTCCCGGCAATCTTGATGGGGATTCCGTTCCCCATTCCCACGGTACGCA
>ERZ826396.2497-NODE-2497-length-14940-cov-4.350756_pt1 | contig 14940 bp, 9 predicted proteins | sample MGYA00519926_ERZ826396 | MGnify/ENA primary metagenome ERZ826396 (study PRJEB31778, sample SAMEA3449230) | human gut metagenome | biome: human gut; feature: human-associated habitat; material: faeces | place: United Kingdom | collected 2010/2012 ... | reverse complement strand
GGCTGGACAACTGCGGAAACCTTGTCTTTGCGGGGCCTCCGGGCCTCGGCAAGACTATGGTCGCCTGTGGTCTGGGGTTGCAGGCTGTCAACAGCGGCTATACGGTATGTTTTGAGAAGATGACCAGCCTGATCAAGATCCTCGACACCGCAGAGACAGAGCGCGCCGCCGGTTTCCGGCTCAAAAATATCAAGAAAGCCCAGCTTGTCATCATTGATGAGATTGGCTACACTCCGATCAGCCGCGGACAAGCGAATCGTTTTTTCACATTTATCAGCGACACCTATGAAACCAGTTCCATCATCTTTACCACCAACAAAGAGATCGTTGACTGGGCAGAGATGATGGGAGATCCGGTGCTTACCACTGCGATGCTGGACCGGATCCTGCACCATGCCAAGTGTTACTCTTTCCGAGGGGAATCCTACCGGCTGAAGCACCCTGACCTTTACCCGCAGGGAGAAACAGGGATGTAAGAATCTGCTTACCGGGTAATGTAAAAAAGTGCTTACCTTACGATGTAAAGATCTGCTTACCAGGGTATGTAAAAAACTCCTTACCTTACGGTGTAAAAAACATCTTACCTAACAATGTAAAAAAGTGGTTGACATTTGCATGGATGACTTTTCTGTAACACTTGCCACACAGTCAGAGGGGATTGTGACTGACCGGGAAATTGCATCATGCACCATGCGGAAGATGTCAATCTGATTCTGTGTAACATTGAACTGGCAGGATTGGAGGTTATGCATTGTTAATGCTATGAGCCGGGAACTCACACTGAAAAAATATCTGAATGAAGTGAAAAACAGATACGACTATGTATTGATTGTATGCCGATTTTGGGTATGCTGACGATCAACGTACTGGTGGTTTCTGACAGTGTAATTGTACCGGTGTAGCCCCAGTATCTTCGGGCAAAAGGAATGACACGACTTATGAAAACTATCTGGAAGGATTAAAGACAGATCGGCCTAGCATTGAAAGGGGACGGTGTACTTTTGGCATTTGCGGATATGTGGCAACAAATCTGGTCTGGGTAATTACAGAAAGTATCCGGTAAAATTGTGGGCGAATGCTCAAGATTTATTAGACTGTCATACAAGGGAGCTGGTACTGGACGATGAAAGGTAGAAAAATAAAGCTGAATTATCCCGTGGCCGATGACCTATTCAGCGCACAGGAGGAACGTGACGAGGCAAAGCGGGAGTATGTGGCAGATATTCTTCTCATAGAGATCAACGACTTATCTAATCATCCGCATAAAATAAAGTAGGAGAAAGTAGGTTGAAGCTAGCGGCGAGTATTCGGGAGAATCCTGCTCTGGTGTACCCGAAATCGAAAAGCGGCTACAGGATAAAATTCGCCAGTGAACTTGCCGGAAAAACAGTTATGTAATGTATTTATTGTGCAAAATCTGACACATGATGAGGATGGAAAAATTTATCTGTAACATTTGGTGTGCACAGTTAGGGAAGAATGCAGATGATTTAGAAATGCATAGCCATGCTGGAGGTTTGCATCATAAAGAATGAGTTAATATAATCCCAATTACCTCTCTACCAAAAGTAATGACGATGGTAATCGTTACACAGGTGAAAACAATAAAATAGTATAGAAATAAGAAAATATTATAAAATACACTGAAAATATTGATAATTTTATATAGATGTAGTATCGTTATATTGATGTGAGAAAAATGATATACGATATAAGTGGAGGGATGGGGATGAATTCGGATGTTTTATGGAAAAATATCAAACGGCTGTGTAATCAACAAGATGTTACGATAACGCAACTGGAAAAAGATCTTGGCTTTAGTCCTGGATCTATGACTAAATGGAGGCAGTCCTCTCCGTCAATAGATAAAGTACTTGCTGTTTCAGATTATTTTCATGTTACAATAGATGAAATTTGTGGGGCTAAAACAGAAAAAAATGATGAGAGATTGCAAAATTTAATTAGTTATACGAAGCAGAAAGAGGTTCATTGGCTACCATGTTCAATATATGATTTGATTGATGTTCATTTTTATCCATCTCAAATGGAAAGTAAATTTTCAGAAATGTATATGATGGTTTACATGAATAAGAAATATTTTCTAGGGAAAAGAGAAAATATTCAGTGTGGAATTGAATATTATGAGTCGGTAGACATGAAAGTGGCATTTAAAATAGATAAAGACAGGGATATGTTAGATGAACTGTGGGACATTATACATGATGAAATGGAGGGGTTAGAAGAAAGAGTCCTTTTAGATAATTAAATATGCATAGGCGGATGAGTAGTTAGAATGTAATGAAGTACTAGGAGGTGGGCAGTATGAAAAGCAAAAGAAGAAACATTGCGAATACGAATTATACTGCCCTAAAAAGATTAAATAGCAAGATTAAAAACAAAACTAAAAAGTACACTCTTTTTATCATAGTTGCAACAGTTATCGTGTCATTAATTATATGGAATAGTAAGGAAATGGCAAAAGCAATATATGATTTTGCAGCGGTAATTATTCCTGCGTTGTGTGGTGGACTATTCGGAGGATTATTTACATTGTTAAAAAAGTGCAGTAGAATATCTACATTACTTATGGTGATGACACTGTCGGTAATTATTATTTTTGCACAGGCATGTATAGCCAAAGAAAACGAATCTGAGTCGGAAGTTAGTCCGCAACCACCAGTAACACCTGGAACGGAGACGATTGAGAAGGAATATTTAAGTTTCTCCTGGGAAGAGGACCCTTATATCGTAGCATGGACGAGTTATTGCGATATAACTGACGAAGAAGAAGCTGTTAATACACTGATAGAAAGCTATACAAAAAGATATTTGTATGATGATTCTGGATTAATGTATAAGTCTGAGGATGAATTGAATGAAGGTATTTTTGGTCAATATATTGCGGCTGCTGCTCCTGCTGAAGAAGCCATTGACATGCAAATAATCAGTGAGGCAAAGAAAGATTATATCGATGTGGCGATTGGATGGAGAGAGAAAGCTGATGATGAATATGAATTGTATACGAATAAGAAAATACTAGGGGATTTGTATTTGAAAAAAGCTGATTTACCTTTGGATGAAACATATGGCAATGTAAATTTACTACAATCGGCTTTAAAATATTATATAGAAGCATTACCATTAGCATATTTGTGGCTAGATAATGATGATAATACTATTCAATCAATATGGGCATCAATACGTGATACATATATAAGGTTGGGAAAAGCAGGAGATGCGATAGATAAGGGACATAAGGAAAGAATTCCTTTACTTATTGGAGTATGTGATAAATGGTGTGATTTTTAGAACTTGAATAAGGACTGGAATCAAAGAGGATAATGGTTACTTGGAAAATTGAATAAAAATTATACGACAATTACTGCATAGTAAAAGAAATATCAATGTGTATAAATGATTTGAATGAACAGGTATATCAAATAAAATCATAAAAGTTAATTTGAGAGCAGTAAATAATTTAGCCGGAAGGTTTTCAATTTACGAAAATCATCCGGCTTTTTTCATGCCAATTTATACATAGTCATTTCCCTACATGGGAAGATGGCTATTAAATTTTTGAGAAAGGAGGGAACCATTATGGCGAATTGCAAAGTAATTGCGATTGCCAACCAGAAAGGCGGAACGGGGAAAACCACTACCACCGTCAACTTAGGGATCGGACTTGCCAGAGAAGGGAAAAAGGTCCTTCTGGTAGACGCTGATCCACAGGGCGATCTGACCACTTCATTAGGGTGGCCGGAGCAGGATAATCTTTCTGTGACGCTTGCCACACAGTTAGAGGGCATTGTGGCTGACCGGGAAATGGATAGCCACGCCGGGATTTTACACCATGAGGAAGGCGTTGATCTGATCCCGTCTAACATTGAACTTGCAGGACTGGAAGTTATGCTTGTCAATGCCATGAGCCGGGAACTGACGCTGAAAAACTATCTGAATGAAGTGAAAAACGGATATGATTATGTGTTGATTGACTGTATGCCGAGTTTGGGTATGCTGACAATCAATGCACTGGCGGCGTCAGATAGTGTAATTGTTCCGGTACAGGCTCAGTATCTTCCGGCAAAGGGAATGACACAGCTTATGAAAACAATCGGGAAGGTACAAAGGCAGATCAATCCGGCGCTGAAGGTAGACGGAGTGCTTTTAACACTTGCGGATATGAGGACAAATCTGGCCCGTGTGACCGCAGAAAGTATCCGGCAGAATTATGGGAGGATGGTCAAGGTTTACCAGACGGTCATTCCGGTTGGCATGAAAGCAGCGGAAACGAGTGCCGCAGGACAAAGCATTTACAGCTATGACAAAAACAGTACAGTAGCAAAAGCCTATGCGTCATTTACAAGGGAGGTGGTACGGGATGGCGAAAGGCAGAGAAATAAAATTGCCCCTTCCCGCAGCCGATGATCTGTTCAGCACGCAGGAGGAACGTGATGAGGCTAAGCGGGAGTATGTGGCAGATATTCCTCTGATAGAAATCAGCGACTTTCCCAATCATCCGTATAAAGTAAAGCAGGATGAAAGTATGCTGGAACTGGCGGCGAGTATCCGGGAGAAAGGCGTGGTCAATCCTGCTCTGGTGCGCCCGAAACCGGAAGGCGGTTATGAAATGGTAGCAGGACACCGGAGAAAATTCGCCAGTGAACTTGCCGGGAAAGCAGTCATGCCCTGTATCGTGCGAAATCTGACAGATGATGAGGCTACGATTATCATGGTTGACTCTAACCTGCAAAGGGAGAAAGTCTTACCCTCAGAGAAAGCCTTTGCTTATAAGATGAAACTGGACGCAATGAAACGGCAGGGGAAGCGCAGTGATTTAACTTCTGTGCCACTGGCACAGAAGTTACAAGGAAAGACATCAAGACAGCTTTTAGGAGAGCAAGTGGGAGAAAGCCAAGACCAAATCCGCCGCTATATCCGTCTTACCGAACTTATCACACCTATTCTGGATATGGTGGATGAGGGAAAGATTGCCATGCGCCCGGCAGTAGAACTGTCTTACCTGCCGAAAGAGCAACAGCAGGTGCTTTTGGACACAATGGAGCAGGAAGACTGTACTCCAAGCCATGCACAGGCGATTAAAATGCGGAAATTTGCGGAGGCGGGAAAGCTGAATGAGGACGTGATCCTGTCGATCATGACCGAGGAAAAGCCGAACCAGGTGGAGCAGTTTAAAATCCCGAAAAAGAGGATTGACAAATATTTCTCTCCGGGAACTACGCCAAAGCAGATGGAGGACACGATCATTAAGGCACTGGAACTGTACCGCAGACGGGAGAGAGGACGGGAGAGATAAGAGGACACCAGGGGGAAAGTGGGTTCCTATGTGGCTTTCCAGTTTTCCCGATTTTCTGGTTTCCCCTCCCCACACCCTACCCCTTCCGGATTACCAGCAGTTTACCAGCCGAAAAAAGAATAAGGAGCCGGTGGCTATCCACATTCCGCCGGATCAGTACCCAGCCCTGCCAGCAAGCAGGGATTTTTTTATGTGGGCCGAAAGGCTCAGAAATGGAGGAGAATGAAGTGAAGAAAATCAAACAGTTATTCAGGAAAGGAGTCGCATTGGCACTGGCGGCGGTCACGACACTGTCCGTCCTTCCGGCTGCCACGGTATCGGCTGCGTCCCAGCGGGCAACGATCACATTCGCTTACTGCTATGACGGGAACGGGAATACCATCCGTTATCAGCAGACGGCGTCTCATAACGGAATTACGTTCAGCCATGCGGGAGAGGCCAGAACCCGGATCTATGCAGACGGGGATAATGCCTACTGTATCGAGCCGGGAATCTCCCTGCATACCGGGAACACACTGGAGAAGGACGCTTCTGTGGTGTGGAACAACTTAGGAAAGGCGAAACAGGACGCTGTAAATCTTGCCCTGCTGTATGGCGCGCAGGGCAGCATGGGCAGTCTGTCTGGCACGGAAGATGAGAAAGTCCTTGCGACACAGATGGTCATCTGGGAGATCGTGACCGGGTGCAGGAATGCCAGCGCCCCGTATGCTCAGACGGACGCCAAATTTTATAACAGCCTTTGCGTAGGCGGGGCGAACAGCGGGATAGCGGGGGCCTATCAGCAGATCATTTCCGGTATGGTCAGCCACGGAACCATCCCCAGCTTTGCGTCCGGAAGTACAGACAGCGCCCCCCAGGAACTGAAATGGGACGGCAAACAGTATGTACTGAAACTGACAGACAGCAACGGCGTTCTGTCAAAATTCAATTTCACATCATCCAACAGTGATGTGAAAGTCAGCACGTCCGGAAATACACTGACCATCACATCCAGTAAAGCGATTGCCGGGAACGTGCAGTTATCCGCAACCAAGAAGATCCCCACAGTGAGCAGCAGCGCAAAGCTGATTGCCTATGGAGATCCGTCTTTACAGGATATTGTCACGGGCGTGGAGAATACCGCAGCCGTGAAAGCATATCTGAATGTGAAAATCCCTTATGGGCATATCCAGATTGTGAAAACTTCCGAGGACGGTGTGGTGGCCGGATTGAAATTCCAGATCACGGGAAACGGGATTGACCAGACCGTTACCACCGGAGAGGATGGAACGATCAAGGTGGAGAACCTTCAGCCGGGAACCTATACGGTAACGGAGCTGACGGAGAACCGGTATGAACCGCAGAAAGCGCAGACAGTGGAGGTCAAAGGCGGGGAAACCGCTGCGGTGGATTTTTCCAATATCCTCAAGCGTGGAGATTTGAAAGTGACCAAGACTTCTGAGGACGGCCTGGTGGAAGGCATGAAGTTCCATCTCTACGGAACCTCTCTTTCCGGTATTCCGGTGGATGAGTATGCGGTTACGGACAGCGCAGGTGTTGCCATGTTTTCTGATATTCTGATTTCCGGCGATACACCATATACACTGGAGGAAGTCGAGACAGCAGAGCGATACGTGGTTCCGGCGGCTCAGAACGTGACTGTCAACTGGAATGAAGTGACCAACGCTACCGTCCATAACGTGCTGAAAAAGTTCCGGGTAACCGTCGCAAAGACAGACCGGGAGACAGGAACCCCGCAGGGAGACGCTACGCTGGCAGGCGCAGTATACGGGATTTATGACGGGGATACGCTGATCGACACTTACACCACAGACGGCAACGGCAGTTTTACCACGAAATATTATGTGTGTGGAGACAACTGGACCATCCGGGAGATCAGCCCGTCCGAAGGGTATCTGCTGGATGAGACTTCCTACCATGTGGGAGCGGAGGCAACCCTTTATACGGTAGAGCTGAACGATACTTCCAATGATGTGACGGAACAGGTTATCAAGGGAAGAATTTCTATCATCAAGCACACGGATGACGGAAGTACGCAGATCGAAACACCGGAGGAGGGCGCAGAGTTCCAAGTGTATTTAAAGAGTGCAGGCAACTATGACAGCGCAAAGGACAGCGAGCGGGATACGCTGGTGTGTGATGAGAACGGATATGCCGAGACGAAAGACCTGCCTTATGGCATTTATACGGTACACCAGACAAAAGGCTGGGAAGGCCGGGAGATGATCGGAGACTTTGATGTGTATATCAGCAGTGACGGAGAAGTTTACCGCTACCTCATCAACAACCGCCTGTTTGAATCCTATATCAAAGTGGTCAAAAAAGATGCAGAAACCGGAAATACCATTCCTCTTGCGGGAGCTGGGTTCCAGATCTATGACGAGGCCGGGAATCTTGTGACCATGAAGTATACCTATCCGGAGGTAACAGAACTGGATACTTTCTATACAGGAAGTGATGGTTATCTCATTACGCCGGAGGTTCTTCCTTACGGAAATTACACATTGGTAGAGGTGCAGGCTCCCTATGGGTATGTACTGGACAGTACGCCGGTTCCATTCACGGTATCCAAGGAACAGTCCGGGGAGGACAATGGAGTGACCGTGATTACAGTGGAAAAAGAGGATATACCGCAGAAAGGCAAGATCCTTGTGACAAAGACAGGGGAAGAATTTTCCTCTGTGCAGGTATCCGGAGACGGTGTGGTAGACAAAGACGGGAATCTTGTGGAAGGAGAAAACATTTATACTCCTGTTTACGAAGTAACTGGACAGGCCGGGGCGGTATATGAAGTGGTTGCTGCCGAGGACATTGTAACACCGGATGGAACTGTGCGGGCAGCCGCCGGGGAAGTAGTAGATACCATTACCACAGATGAAGAAGGAAAGGCTGAGACAAAAGAACTGTATCTGGGTAAGTACCAGATTGTGGAAAAGACAGCGCCGGACGGTCTGGTGCTGAATACCGAAACCCATGAGGTGGAGCTGACCTATGCCGGACAGGAAGTATCTGTAACAGAGGCGGACACCGCTTTCTATAATGAGCGGCAGAAAGTGACGGTTGACCTTACAAAGACACTGGAACAGGATGAAATCTTTGGGATCGGAAATGCGGGAGAGATCCAGAACGTGGCCTTTGGCCTGTATGCCGCAGAGGATCTGACGGCAGCAGACGGTTCCGTGATCCCGGCGGACGGTCTGATCGAGATCGTGTTCTGCAGTACAGAGGGAACTGTCACATTTCAGACGGACCTGCCGTTTGGCAAGTATTATGTGAAAGAAGTTGCCACGGATCAGCACTATCTTCTGTCAGAAGAAACCTATCCTGTGGACTTTACCTATCAGGGGCAGGATACCGCTGTTGTCCACATTTCCGCAAATGAGGGAAATGCCATTGAGAATGAACTGATCCGGGGGAAAATCTCCGGTAAGAAAGTAGATACGGACGGGGAGGCACTGGAAGGCGCAACGATTGGCCTGTTTTCCGCAGGTACAGAGGAATTTACGAAAGATACTGCCTTAATGGTAACTACTTCTGATGAGGACGGAGCCTTTGCATTTGGGGATGTACCCTTTGGCAGATGGATCGTCCGGGAGATCGCAAGCCCGGAAGGATATGTGTTGAATGAGGCCCTCCATTATGTATCGGTTACAGAAGATGAGGAAGTGATCGAGGTGGAGTTGATCAACAAACTCATTGAGGGCAGTGTCCGTCTGACGAAAGTGGACGCAGAATATCCGGCGAACAAGCTGACGGGTGCTGTATTTGAGTTGTATGCAGATACGGACAAAGACCAGAAACTGACCGGAAAGGATGAACTTGTGGGAGAAATCCCGGAAATCTCAGAGGGCATTTACCAGACGGACGGTCTGCTCTACGGAGGATATTTTGTGAAAGAAAAGACTGCCCCGGAAGGCTTCAAGCTGGATGAGAATGCTTATTACTTTGAGATCAGTGAGGACGGAAAAATCGTAGATGTGGAAAATGAGGCAGGCGTTGGCTTTATCAACCAGCCGATTACCGGAAAACTGGAGCTGACCAAGACAGATGTTGCGGATGGAAAACCTCTTCCAAACGCCGGGTTCCGCATTAAGGACGAGGATGGAAATATTGTCGCAACAGGTGTGACAGATGAGAACGGGATCGCCACCTTTACCCTGCGGTACGGGAAATACACCTATCAGGAATACAATGCGCCGGAAGGATATGAGATTGATGAGTCCGAATACGCCTTTGAGATCAAGGAGGACGGACAGATCGTAAAAGCCACGATGACCAATGAGAAGATCCCGGAGGAACTGATCACGACACCAAAGACCGGGGATGACAGCAGGCCGGGCCTGTGGATCGGGTTATCTGCCCTGTCCGGTGCGGGAGTAGCAGCTTTTGGCATTCTGACCGCAGTAAAAATGAGGAAAAGGAAGGAGGAAGATAAGGCGTGAGTGCAAAGATTTTGATAACAGTTGCCTTAGTGGTATTTATCGCAGGGGCATTGATCTGGCTGAACCTGCGGAACCGGAAGAAGTAGACAGAACGTGACAGGAGGCGGCGGGAAGCCGCCTCTTTACATAACAGGCGAAAGGAGATGAAAAAATTGGCACAGATTAACCATAAGGCTGTCCGCTCCCTCTCAAAGCTGATGGAAGCGGGATTTGACAGCGAGAAAGCAGTTTTAAATATGACGATGGATGATATTTTATCCCTACCGGGGATCACAGTGGCAGAAATCGGGATGATCAATGCAATCCAGAAAGCAGTAAAAGCCGGAAAGATCATCACATTTTTGGGAGGCGGGGAGATATGAGCAGTGGAAAACTGATCTGCTTTACGGATAGCCGAGGGAAATCGCTTTTTTCGCTTCCGGACAGTTCTTTTTTGTGTCTGGAGTATGGGAACGGGGACAGCTCCTGTGCGTTCTGCCGTTACCACAGCGAGGAACAGGTGGAAATAGACGGAAAGTGCAGAAATATCCGCCAGTTTGCAAAGCAGATGGAGAAGAATGGAATCCAGTATCGGCCCATGAGTGAGAAAAAGCATAAAGGAGACAGAACGTATGGCAAGATATAACGCAATGGAAGAAACCTTTACAGAAGTCCGGGTGTTAGGAAAACCGGCTCTTTTCCATGATCTGAGGATTGACCGGAGTACCGTACCAAAAGGACTGTATTTATATGAAGTGCGGTATGACGATGAAGGACTGGGAGATCCGGTACAGATTGCAAAGGGGATCATGGTCAATCATTTTGGTTCCATCATTACCCGTGAACCGATCAGACTTCCGCCAGACGGATATTTAGAGATTGATCCAGAGAAAGACTGGGATTTTTGCGACGGGGATTGCCGCACGGTCCAGAAGTTTATGGAAAAATACCCGCCTGCCAGACAGAAAGAAAAAGAACAGGAGCGATAGGAGGACAGAGTTGTGGCAAAGAAGAAATATGACCTGATCACAGACTTGTATGCGGAGGCAGTGAAGGAAGTTACGGACAGTCCGGGAAACTGGATGTCTTTCCTGCGCTCTGCCTGCCGGAATTTCCGTCTGCCTTTTGATGAACAGATTTTAATCTATGCGCAGCGCCCGGAGGCGTCCGCCGTGCTGCCTATGAAAGTTTGGAATGAGAAGTTTGGACGGTGGGTAAAGAGGGATTCCAAAGGGATTGCCGTTTTTGACAAGGACAGTCCGAAACTGCGGCTGAAATATTATTATGACGTTTCTGATACGCAGGAAGGGCGTTTCCGCCGCCTGCTCCGGCCAGTGCCTTTGTGGGAAGTGCCGGAAGAATATCAGCCGGATGTGAGGGAAACCCTTGTCAATGCCTTTGGCGTGGATGACACAGTAACAGGATTTGCGGAAACCATACTGGAGGCGGCAAAGATTGCGGCAGAAGATAACCTTACGGATTATTTGTCGGATCTGCTTGCAGGACGGAAAGGCAGTTATCTGGAAGAAGTGGATGAGTACAACGTAGAGGTGGAGACCCGTCAACTTTTAGCGGCCAGCACTGCTTACATGGTCATGGTACGGTGCGGCGTGGATACCGACCTGTACCTGGACACAGAGGACTTCCGGAGTATCACGGATTTTAATACGCCGGAAATGATCAACCTGTTTGGCGTTGCGGCCAGTGATGTGGCGGAAATGGCATTATCTGAGATTTCCGATACGGTCAATAAGCTGAGAAAAGCAGAGAGAAGGAAAAATCGCACCTTTGCCGGGAGAGAGACAGGCCGATATAATGAAAGCGAAAACAGAGGACAGATTACAGAAAGGGGCGTTACACATGAGAGCGATCACATACAGCAGACAGGGCGATTATCTTCTTCCGGATCTGACCGTGCCGGACGGACCGGAAGTACACCTTGGGAAGTACGCTTCCCTGCGTCAGACGTATCTGAAGGAACACCGATACGGGATTTATCTGAATCTGCTGACGACAGGGCAACTGAGCAGCCATCTGAACGAAGTACAGAGGGAGGCGCAGGAGCGGATGGAAGTGCTGACCGGGCAGATGAAAGCAGCCTGGGGCGTGACGGAAGAGCTGAAAGCGAAAGACCAGATGATGTGGGTACAGCAGATGAGCAATATCCGGCAGGCAGCGGAAGAAATCGTGATGAGGGAGCTGATCTACAGCTAACCGGACAGGAACCGCCGCAGGAAGAGGAAAGGCAGGAACCAACTGCAGAGCCACAGCCAACGGTGGCAGAACAACAGACATTTTTGGAAGAACTGGCAGGAGAGGAATCTCCTGCTTTTTCTATGCCACAGGAAATCATCGACCATGCGCTGCAGTCCGGCTCTCCCTTTGAACATGGGAAATACAGAATTTACTCCTATTTTCTGCAAGGACACAGCAATAAGGAGAGAGCAGATTTTTTAAAACAGGAATACGGGATATGGGGATCAGGATCGGACTATTTAGGAGAAAAATTTAACCGGGGAACCAGTGCAAAAGGGTATTTTATCAAATGGAAAGACTATGAAACTACCCTGAAATGGACAGCGGTTGCAAAACGGATCGAGGAACTGATTTCTGTCGGACGGTATATGACAGAAAAGGAACTGGAGTATATCCCGGAGTATGAAAAAGGAGTTCTGTCGAGAGGTATTTATAACTTTTTCTATCATCAGCCGGAGACGTTTTTACGTCCGTATCCGTATGGCTCAGATTATCATAGAGCGATAGACCAGATCCGTCCGCAGCTTGATGATCCAAACCGGGTAAAAGAAATCCTTTCCATGATGGAAGAGGTTCTTGCGGGAACCGCAGATTATGATCAGCGATACCCGTCCATGAAACAGGCATATAAAGACCTTACAGATTTCCGGGACGGAGCGTTTAGCTTATTTACTCCAATACCAGCCGAAAGAGAAAACACGCAGGCTCCCCCGGAGCCTGTTCCGGCACAGAGCCGGGAAGAGGTTCTGGCCGGACGTCTCAATGCGTTTTACCAGTCATATGACTGGTATGAATATCAGGATACAATTGAGGCAGGAGAGGCACAGGAAGATGTTCTGCGCCAGTTGCAGGAACAGTTGGAAGATCCCCAGTCTGTGCAGGAAATTTATAGTTATCTGATCCGTGTCCGGGAAGGGATGGACACGGAGGATGAAAACTATTCCGAAGTGTCTGAACTGATCGTCGGGATTGCAGACTTACCTGCTATGAATCCGCCTTATGATCTGCAGGTGGATACGATTGTCACAATAGGCACAAAGGAATATTCCATTGACTTTATCTCCGATGAGATGGTGGTTCTGCGTGACCAGATGTATCCGCTCTTCACAGAGAAAATGCCAAGAGAGGTGTTCGACCGCCGGGTACGGGAAAATCCGGCGAATGATCATCTGAAGGTATACAGGAAACCATCAGAGGAACCAGCCGAAAAAGACAGGGAGGAACCGGCTCCCACACAGGAAATGGCGCAGGAGCAGGAGGACGGATTTACCGGGATAAAACCGGAGGACAATCCTTTTGAGAAGGAACCGGAAGAAGTTCTGGAGGATCTGGCCCCGGCATGGACACAGAAGAAACCTGCCGGGAGGGTAAGAGGGTTTGATCTGCACCCGGAAATTCCCCAGGAGAGCCGCAGCCAGTATCGGATCACGGATGAGCATTTGGGGGAGGGCACCGCTAAAGAGAAGTTCCGTGCGAATCTCATGGCGATCCAGCTATTGAAGAAGTGTGAGGAAGAAAACCGCTTTGCTACGCCAAAGGAACAGGAGATCCTTTCCGGATATGTTGGCTGGGGCGGCTTATCTGACGCTTTTGACGAGACGAAATCTTCCTGGTCAACGGAATATCTGGAATTAAAGACGGTCCTGACAGAGGAAGAGTATGCTGCGGCGAGACAGTCCACGCTGACCGCCTTTTATACGCCGCCGGTGGTCATCAGCGCCATGTATCAGGCGTTGGAGAACATGGGATTGAAATCCGGGAACATTCTGGAGCCAAGCTGCGGAACGGGAAATTTTATAGGACGGAAACCGGAGAGTTTGTCTGACTGCAAGGTTTACGGTGTGGAGATCGACAGCATTTCCGCCCGGATCGCACAGCAGCTTTACCAGAAGTCCACCATCGCTGCTCAGGGCTTTGAGGACGCAGATCTGCCGGACAGCTTTTTTGATGTAGTCATAGGAAATGTGCCGTTTGGAAGTTATAAGGTGTTGGACAGGAAATACGATAAGTACAACTTTCTGATCCACGACTATTTTATCGCAAAATCCATTGACAAGACGAGGCCGAAAGGTGTGCTTGCACTGATTACGTCCAACGGGATCAGCGGCGGGACAATGGATAAGCGGGATGACCGGGTGCGGAGATATATCGCCCAGCGGTGCGACCTGTTAGGTGCGATCCGCCTGCCAAACAATGCTTTCCTTGCCAATGCCGGTACAGAGATCAATACGGATATTCTCTTTTTCCAGAAGCGGGAGACGCCGAGAGAAATAAATGTGGATCTGCCGGATTGGGTGGAAGTGGAGAAGATCTATGAAAATGACCATTTGAATGAACAGGGCGAAAGCCGACACCGGGTGGTCAGTATCAATCCCTATTTTCAGCAGCACCCGGAAATGGTACTGGGCGAGCAGGAGATCGTGTCCGGCCCGTATGGGCCACAGCTTGTATGCAAGCCTTATCCAGACAGGGATTTAAAGGAACTTCTGGAGCAGGCAGTGGAGAACCTTGAGGCGGAGATCACGGATTATGAGGCGGAAGAGTTGGTGGAGGAAGAGGACCATTCCATCCCGGCTGATCCGTCTGTGGCAAACTTTTCCTATACGGTTTATGACGGGAAGATCTATTACCGGGAAAACAGCCGCATGAAACCGGTGGAACTATCCGTGACAGCGCAGAACCGTGTGAAAGGCATGATTGCTATCCGGGACTGTACCAGGGAGCTGATCGCTTACCAGACCGAAGGGTATCCCGATGAAGAGATTGAAAGACAGCAGAAAAAGCTGAACCATTTGTATGATCTGTTTCAGAGAAAGTATGGACTGCTGAATTCCAGGGCAAACAGTATGGCGTTTTCTGATGACAGCAGTTACCCTCTTCTCTGTTCCCTTGAGATTGTGGCAGAGGACGGAACGCTGGAACGGAAAGCGGATATGTTCACGAAACGGA
>ERZ826396.2494-NODE-2494-length-14981-cov-2.892470_pt1 | contig 14981 bp, 15 predicted proteins | sample MGYA00519926_ERZ826396 | MGnify/ENA primary metagenome ERZ826396 (study PRJEB31778, sample SAMEA3449230) | human gut metagenome | biome: human gut; feature: human-associated habitat; material: faeces | place: United Kingdom | collected 2010/2012 ... | reverse complement strand
GGCCGTGGCCATGACCGTGGAATGGTACCGGGCTTATCTGGACGGCGCCGACATGGAGTCCGTGACGGACGAACAGATTGAACATTTTTTCAGAGGAGACAGAGATGGAGAATAAAGAGAGAGACCGCCGGCAGATTCTGGATCTGGTGGCGGATTACTGCAATAAATATCACAATCAGAACAAGGACTTTACGGAGGGCGACCGCATCCCCTACGCCGAGCAGGCCCTGAGCGCGCTCGGGTTCTCCCAGGTGCGCACCGACTCCTACGAGCTGCGCAGCGCCGTGCTCGACCAGCTGGCCGCACTCGTCAGCGGCTCGCACGACGTGGCCGCCTACACGTTCGCCAACCGCCGGCTCGATACCGCACGCCACGGCGACGCCTCTGCCGGCGACGCCGCTGCCGGAGGCTCCTCCTCGGGCGACCCGGAGGCGGGCAGCGCGGCCGAGACCCTCGTGTTCGTGGGCATACGCGGAAGCTACGGCGCGGAATGGGTCAGCAACTTCAACCTGCCAGACGCGGCATCGCCCGACGCCGACCACCGCGGGTTCAAGACGACCGAGCAGGAGGTGGCGCAGGCGCTCGAGCATTACTTGGATGAGATCGGCGCAGACCCGGCGCGCACGCGCATCCTCATAACCGGCCACAGCCGCGGCGGGGCCATCGCCAACCTGCTGGCCGCCGACCTCGTCGACCGGGCGGACGGGCCCCAAGCCTTGGCGGCGGCCGACGCCGTCTACGCCTACACGTTCGCCGCGCCGTGCCCCACGAAGTCGGCAGAGCGCGGCGACAGCGCGTACGCGGGAATCTTCAACATCGTGAACCCCTCGGACCTCGTGCCGCAGCTGCCGCTCCCCGCCTGGGGCTATGGGCGCTACGGCACCACCGTGGAGCTGCCGGGCTACGCCAGCACCCGCTTCGCGTCGTCGCTCGCCCTCATGCAGCAGGCGTACCAGGCGAACACGGGGCTGCTGGACTCCTACAGCCCCGACGCGCTGGAACGGCTCGACTCGTTCGACGCCCAGGCGGCTCAGAGCCTTCCCACGGTGGAGAGCCTGCTGAATCCCTTCGGCATCTTCACGGCCGTGCGGGAGCTGCTGGAGGTGGACTTGGGGCTGGCGTTCACATCGCACTGCCCCGACACGTACATCGCCTGGATGCAGGCGGTCGACGCGCGGGCGCTCACGTTCACGCAGCGGGCTTAGCGCAGCTTCGCGCGGCGCTCGCGCCAATCGGGCATATAGGTGTCCATGAGGTCCTTGAAGCGCTGGCCGTGGCCGCGCTCCCGCAGGTGGCACAGCTCGTGCACCACCACGTACTCCAGGCACTCGGGCGGGTAGAGCGCCAAGCGGACGTTGATGCAGATGCGCCCGGTGGCGGGCTGGCAGCTGCCCCAGCGGCTGGTCATGTTGCGGTAGGCGAGCCGCCCCGCCTTCACGCCCATGATGGGCTCCCACGCGGCCACGAGCGGCGGCACGCACGCCTCCACCACGGCGCGCCATGCGGCCACCTCCTCGGGCGATGCCGCCGCGGCCTTCGCCCGCGGCGAGGCGGCCATCTCGGTGCGCTTCGCCTCGATCCAGGGGCGCTTCTCGCGCACGAACGACGCCACGAACGCGTCGGCGGCGTGCAGCGGGGCCGACACCTCCACCTGGCCGTCGGCCTTCACGCGCAGGTTCACGTTCTTGATGCGCTTGCGCACGAGCCGCACGGGCAGCCCGTCCACCTCGAGGGTCATCGTCGTCGGCGCCGCAGCCCCTCCCCGGCGCCTCGCCGTCGGCCGCCCCGTGCGGCCCGTACCGCGCCCCGCCATGCCGCTCACGCCTTGAGGGCCAGGTCGTACGCCACGTTGCGCGCGATGCCGAACTCGTCGGCCAGCGCGCGGGCGATGTCCTTGTTGCGGGCGCCCGCCGCCTTCAGCTCGGCGGCGCGCGCAGCGGCGGCCTGCTGCGCGCCCTCGGCCGCAGCCGCACCCTCGGCGGCGTTCGGGCCGTCCACCACGATGACGATCTCGCCCTTCACGCCGCGCCCGCCTGCGCCCGCCCGTTCCGCGAACTCGTCGCGCACCTCGGGCAGCGGCCCGCGCACCACTTCCTCGTGCAGCTTCGTGAGCTCGCGGCACACGGCCGCCTCGCGCTGCGGCAAGGCGGCCGCCAGCGCGGCGAGCGCGGAGGCAAGGCGGTTCGGGCTCTCGTAGAACACGAGCGCCGCATCGAGCGCGCGCAGGCCGTCCAGCAGCGCGGCGCGCTCGGCATCCTTGCGCGGGAAGAAGCCGCCGAAGTAGAAGCGGGGGTTGTCGCAGCCGCTGGCCACGTAGGCCGTGGCGGCAGCCGTGGGGCCCGGCAGCACCTCGACCGACGCGCCCGCCTCCCGGGCCGCGCGCACGAGGCGCAGGCCCGGGTCCGACACGCCCGGCATGCCCGCGTCCGAGCAGTACGCGATGACCTCGCCGTCCAGCACGCGCCGCACGAGCGACGCCGCGCGCTCGCCGATGAGCGCCTCGTCCAAGCGCTCCAGCCGCTTCTCGATGCCGTACGCCGCCAACAGCCGCCCCGTCACGCGCGTGTCCTCGGCGCACACGACGTCGGCCGCGCGCAGCGCCGCCAGCGCGCGCTCGGTCATGTCGCCCAGGTTCCCGAGCGGCGTGGGGCAGATGACCAGCTTCCCGTCCATAGCTGCTCCCCGCCCCCGCTAGCGGTTGCGCCGCATGAGCACGAACGCCGCTATCAGCACCGCCGCCGCCACAACCGCCACGCCCACCACGATGAACGGCAGCGGGCCGTCCCCCGTGCAGGCCAAGCTCCCCATGCATCCCATGCCGTCCGCTCCTTTCCCGCCGCGCCTACCGCGCAGCCGTGCCGCTGTTTGCTCTCATAATCGCACACTTCGGCCCGCGCGCCCAGCACGTGTCCGCCGCCCTGCGGCCACGTCCGCCAAACCATCACGACCACGGGCGCGCGATCGCGCCCCGAACGACGGCGTGCGGCCGATGCCGCCCGCACGTCCCGCTCGCCGCGCGATCGCGCACGCCTGCGCGCCGTCTCGCCCTCCCCAGTTCCCTGCGGCAACAGCCGATACGCCGCACCCCGCTCGCCACAACCCGCTCGCCGGGCCCTGCAACCACGCAAGCGCAGATTCTCCCACCGGTGATCACCGGTTTTCCGCCAGTCAACCGTTCACCGCAGACGGATGCCTCCTGCTCGCAGGCTCCTATACTGAGCGGATTGGCCCGTGCGCGACGGCGCCACCCGATCCCGCCGCGCTCCGAGAACAGGAGACCGCCATGGCACCCTCAGCGAACACCCCGCCCTCCGCATCCCCCCGCCCCTACGACGGCCTCGACCGGCTCTTCATCGCCGGAGCCTGGCGCGACGGCGCAAGCGGCGAGACCGCGCAGGACGTCAACCCCTACAACCAGGAGGTCCTGTCCGCCCACGTGCTGGCGAACCGCGCCGACGTGGACGAGGCCTACACCGCCGCCGAGCGCGCCCAACGCGAGTGGGCCGCGGCCGCTCCGGCCGAGCGCGCCGCCGTGCTGCGCCGCGCCGTGGAGCTCTTCGACGCGCGCCACGATGAGCTCGTGGGCTGGGTGCAGCGCGAGTCGGGCAGCATCCGCGCGAAGGCCGAATTCGAGGTGGGCGCCGCGCGCAATATCACCGAGGAGGCCGCAAGCTTCCCCTATCGCATGCACGGCGAGATATTCCCGTCCGACACGCCGCACAAGGAGAACCGCGTCTACCGCCAACCGCTGGGCGTGGTGGGCGTCATCAGCCCGTGGAACTTCCCCATGAACCTGTCGAACCGCTCGGTTGCCACGGCATTGGCCTGCGGCAACGCCGTGGTGCTCAAGCCCGCCAGCGACACGCCCGTCACCGGCGGCCTGCTGCTCGCCAAGATCTACGAGGAGGCCGGCCTGCCGGAGGGGCTGCTGTCGGTGCTGGCGGGACGCGGAAGCGAGATCGGCGATTACTTCGTGGAGCACCCCGTCCCCAAGCTCATCTCGTTCACCGGATCGACCGACGTGGGGCGCGGCATCGGCGCGAAGACGGCCGGCGGCATGCGCCTCAAGCGCGTGGCGCTGGAGCTGGGCGGCAACTGCCCGCTCGTGGTGCTTGACGACGCCGACCTGGGCCTCGCCGTGGACATCGCCATCATCGGGCGCTTTTTGCACCAGGGGCAGATCTGCATGAGCACGAACCGCATCATCGTGGACGCCTCCCTTGTCGACGAGTTCACCGAGCGCTTCGTCGACCGTGCGCGCAAACTCGTGTGCGGCGACCCGCTCGACCCGGCCACCGATATCGGCCCCATCATCAACCAGTCGCAGCTCGCGGGCCTGATGAAGAAGGTGCAGCGCGCCAAGGACCAGGGCGCCCGCGTGCTGCTGGACGGCGAGCCCGACGGCCTCGTCATGCCGCCCGTCGTGTTCGGCGAGGTGGATCCCAGCTGGGACATCGCCCTGCAGGAAAGCTTCGGCCCGCTGGCCCCCATCATCGCGGCGCACGGCGAGGACGAGGCGCTCCGTTTCGCCAACATGAGCGATTACGGCCTATCGTCCGCCGTCGTCGGCCGCGACGTGGAGCGCGCTGCCGCGTTCGCCCTCAAGATCGACGCCGGCATGACCCACGTGAACGACATGACCGTGGCCGACGAGCAGCACGTGCCCTTCGGCGGCGAGAAGAACTCCGGCCTCGGCCGCTTCAACGGCCGCTGGATCTTGGAGGAGATGACGCGCACCCACTGGACGAGCGTCCAGCACACGCCGCACCCCTACCCGTTCTGATCAATCCCCCGGCCCGGCCACCTTGCAGGGTGACCGGGCTTTTCCTCTATTCCGGACATTATTTCGCCATTGCCGTTGGTTAATCCTAGCACCCCTTTGCATCGCATGCTAAGCTGTATGGACACGCATCTACCCAACGGAATGGCACTTGGACCACTTAACCGACAAAGAGTTCGATCGAGTTTGCACGCACCTGTCCCGTACCTTCGGGCTGAACATGCGATCAAAGCGGGTGCTGCTCGATTGCCGACTTTCGCGCGAGCGAGAGCGTCTTGGGTTTTCCTCGTTCTCGGCATACCTCGACAAGGTGGAGGCGGAGACCGACCCCGAGGCCACCGCGCGCTTCGTGGATCTCGTCACCACCCACTACACCTACTTCCTGCGCGAGCGCAGGCAGTTCGACTTCCTGCGCACCACGGCGTTTCCCGAGCTGGAGCGTTCAAAGCCAAACCGCACCTGGAACATCCTGTGCGCCGGCTGCTCCACCGGCGAAGAGTGCTACACCGCATCCATGATCGTGGAGGATTACCGCCGCGGGCGCGACCTGCCCCCCGTGCGCATCACGGGCATCGACATCTCCAAGGCGGCCATCGAGAAGGCGCGGCGCGCGACGTACCAGTTCGCCCACGTGGAGAAGGTCCCGCCCCGCTGGCTGTCGTCTTATTTCACGAACGACGGCGGCAATTACACCGTGACCGACGCCATCAGGCGCCGCGTGACGTTCGCCCAGGCGAACCTCAACGACCCCGATGCCCTCCAGCGCCGCTACGACCTTATCATGTGCCGCAACGTCATCATCTACTTCGACGGTCGCACGCGGGAGCAGGTGCTCGACAGCCTGTATCGCCACCTTGCCGTTTCAGGCTACCTCATCCTCGGCCACGCGGAGGTCATCCGCAGCCGGACCAAGTTCGTCTATCGAAGAGATTCCGTATACCAAAAGCAACCGGAAGCGATCATCCCATGAAGCCATCCTTGAAAAACGCAAGCATCGGCCGCATCCTCATGATGTCCTACGTCAGCATCATCGTGCTGTTCGTCGTCTCCATCTGCGTGGCGGTTTTCGGCGTCCACCAGAACTCGGCGATGACCACCGAGTTCTACGAGCAGCCCTACCGGGTTTCCAAGAGCGCCCTGTCGCTGCGCAGCACCGTCGAGCAGATATCGAACCAACTCAAGCAGTGCCTCGTGACGGAGGACTCCCTTGAAAGGGAGCGGCTGGTCGACACTATCAACCAGCTGGCCATCGAGCGCGAGGCCGAGTACAACGTCATCGCGGCGAACTTCAAGAGCGACGCGAAGGTGCTCGACCAATTCGCCTTGGCAAGCGAAGCCCTTCTTTCTGCACGCGACGAAGTGGTCGACGAGCTGCGCTCAGGCAACACGGAACAGGCCAACACGGTTTACGAGCAGGACTACCTGCCTCAGAAGGACGTCACGCTGGTCCTGGCCGATGGCATCATCGATGCTGCCGAGCAGGATGCGCACGAGTACTCCCAAGAAACCACCTATGTAGAGATCGCAACCTCGATCATCATCATACTGCTCGGCCTTCTCACGATCGGCCTCGTCATCGTTCTCTGGCGCCGCATCACCCGCGCCATCGCCGTGCCGGTGGGCGAGATCGAGGGTATGGCGAAGCGCGTGGCGGAGAGCGACCTCACGGTGCACGTCATCCCGAGCTCCCGCAACGAGCTGGGTGAGCTCGCAGCCTCCATGAACAAGACGGTGGCGGCGCTACGCCTCATGGTGGAGCAGATGAAGGCGACGGCCGACCAGGTGGAGCGCTCGTCGTCGCAGATGTCCGACGGCTCCCAGACGATCGCGCAGGGGTCGGCCGAGCAGGCCATGAACATCGAGGAGCTGGCCACCAGCGTGCAGGACATCACCCAGGTGGTGGAAGAGAACAACGAAAGCGTTCTCATAGCCAACGAGAACACCGCCGACGTGCTGTCCGCCGTCGAGCACAGCAACACCCAGATATCCCAAGCCGTCGAGGTCATCGCCGACATCAAGGTCAGCACCCGCAACATCTCGCAGCTGGCTAACACCATCGAGGACATCTCGTTCCAGACGAACATCCTCGCGCTCAACGCCTCCGTGGAGGCGGCGCGCGCGGGCGAGGCGGGACGCGGGTTCGCCATCGTGGCCGAGGAGATTCGGCGTTTGGCCAACCAGGTGAGCGAGGCATCGCGCGCCGCCGACGAGCTGGCTGCGCGCGCCACTGCGAGCGTGGAGAACGGCAGCGCGCTCATCAGGGTAACCTCCACGAGCATGGAGGGCGCCGTGGCCGCGACCGAGGGCGTCAAGGAGATGATGTCGGCCATCGCGCAGGCGTCCACGCAGCAGCTGGAGGCCGTGTCGCAGATCCAGGAGAGCATGGACAGCCTGTCCGACGTGGTGCAAGAGAACTCGGCAGCTTCGGAGGAGAGCGCCGTCATCGGCGAGGAGCTGGCCGAGCAGGCCCGCAGCCTCAAGCACCTCATCGATCGGTTCGTGCTTGAGAAGCCCGCCGGCGGTTCAGACGGCGGTGCACGGTGACCGGCCAGGCCGTCAAACCCTTGCCGAGCTTTTTCGCAGAACCGGAGCGCGCCGAGTTCCTGAGCCTGCGCGCAGCCAACGCCGCGCTGCGGGAACAGCTGGACACCATGCGCAGCCTGGCCTTTCGCGACCAGCTTACCGGCCTGTTCAGCCGCCACTACCTCACCGACTACCTCGAGGAGAGGATTCGGGAGGACAGCAACGAGACGAACATCGTGCTCGCCCTCTGCGACATCGACGACTTCAAGACCATCAACGACGCGCGCGGCCACCAGTCGGGCGACATCGCCATCGTCTGCATCGCCGACATCCTCGACGATCTGGCCGGCAACCACCCCGTCATCCGCTGGGGCGGCGAGGAGCTGCTCGTCGTGCTGTTCTCGACGCCCGACCACGAGGCGCTGCGCCTGTGCAACCGCATGCGCGAAGAGGTTGCCGCGTACCGTATAGACGACGGGACGGGCGAGTTCTCCTGCACGCTCACGTTCGGCTTGAGCGCTTACGATCCAAGCCTCACGTTCGCCGAGAACTTCGTGCGCGTGGACCGCGCGCTGTATCGCGGCAAGGAAACCGGCAAGAACCGCTGCACGTTCGCGCAGCCCGACACGGCGGGCGAGCAGAGATGAGGCCGGCGAGCAAGGAACTCACGGTGCAGGTCATGCTCAAGCCCAATTGCGGGCTCGAGAATACCCGCGCGTCGCTCGTGATGCGCCGCATCCTGCCGCTGTGCGACAACCTTTCCTGCCATCCGCGCACCGTCAAGAGCGACCGGTCGACCATCGCGTTCCTGCGCGACCACGGGCTGTTCATACGCTTCAGCTCCCCCACCCCCGAGCAGGTGCTGCTGACCATCAAGAGGTCGTTTTTCGTTGACCACTGCTCCCTTGTCGAAGACCCGGACACCATTCCCTCTTACGAGAAGGCGGGGATCGAGGCCGACGCGATGGAGGACTCCGCCTTCGCGCTGCCCTCCACCTTCGCCGACGAAAACGGGCTGGACAGGCGCGGCGACGAGCTGACGAACCTGCTCGCGCGGTTCGAGGAAGTGCACCGCAAGCTGCGCACGCACGCCGAGGGCCAGCCGCAAGACCGCGCGTTGAGCAGCATCGTATTCTCGCACACCCAGGTGGTGGACGAGCTGCGCACCGCGGTGGCACGCTCTCGCATCGAGCCTTTCGACCGCATGGCCCCGTCGCTGCGAACGCTCATCGCCGACTACAGCGGCCGTTTCGGCGTGCTCGCCGACCTCGATATCGTCGACGGCCATATGGCGCTCGACCGGTCGGTGCTGGCGTCGATGGAGGAGATCATCAAGCGCGTCCTGCGGTTCTGCCTGCGCGACGGCATCGAGCAGCCCGAGCACCGTGTGGCGGCGGGCAAACCCGCGCGTGCCCTGCTGCGCCTGCGCCTGGAAAGCGACGGCTCGGAAGTGGTGTGCCGGATAGAGCACGACGGGAAGCCGTTCGATTCCCGCGGCATCGCCCGGCAGGCGGTGAAGCGCGGGCTGCTGACGCGGCCGCTCGAAACCTACACCGAGGAGGAGATGGGCGCCCTCCTGCTGCTGCCCGGCTTCGTCGCTGCGGCGGAAGGCCCTGTTTCAAGCTTGTTTTCCCAGTTCAACGAGATAGGATCTCTCCTGCAGCACGTGGGCGGGCGCGGCGAGGTGCGCAATACCGACCACGGCACGCTGGAGATAGCGCTCCACTTCCCCGTGCCGTTCACCATCATGGAGGCGGCGCTCGTGCGCACCGGCGCGATGCGCTTCGCGCTGCCCGCCCAGCAGATAGGGCGCTTCGAAGCGTATCGCCCCGAGCGGATCGAGCGGGGCGAGAAGGCCGCGCAGGAAGGCCCCTCGGGAAGCCGTCCGCCAGCACGCCCCTCCTTTTACACGGGCGAGGACGGCAAGCGCACGGAGTTGTTGAACGGGCCGGATTCGGGCTCGCCGCTCGAGGCGGAGAATCCTGTGTTCGCCCTGTTCCTGGAAGCGTTGGGAGAGCAGCGCTGCCTTGCCGTGGACGCTGTGAACGGCTACGAGAACATCTCCGTGAGCCAACTGCCCCCGCTGCTCGACCACGGCCCCCTGCCCAAGGCGGGTTGCTTCGGCTACGCCCTCCTCAAGGACGGCGCGCCCTGCGCCGTGGTGAGCATCCGCCATCTGCTGAACGCGATTCTGAAGAAGGAGGGCTCCCATGCGCGTGCGTGACCAGCGGCTACGGTGGATAGAGAAGCTTATCAGCGGAAACCAGCAGGATGTCCACCGCTCGAACGCGCTCGTCATTCCCTCGGAGAGCGGAAACATGGCCATCGCGTTCACCTCTATCGAAGAGGTGGTGTCGGCCGGCGAGATGAGGTCTCTGGCCTTCCTTCCCCCCGAGTTCAGCGGCGTTCTGCCGCGCAGCTACGAGCTTGTGCCCGTGCTCGATGCCGAAACGCCCGGCGATGGGGAATCGTCCCACATCGTGATCGTGCGGAGCGGCGACAACCTGCTGGGGCTGCGGTTCGTCGGCACGCCGTACGTGGTGAACCTTGACGAGACGAAGCACGCACCGCTCAAGACGCGCTGCCCGCAAGGCTTCGACCATGAGACCCTGCCGGTGCTCGACGTGGACGCCATCGTAGATATGCTGCTCGCCGCCGGCCGTTAGCGTCGGCGCGGCGGCTGTTGCAGGTCGGCCGAAACCACGGCGCTACCGCCGCCCACTGCTCTTTCCGGCTGCCTCGTTCACGGCCTTCGCGAATGCGTCCGGGTGCTCGTAGTGGATGTCGTGGCCCGACTCGATGACGGTCGTCTCGCAGCACGCGATGAGCTGCTGCACGCGCGCGGCGTCTTCGTCCGAGTTGGCGGCGAACAGGGTGCCGTCCTCGCCGTAGCTGGTCTGCGCCTTCAGGTAGACGGTCGGGCATGTTATGCGGGAGAGCAGGTCGGCCTGGTCGACGCCGTCGAACCACGTGCCGTCGTAGAACGTCTCGCCGAACCGCACGTCGAAGTCGTCGTAGTAGTAAAGGCCGCGCACCCAGTCGTGCGGTACCCAGGCCAGCGTGAGGTGGGCGTCGGGAGCGGCCGCACGCTCGGCCGCCGTCCACGCAGCGATTTTCGGCTGCAAGCCGCCGAACAGGCCGAACAGGTAGCTGTGCTGCGCGTAGTATACGGCTGGATCGACCGCGTCTTCCTGGTTGAGGTACGCATGGATAACTTCGAAGGCGTCCTTCCACACGAAGCAGCCCGGAGGCGCCTGCATTTCCTCGGGCGTCACGCGGAAGAAGGGCGGGTCCTCCAGCACGCAAGCCGTCACGTGCTCGACATCGTTGGCGGCGAGCCACGCGGCCACGATGCCGCCCGACGAGTGTCCCGAAACGAGGTACGCGCCGCCCACCTCCTGCGCGGCGAAGGCCTTGACCGCCTGCCCGATGGCCTCGCACGAATAGAGTGCGGGGTCGTGGCTGGACTCGCCGTGCCCGAAGCAGTCGACGGCGAACACGTGGTAGCGTTTTGCCAGGTCGGGAAGCACGCGCGCGTAGTCCTCCCACTGCATGCCCTGACCGTGCACGAGCACGAGCGCCGGGCCGTTGTCGGGGCCCTCGGCGTAGTTGAGGGTCGCATCGCCGGCAATGGCGATGCTCACCTGCACCTGCTTCTCCTCGAAGCCGGCGGCATGGGCTCGCGCCAGGTCGCGCTCCTCGCCGTGGCGGTTGTTGTCCACGTACACGGCGAGCGCGATGCCCGCCGCCAGCGCCAGCGCCGCGATGGCAATGCCTGCGATCATACCTGCCTTCTTCCCAACGCGCGCCATGGCGCCCCTCCCCCTCCCCCGCCGTCTGCGAGGCGACGGGTATTATCGGTCGATCATGCTGCGAAGCTTCGACACGCGGTCCATGAACTCGTCTGCCTTCAAGATGGCGAGGCCCTGCTCCTCGTCACCAAGCACGAGCAGTGCGTCGCCGGCCTCGATACCGAACAGCTCGCGCGCCTGCTTCGGGATGACGATCTGCCCGCGCTCCCCCACCGTGACGGTGCCGAACAAGTGCTTGCCGCGCGGCGGCATAGGCAGCATCGTGCCCTGCGGGTCGTAGCCCACGAGCGCGTCGAGCGACACGTCGAGCGCCTCGGCCAGCGCACCGGCGTTTGCGAGGTCGGGCACGGAGTCGCCCGCCTCCCATTTAGCCACCGTCTGCCGAGCCACGGCCAGCGCCGCGGCCAGTTGCTCCTGCGTGAGGCCGATTGCCCTGCGCCTGCTCTGAATGTTCGAATCAATCATGCTTCTCATACTCCTCGCCCTTCATGGTAAGCCGTCGAACAGCCCTGATCTACCAATCGATGATGACAGATCGCGCGCTGTTTGTCGCGAAAGGGTTGCAAGGGCAGAGCCTCCTCCTACCGTCCTCCTCCTCTTCCCGTCCTCCTCCTCTTCCCGTCCTCCTCCTCTTCCCGCCCTCCTCCCCGAAGGCATTTTTCCATCCGGTGTATATATGATTGGCAACGTCATGGACAAAAAGGGCGGGTAATCATTAGATTTCAGGTGAAAATCAGCCTGCTGGGAATTCACGTTTTGCGTAATCCCTGATAGAGTCACATTATTCTTTATTTGGAATAAAGAAAACTCAAGCATTTTGTCCACGGCTCCGCGCATCCGCCGCCGGCACCATCATGAGCAGAGCGCGAAGCCGAAGGACCCCGCGCGGCGATAGCAGAAAACGCTGCGGCCGGCGCCGGGCAGAGGATACCTCGACCCGCCGCGCTCGCCCAGGTTGGCAACCTGCTCGCGCCCTCACAGGAAGCGCACGTCCGCGGGCTCCTTCGGGGCGGTGCGGCGATAGTTCACGGCGGAATGCCCCACAACGAGCGCGGTGACCGCCTTCTGGCCGCGCGCGAGGCCGAGCTCGCGGCGCAGTGCGGGCGAGAGCCGCGCCGCCATCGCGAAGAACCCGCTGTAGAGCACACCCAGCCCGTGCGCCTGGGCCGCGAGCTCCATGTTGGAGGCGGCGAGCGCACCGTTCACCTGGTCTTTCGCCACCACCACGACGACGGCCGGCGCACCTTTGAAGAAGAAGCGGTCGTCGATCTCGGTGCGGCGGGCCGTCGCGTCCACGAGGCGCGCGAAGGGCAGGACGCGCCGGAACAGGCGCACCGCCAGCTCCTCGCAGCGCTCGAGGCGCTCGCACAGCACGATGAAGGAGACATCCTGGGCGTTGCCGCCCGTGGGCGTGAGGCGGCCGGCCTCCACGATATCGGCCAGCGCCTCGTCGGCCACGGGCCGGTCGGCGAAGCGCCGCATGCTGCGGCGGGCGCCGAGGGCGGCGAGCAGGCGGGCGGGCTCGAGCGCCTCCGCGCCGTCGAGCGGGCGCGGCTCCTCGTCGAAGCCGCTGATGGTAACCGCGTTCGTCGGGCAGACGGCCACGCAGTGCGCGCACATGATGCACCCCTGCGTGAGCGGCGCGGCCTTCCCATCCGCCACGACCAGGTTGGCGGCCGGGCAGTCGTCGACGCACCGGCCGCAGCCGATGCAGCGTGCAGGGTCTATCGCTATCTCGTGATGGAAACGCATGGAACTCCCCTCCTCGGCACGGGCGGTTATGCCCTCGCGCCCTCCTTCAGGTAGTAGCGGCGGCGTCCCTTCGACTTCTCGCCGTACTCGATGGCCTCCGCCGGGCAGCCGCCGATACAGGCCATGCAATGCGTGCACGTGCCCTTCCACACGGGCCGGCCCCCTTCGAGCGCGATGTTGTTCAGCGGGCAGCGCGCGGCGCACAGGCCGCACGACGTGCACGCGTCCGTCGCGACGAACGCCTTGTCGTGCACGAGCGCAGGATAGAACGCCGCGTTCACCGGGCCGCTGCGGAAGCGGTCCTTCGCGGTCGGGCGAGCCTCCGGCAGCGGCTCCCCCGCTGCGATGCGCGCGGCGAGCCCTTCCAACTGGGAGCGTGCGGCGTCGAGCAGGCGCTTGCAGGTCTCCTCGTCGGGGACGTCGTAGAGCGCCACGTAGTTCTCCGGCATCACCACCTCGGCCAGGCCGCGGTAGCGCAGGCCCTTGTCGCGGCAGAGCGCCCGCGCGTGCTTGGCAGCGTTGCCCACGCTTCCGCCGCAGGTCAGAACGAAGTAGACATCGCGAGAGCCCTCGAGGCGCGCGTCGCGCAGCCATGCGTCCACCACGCGCGGCAGGCGCCAGGCGTAGGTGGGCGCCACCACCACGAACGGGCGCTCCGAGCGCAGCGCGGGCACGGAACCCTGCCGCAAAGCGTCGTTGACGGACACGATGTCGCCGTCGCCGAGGTGTTCCGCGAGCTGCCGGGCCGCCCATCGGCTGTTGCCCGTGCCGCTGAAATACAGGATCATGGCGTGCTCCTTCTTAGTCCGGCCCCCTGCACTGCGCCTCCTCAAAGCTCCGTCGTCGCCCGAAAAACACGGTTCTCGCTTCAAAACCGTGCTTTACGGGCGACAAGGCGCATCGGGAAGAGCCGTTGCCCTTTGTTGTTTTATGTGATACATTTTGTATCAGGTTGTGCACCGCCGTCAACCGCGAACGCGGGACAATACGGGAGGATCTGTCTCATGGACAAGCGCAAGGTCGCTAACCAGCAGGTGAAGGATCGGCTTCTGGCGGCGCTCGTGGAGTTCGCCGGCCGCAAGGACTGGTCGAAGGTGACCGTCACCGAGCTCGTGGAAGCCGCTGGCGTCGCGCGCGCGTCGTTCTACCGCAACTTCGCCTCGGTGGAGGAGCTCGTGGACTACGGCATCCGCCAGGTCACCGAGCGCTACCACGCAGGAAAGCCAGAGGGCCGCGAGGGCTTCCGCGACCGCGCGCTCGTGGAGTACAAGTTCCGCTTCTACCAGGAGAACGCACCGCTCGTGCTGGCTTTCCACCGCGCGAAGGCCGCCACGTCGCTGCTCGACCTCATCACCGACTGCGAGATAGCCTGCTGGGGCGACATGCCCTTAAGCTCGCCCGACCGCTACGAGGGGTACTTCTACGCCGGCGCGTTCTACAACGTGCTGCTCTGCTGGCTGGAGAGCGGCACGCGGGAATCGCCCGAGGCCATGGCCGACGCGTTCATGAGGCTAGCTGATGGGGTTGCCGGCGACTGACGGATCTCCGATCATGACGAGGATGTCGTAATCCATGCTCCAGCCGCCGCTCCAAGCATCTTCGTAACAATAGGGGTCGAAGGGCGGAAGCGAGTCGAACAACGACGCGACCTCGTCCACTTCTGCGCGATGCTCCTCATGATGGTACGAAACCCTGCTTTGAGGGTGATTCCACTGCGTCGCGTTGTCCGTGGTCACGTTCTTGAAACCGAGCGCGCGAACCTTCTCGGCCGCCTCCTGGGCGGCCCCTTCGATGCCGCAGCCGTTCAGCACGAGCACGGTGATCTCGTCTTTTCCCTGGCGGAGCGGGGCCTGGGCAGGCGCGGGCTCCTTGAAGTCGGGATGCAGCTCGGCCGCCGCCTGCCAGTCCTGATCCGCCTCCTGGGCCGCAGGCTCCTTCGCCGCACATCCGAAAAGCGCCGCGCACAGGCATGCACATGCCGCCATGGCCGCCAACGCTTTGATCCTCTGCATACGCGCCGCCTTCCTCGCGAAGCCTTTCTCCCGAGTATACAGGATTGGATGCATGAAGCCCCCCCCCCGAATTCGGCGAACGGGCCGCCGCGTTTCGGCGGA
>ERZ826396.2486-NODE-2486-length-15048-cov-5.021077_pt1 | contig 15048 bp, 16 predicted proteins | sample MGYA00519926_ERZ826396 | MGnify/ENA primary metagenome ERZ826396 (study PRJEB31778, sample SAMEA3449230) | human gut metagenome | biome: human gut; feature: human-associated habitat; material: faeces | place: United Kingdom | collected 2010/2012 ... | reverse complement strand
GGTTTTCGGGAGAAGCAGTCCAGCCAGGAGGCTGTTCCATCCGCCGCAGAAGCCAGGGGGACGGGAACCCTGCTCCGGTCGATATGGACAGAGGCGCCAGAGCGGCTCCAGAAGAATGCAGGCCCTGGAGGGCTCTTTTTTTTGCATATCTGCACCCCGGATGTCCCGGACTTATGCCCTTCCGGGAACCCAGTATTGACGCAGCGGCAGGAGGCAGCAGAGCGTGTTGAGAAGCTGGCTGAGCAGCATTCCGATCAGATAGCCTTTGATGCCGTAGAGCGGAACCGCATAAAAGACGAAAAACAGGCGCAGCATGAGGCTGGCCATATTCAGGAAGAAGGAATATCCTGTCTTCCCTAGGCCGTGGAGGATGCTGGTGAGGGTGGTGTTCAGATACAGGAAAGGGCACATGAACCCCAGAATGATGATGAAATTTCCTGCCAGCTCGCTGTCGAACAAAAAAATTCCGATGTACTTTCCGAGGCACAGAAAAAGGAAACTGCAGATTCCGCCGAACCCCAGGCAGAAAGAAAGACACCGACGGACGGCCCGTTTGATGACCCTCCGGTTGTTGAGGGAATCCGCTTCCGAAATGGCGGGCATGAGCAGAACGGAAACCGAATTGGTGATGGTGCCCGGAAAGAAGATCAGCGGAAGCGCCATGCCTGTCAGAACGCCGTACACGCTCAGGGATTCGCTGACGGAATAACCATAAACCTGAAGCTTTGCAGGAGTACAGGCGGCTTCAATGGCCTGGAGAATATTCAGACAGAGCCGGTTGGCACACAGCGGCATGGAAAAACCCAGAATCTGACAGGACAACTGGGCATAGCTTTCGCAGCGGGTAGGGGATGCGGCGGTATATTTTCGGGAAAGATTCCGGGAAAAATAAGCATAGGCAGCAAGGAGGGAGAGGATCATGGAAGCCATTTCGCCGATACACAGGCCTGCGGAGGCGACCAGAAGAGAAGGTTCCTGCCCGTTTTTCTGAGCGGAAACGGTGATGAAATAAACGCTTCCCACGCGGAAGACCTGTTCCACCAGCTGGGAAGAAGCCGGAACGGCCGTCTTGCGCACGCCGTAGAAATATCCGTTGATGCAGGAATGGACGGAAGCAAAGGGGAATGAAAGGGCGGCCACGCGCAGCAGCGGCGCACACCGCGCTTCAAACAACAGCCTTTCCGCCAGAAAATCGGAAAAAGAAAAGACGGTAACCATACAAAGGAGAGAGGCCGCGAAGGAAAAACCGAAGCCCACTAGTAAAATGCGCAGAGATGCTTTATAATCATGAATAGCCGCTTTGCCGGCCACAAATTTGGAGATAGCGTTCTGAAAGCCTGCAGCGGACAGGGAGAAAACCAGGGCCATGACCGGGCTGATGAGCTGATAGATGCCGATGTTTTCTTCTCCGAAGGTGCGGGAGAGAAAAATACGGTAGAAAAAACCGATCATCCGGCTGGCGAGCCCTGTTATGGTGAGGATAAGCGTGCCGGCGATGAAAGGGTTTTTTGCTTTTTGGCTGAGGATTGAGGTCTGATACATGGCTTTTTCACCGGACTCTTTCTTTTCAACAGTATATGCAGCGCGCGAGGTTGACAGAACATGGCAGGAATGTTATATTGAATTGGAAAACGAAGTGAATTACTAGGAATAAAGAAAATACGAAAAGTCAACTATCCTGCGGCAGGCAAAAGAATGGGGAAAGGCCGCTGCAGACGGTGGGAGACGACACATACATATATCGGCCGGCAGGGCCGGGAAAGAGGAGAAGAAAAGATGAAGCAAGTGATTTATCTGGATAATGCGGCGACAACGAAGACGGCTCCGGAAGTGGTGGAGGCCATGCTTCCCTATTTTGGAGAATGCTATGGAAATCCAAGCAGCATCTATTCATTGGGAACGGAGAGCAAGAAAGCGGTCAGCCAGGCAAGAGAGACGATCGCAAAGAGCCTTGGGGCTGCCAACAATGAGATTTATTTTACTGCTGGAGGAACGGAGGCGGACAACTGGGCGCTGAAGGCCACGGCTGAGGCATATGCGGGAAAGGGAAAGCACATCATCACTTCCCGGATCGAGCATCATGCGGTGCTGCATACCTGCGCGTATCTGGAGAAGCAGGGATATGAGGTAACATATGTGGATGTGGATGAGAACGGCATCCTGAAGCTGGATGCGCTGGAACGGGCGATTCGTCCGGATACGATCCTGATCTCGGTGATGTATGCCAACAATGAGATCGGCACGATCCAGCCTATTGAAGAGATCGGCCGGATTGCCAAGGAACACGGCGTGCTGTTCCATACGGATGCTGTGCAGGCATATGGACAGCTCCCCATTGACGTGGATGCCTGCCACATCGATATGCTCAGCGCCAGTGCCCATAAGCTGAACGGGCCCAAGGGAATTGGTTTCCTGTATATCCGAAAGGGGCTTAAGACCCGTTCCTTCATCCATGGCGGGCAGCAGGAGAGGGGCAGAAGAGCGGGTACGGAGAACGTGCCGGGCATCGTTGGGCTTGCGGCGGCAAGTAAGCGCGCCTTTGCCAGAATGGATGAGAAGACGAAAAAGGAAATAGAACTGCGGGATTATCTGATCCGCAGAATTGAAGAGGAGATCCCGTACTGCCGTCTGAACGGGGACCGGGTAAAGCGTCTTCCCAACAACGTGAATTTCAGCTTCCAGTTTGTGGAAGGGGAATCTCTGTTGATTATGCTGGATATGAAGGGAATCTGCGGTTCCAGCGGATCGGCCTGTACTTCAGGCTCCCTGGATCCTTCCCATGTACTTTTGGCGATCGGCCTTCCTCATGAGATTGCGCATGGTTCGCTGCGCCTTACGCTGAGTGAGGAGAATACGAAAGAAGAAATGGATACGGTGGTTTCCGCCATCGCCCAGATCGTCTCCAGACTGCGGGAAATGTCCCCGCTGTATGAAGACTTTATCAAGAAACAGAACGAAAAGATGTTTTTATAAAACAGAGATTTTGGAATGGAGGATACAATGTACAGCGAAAAGGTAATGGATCATTTTCAGAATCCCCGGAATGTGGGAGAGATAGAGAACGCCAGCGGCGTGGGCACAGTGGGAAATGCCAAGTGCGGAGATATCATGAGGATTTTCCTGGATATAGACGAGAACGGTGTGATCCGGGATGTTAAGTTTAAGACGTTTGGCTGCGGGGCGGCTGTGGCCACCAGCAGCATGGCAACGGAACTGGTGAAGGGCAAGACGGTGCAGGAGGCAATGAAAGTGACGAACAAGGCGGTGATGGAGGCTCTGGACGGGCTCCCTCCGGTGAAGGTGCACTGTTCCCTCCTGGCAGAGGAGGCGATTCATGCCGCCCTGTGGGATTACGCCCAGAAGAACGGCATTGAGATAGAAGGGCTGGAAAAGCCGAAATCCGATATCCACGAGGGAGAAGAACAGGAAGAGGAAGAATATTAATCAATGGGAAAAAAAGTGGTGGTCGGAATGTCCGGCGGTGTGGATTCTTCCGTGGCCGCGCTCCTTCTCAAGGAGCAGGGTTATGAGGTGATCGGCGTTACCATGCAGATCTGGCAGGAGGAAGATGGATGTGCCGTGGAAGAGAATGGCGGTTGCTGCGGTTTAAGTGCCGTGGAGGATGCCAGAAGAGTGGCACAGCAGCTGGATATTCCATACTATGTGATGAATTTCAGACAGGAATTCAGGCAGCATGTGATGGATTATTTTGTGGAAGAATATCTTCATGGCAGAACGCCGAATCCTTGCATCGCCTGCAACAGGTATGTGAAATGGGAGGCACTTCTGCACAAGAGCCTTGCCATTGGCGCGGATTATATAGCGACGGGCCATTATGCCAGGATCGAACGCCTGGCAAATGGCCGGCTCGCTATCCGTAATTCTGTGACAGCCGCAAAGGATCAGACCTATGCGCTCTACAGCCTCACACAGGAGCAGCTGGAAAGGACGCTGATGCCGGTTGGGGACTATACGAAAGAGGAGATCCGCCGTATGGCCACAGAAGCACAGCTTCCGGTGGCGCATAAAAAGGACAGTCAGGAGATTTGCTTTATTCCGGATCATGACTATGCCGGATTTATAGACAGGCAGATGAATGGGCATGTACCTGGGCCGGGCAATTTCGTATCCGCTTCAGGACAGATCCTGGGACAACATAAGGGGATCACGCACTATACGATTGGACAGAGAAAAGGCCTAAATCTGTCTCTTGGACATCCGGTGTTTGTCACGCAGATCCGGCCTGATGCGAACGAGGTCGTGGTGGGGACGAATGAAGAAGTTCATACGGATTCGCTGACCTGCAGCGGGCTGAACTTCATGTCAATTTCTGATCTGAAGGAACCAAGGAGGGTGCGGGCGAAGATCCGTTATGCCCACTCGGGTGCGGACTGCAAGATCGAGAAGATCGGAGCGGATCGCATTCTCTGCCGCTTTGATGAACCGGTGCGCGCGGTGACGCCGGGGCAGGCGGTCGTTTTCTATGATGGTGAATATGTGCTGGGCGGCGGAACGATTGAGTGAAGCGCCCGGCACTTTTTGCGAGGCGCGGCATACTTATATATAGAAAGAACATAAAAGGAACAAAAGGATGGAGTTTAACTTTAACCAGACCGGAATGCAGCAGCGTCCCGTTTTTCTCTCATTTACGGGCGTGATCACACGGATCGAGATGACGGTGAGCAGAGGAAGATATGACGGCTGTTCTCAGATGGTGACGGTGGAAAATGAATCCGGGAATACGGTGAATTTCCTCATGAACGCGAACACTTTTGTTGTGGATTATGTGACTGTCTATGAAAGCCTTCCAGTAACCGTATTCTACAATGGCAATGCGGCGGTTCCTCTGATTTATCCGCCTCAGTATACGGCAGCGGTGATTGCAGCGCAGACGGAAGGCCAGATGGTGTATGTGGGCTACTTTAACAACATTCTTATGAGCAGCGACCAAGGATTGAAGCTGAATCTGGCGCCTTCCACGGTGGTGGTGACGCAGAACAACCAGACGTTCCAGGGTAGCCCGGCAGGGCATACGCTGGTGATTCTTTATAGTCAGACCACCAGAAGTATCCCTCCTCAGACGACCCCGGATAAGATTATTGTGCTCTGCGGGGAATAGATCACAGAGGGAAGAAACGGGGCGTCCTGTGCGAAAAGACCGTATAATGGGTAAAGCCGCATTCCCGCAGAACCGCTTCTGCCCGCACAAAGGAACGCCCCAAATCTTCGGGCCGGTGAGCATCGGAACCTATGGTGACGATTTCTCCTCCCAGCTGTCTGTAGCGCTTCAGAATTTTGGTGCAGGGATGCAGTTCTTTCAGCCCATGGCTAACGCCCCCGGTGTTGACCTCCAGGCCTATCCCGCTTTCCAAAAGCAGTTCCAGGATGCGGTCGAACAGATCCTGATATTTTTCGTAAGTATAGTTCTTATCCTTGTCGGGGGCATAACGCACCGCATAATCCAGGTGCCCATAGACATCAAAATCGGTGAAAGTTTCCAGATTTTCAATGATGGAAGTGAAATATTCCCGACAGGCTTCTTCTTCCGTGCGTCCTTCCCAGAAGGAGCGGTTATAGGGATCCTTTCCGCTGCACAGATGGGAAGAACCGATGATGAAATCGAAGGGGTAGGAAGCTGCATAGGCTGCCTGCTCAGGAACCAGATAAGACTGGAGTCCCAATTCGACGCCGAAAAGAATCTGGATCTTATCCTGATAGGCTGCCCTGTATTTTAACAGATCATAGAGATAAGAGTCCGTATTTAACGTAAAGGTTCCGGCGGGCGTATCTTCAGACACCGGAAAATCAAAATCCATGTGCTCTGTAAAGCACATACTCTGAAAACCCAGTTCAATGCCCTTTTGAATCATATCCTCCATAGGGGCGCGGGAATCCCCTGAAAAAGAGGAATGCAGATGAAAATCAGCTTGAATTGCCATACGATATCCTTTCTGCCGCCGCATGCTTTCACAGAGGCGGTCTTGGAAACAGCGTCCATGAAAACTATACCGCATTCCCTCTAAAAAGACAACGTTCTTACATTTCCTTATTGTACTTGTTGAGATAGAAAATAAAAAATCCAACCACGAACAGGTAGGCGGCTACAAGAAGAAGTACCGCTGCAATCGATACGCCCATGAGCGCAAAAGAAACCATGAGCGCGCCGAAGATATAAATCATGGCATCGTATGCCTTGGCCTTTGCCTGGTTGGAGATGGCAACATTGCGCTCATCCTTTTTATCGATTTCCAGCTGCTTCTGAAGCTGGGGCTGATTCCTTATGGCCCAGCGGCTGACGATATCTCCCAGGCCATGGCCGAAGGCGCCGCAGCCCAGTCCGATACAGAGATAAGGCAGCACGAGCAGGAGTCCCTCAGGATGGGAGAGAGAGTTTAACAGCAGAAGCCCGGCGATGAAAAGGATCAAACCGATGCAGGTGACTAAAAAGCTGCGGATTTTCTTGAACATGGGGATGAGTCCGTTATTTTTCATCATGTATCCTCCTCATAAATAAAAATTTCTTCGATGCTCATTCCAAAATAACGTGCGATCTTAAAAGCCAACAGGATAGAAGGATTGTATCTGCCGTTCTCCAAAGAACCGATGGTCTGTCTCGAAACTTCCAATGCCGCAGCCAAATCCTCCTGATTGATTCCCCGGCTTTTTCTTAACTCCTCTAACCGGTTTTTCAAATGTACCCTCCTTTCTTTGGAAAGTTAACTTTCCATTTTATGATATTCCCATCTGTATAAAATGTCAAGTAAACTTTCCATACGGGATGAATTTAGAGTTACTGCTCAGCCCCCGCATCTGTTCGGCCCTCCGGCGCCAACACCATACCTACCGCTGCGACTGGGGGATACCCGGATGGTGCTGGCGCCGGAGGGACGAACAGATGCGGGGGCTGAGCAGTAAGTGTGCCTGACTTCCAACATTTTTTGATTTACGTCTTGATATTTTGGAATAGATTAGGTAAAATAATTGTGCTGATAAAATTTTGTCAAGCAACCGGGACAAGCCTGCCGGACAGGCGGAGATATCCGGAAGGAGGACTTGCGCTGTGCGCGGGTCTGTTTGTTACGTTCGATGCGCTTGATAAAATGGTAGAAAAAACATTTTTAGGAGGAATTAAAAATGGCAGTAAAAGTTGCAATTAATGGTTTTGGCCGTATTGGACGTCTTGCTTTCAGACAGATGTTCGGAGCAGAAGGATTTGAAATCGTAGCAATCAACGATTTGACTTCTCCTGAAATGCTGGCTCACTTGCTGAAATATGATTCAACCCAGGGCAGATATGAACTGGCTGATAAGGTGTCTTTCGGTGAGGATTCCATCACTGTTGACGGAAAAGAGATCAAGATTTATGCAAAGGCAAATGCTGCTGAACTTCCTTGGGGCGAAATCGGCGTAGATGTTGTCCTGGAGTGCACCGGCTTCTATACTTCCAAGGCAAAAGCACAGGCTCATATCGATGCCGGCGCTAAGCACGTTATCATTTCCGCTCCTGCCGGAAACGATCTTCCTACCATCGTTTACAATGTAAACCATGAGACCCTCAGCAAAGATGATCATATCATTTCTGCTGCTTCCTGCACCACCAACTGCCTGGCTCCTATGGCAAAGGCTCTGAATGATGCATTCCCGATCCAGACTGGTATCATGTGCACGATTCATGCGTATACCGGAGATCAGATGACTCTGGATGGCCCTCAGAGAAAGGGTGACAAGAGAAGAAGCCGTGCTGCTGCTGTGAATATCGTTCCCAACAGCACTGGTGCTGCAAAGGCAATCGGCCTGGTTATTCCTGAACTGAACGGCAAGCTGATCGGTGCTGCTCAGCGTGTTCCTACCCCTACCGGATCCACCACGATCCTGACTGCGGTTGTTAAGGGACAGCCCACTAAGGAAGCCATCAACGCTGCTATGAAGGCTGCTTCTAATGAGTCCTTCGGATACAACGAAGATGAAATCGTTTCCAGCGATATCGTTGGTATGAGATATGGTTCTCTGTTCGATGCTACTCAGACCATGGTTCTGCCCATCGACGAGAACACCTCTGAGGTACAGGTTGTTTCCTGGTACGACAATGAGAATTCCTATACCAGCCAGATGGTTCGCACGATCAAGCACTTCGGCAAGCTGCTGAACGCTTAATCCATAGGCGATAGTAAGTAAGGCATAGGCTCATTAAGGGTCCGGTCTGATGAGGGCCGGGCCCTTTTATAGTAGGATGCCGAAGGCTTCCTACTGGGATGCCGAAGGCTTCCTACTGGGATGCCGAAGGCTTCCTATTGGGATGCCGGCGGCTTTGGCCGATCAGGCATTCTGATGCAATGGTTCAGACAACTCTGAATCCATGCATTTTGATAAACCGAATGGAATTGAAGGAGGTTTTTACCATGTCATTGAACAAGAAATCCGTTGATGATATCAACGTAAAAGGAAAACGCGTCCTTTGCAGATGCGATTTCAACGTTCCGCTGAAGGACGGCAAGATCACGGATGAGAACCGTCTGGTTGCCGCTCTGCCTACCATTAAGAAACTGATCGCTGACGGCGGAAAGGTAATTCTTTGCTCCCATCTCGGAAAGCCGAAGGGAGAACCGAAGCCGGAACTGTCTCTGGCTCCCGTTGCTGTTCGTCTGTCTGAGCTGCTTGGACAGGAAGTGAAATTCGCTGCGGATCCGGAAGTGGTTGGCCCGAATGCGAAAGCTGCAGTAGAAGCGATGAAGGACGGAGATGTGATCCTTCTGGAGAACACCCGTTACAGAGCGGAGGAGACCAAGAATGGAGAGGCTTTCTCCAAAGAGCTGGCTTCCCTTTGCGACGTATTTGTGAACGATGCGTTCGGAACGGCACACAGAGCACACTGCTCCAACGTAGGTGTGGCACAGCTGGTTGATACGGCTGTTGTGGGTTATCTGATGCAGAAAGAAATCGACTTCCTTGGAAATGCGGTAGAAAATCCGGTAAGGCCGTTTGTTGCGATCCTTGGCGGAGCAAAGGTTGCGGATAAGCTGAACGTTATCTCCAATCTGCTGGAGAAATGCGATACGCTGATCATCGGCGGAGGCATGGCGTTTACCTTCCTGAAGGCGAAGGGATATGAGATCGGCGCTTCCCTTGTGGATGACGAGAAGATCGATTACTGCAAGGAAATGATGGAGAAAGCAGAGAAACTGGGCAAGACCCTTCTGCTGCCCGTTGATGCTGTGGTTGCGAAGAGCTTCCCGAACCCTATCGACGCGAAGATCGATGTGGAAGTATGCGCAGCGGATGCGATTCCTGCAGATATGATGGGCCTGGATATCGGACCGAAGAGCGCGGAAGCTTATGCAGATGCTGTTAAGAGCGCGAAGACCGTTGTATGGAACGGACCGATGGGCGTATTCGAGAACCCGACACTTGCTGCTGGTACGATCGCAGTGGCAAAAGCACTCGCTGAGACAGATGCCACCACGATCATCGGCGGCGGCGATTCCGCAGCTGCTGTAAATCAGCTGGGCTTCGGCGATAAGATGACCCATATCTCCACCGGCGGTGGCGCTTCCCTGGAATTCCTGGAAGGCAAAGAGCTTCCTGGTGTGGCAGCAGCGAACGATAAATAAGCTGCAGCAGGATGCGGCCTCGTGTGCCGCAGATATTGTAAAAAGTATGCGTTAAGGCGAATGCTCGTTTTGGGCGCGGTTGCCGTCAGGCAGTATTCGCGCTCAAAGCGAGTGCGCATCAGCATTTTTGTCCGATGGGAGATGAATTTTCCATCGAACAGGAAAGAACGGTTCAGAAAGACTTGAACCGTTCTTATGATAAGAAAGCGTAGGAGTGCAAACTTTTACAGAAGAACAAGTAAGGAGGCCATCGACATGGCAAGAAGAAAAATTATCGCAGGCAACTGGAAGATGAACATGACTCCTACCCAGGCGGTAGAACTGATCAATACCCTGAAGCCTCTCGTAGCGACGGATGAGGCAGATGTGGTTTTCTGCGTGCCGGCGATTGATATTATTCCCGCTGTAGAAGCTGCAAAGGGCAGCAATATTGAAATTGGCGCTGAGAATATGTATTTTGAAGAGAAGGGCGCCTATACAGGTGAAATTGCTCCTGATATGCTGACGGATGCGGGCGTAAAGTACGTTATCATCGGACACTCCGAGAGAAGAGAGTACTTTGCGGAAACGGACGAGACCGTAAATAAGAAAGTGCTGAAGGCTTTCGAGCATGGTCTTACTCCGATCATCTGCTGCGGTGAGAGCCTGACTCAGAGAGAGCAGGGAATCACGATCGATTGGATCCGTCAGCAGATCAAGATCGCGTTCCTGAATGTAACGGCAGATCAGGCGAAGACCGCAGTGATCGCTTATGAACCCATCTGGGCAATCGGAACCGGCAAGACCGCTACCACCGAGCAGGCGCAGGAAGTATGTGCGGCAATCCGTGCATGCATCGGAGAGATCTATGATGAGGCGACTGCGGAAGCGATCCGTATCCAGTACGGCGGCTCCGTGAATGCTGCTACGGCTCCGGAACTGTTTGCGCAGCCCGACATTGACGGCGGACTGGTAGGCGGTGCTGCCCTGAAGCCTGATTTCGGCAAGATCGTTAATTATAAGTAATTCGGCAATATAAACAAATATAACATCATAAAACAGGACAAAACATGATTCATTTTGTTAATTATTTACTAGGGAATTGTGTTTTGTCCTGTTTTGTTATTTTTTAATTATCACTTTTCAATATCACTCAAATATCACTTTCATTTGACATAATATCTGTATAAGAGGATTTCACAACTATTAGATGTGAAGCCACTTACAATTTTGGTGTGACTGCTTTCTAAGAAAATTGATAATCGACGGTACAAATCTGGCATATTCCCTTTGTCGCAAACAGAAGCTTTTAGCGGAGGTGTAGATATGGGGAGAGTCGGAAATAAAGAGGGAAGTACCAGGAAGATTAAGGATGGAAAGTGGGAATGCGTGATCCAGAGTAAATATATAAATCCAGATTCAAAAACTGGTAGCCCTAAAAGGATCAAAAGGACCGGAGATTCAGAAGAACAGGCCAGAAAAAAAGCTAAGCGTGATTTAAGGGCATGGGAAAAAGCTTATGAGAGAAATAAAGAAAACTTGCGCACGAGCCGATTGAAAACCTTTGGAGAATATATGCAGGAGTTTATTGACTCTGAAATCAAAGGAACAGTAACTGGTGCTACCTACAAGTCATATGTGTATACGATGGAAGCAAATTTCTATAACAAGAAGATAAGCAAGTTGCAACTCCGGATGCTCAATATTGTTGAATTCGAGGTTTATTTCGATCAACTGATCCACGAAAAGAGTCAAAAGACGGCGGCTTTGCCAATCCAAATGTGCAGAAGATGCACTAAATGGTTACTTGGTCGTTCCCTAATTGATGAAGATTATGCGGCATTTGCAAAAACTAAGAAACAAAAAAAGGACGAGTTTTTCAGAAAGGAAGTAGATGAAGATAAAAGCCGTAAAAAGATATTTACATACGAAGATATTGTAAAATTTTACGATGCATATAAAAATAATGTCAGTGAATACTGCCCAGCAATAATCTTAATACTGGAAACGTTAATGAGGGGGCAAGAAGTCCTGGCATTAGGACTTAACGATATTGATTTTGAAAATAATATCATTATTGTCCGTAGCGCTGTCAGTGAAAGGTTTATTGATAATGACAGGTCTAAGGGTTTAGAAAAATATGTTAAAGTACCTAAAAATGGGGAAGAAAGGATAGTGTATATGTCCCCTTTAGCCAGGGAAGTTGTATGCTTCATGATTGACCAGGTAAAATTGAAAAGCAGGGCAAACCCTAACAATCTTCTCTTCCCTTCATATTTGAAACATGGAAAAATGAGATCTATGGACTCATTTGAGTTGCAGTTCAAAGATCTGTGCAATAAACTTGGTATAGATCGTGATGTCCGGATGACGAAATGTGGTATAAAAAAGGGATTAAATGTACACGCTTTGCGGCATACAGCGATCACAATAGCGAATACAGCTCCGGGTGCGAACGTTATTAATACTGCACTTATGGCGGGGCATAAAGCGATCTCAACAGAAAACATTTATACTCATACTAACGTTGATGCACTAAAGGCTGTAAAAACAGCAAGTGGTATAGTCCTGCATTTAGGAGAAAATAATAAAAATGGATATTTTGAGAATGCTGAAATTAATGATGAAATGCGGGCAATATACATAAAATTAAAAGAAGTATTTGGCGGTTCGTGAGGTAGGCAATTAAAGGAGGAAGAATTATGAGAGATTAGCAAGAAAACCCCTGCTAACAATAGTTGTCCGGGGATGAATTGAAAGGCCCTTTTCAGGACCTTTTCTTTTCCCGAAAAACCGCGTTTCAAAAAATTAAAATGAAGGAGAAGCCTCTAACGTGTCAAAGAACCTCGCTGCAGAAGGTTATACACCTTCCAGTGAGCATCAGGATGATGGAACAAGAATCTGCACGAAAGAGCAGGATGAGATCTGGTATGCATGGCATATCTACGAAAGCGATATGCCTATCACTGAATAATGTGAATATGTGACAGGAAAAGAGGGCGGTTGACCGTTCTCTTTTTTCCCTGTTTTCCATACTAAGTTAGTTTCAATGATGCCGTAATAGTTACGCTTTCATCTTCACACTGTTTCCAGTGGCACTTTCCCGCTTAGTCATTGTATGCATTCCTAAGGATTGCATCTCCCGCAGGGCTCATATCCCTGTCCGATCAGCTCATCCCTTGTCCCATGGTATTCCTGCCTGTTGCTGTCAGAAATGTCAGCGGCGGAAGAACAGGAAGGGAGATGAAATTTCATCGAATTCGTATTCAGAATATAATCCGTACCGGTTTCTGCCTCCTGGGACGTGCTTTCCTCAGTATTGGTCTGTGTGTTTTCTCCCAACGAGCTGTTACCGGTAGCATAGTCAATATTAATGCCTGGCTGGACATTATACGCATATACGCAGTATAGAATTCCGTCTCCGTCATCCTCGACGGATTTAGCTTCCATGACAACCCCTGAAGCGACCAGGTTGTTACCTTCAAATACGGGTGTCACACGGTACATTACATGGTTCCCGGTTTCCTTGATGTAGTCTGCGACCATGTTCTCGAAGGGAAGCATTCCTTCAATGTTCAGGTAACGGGTCCCTGTGATCAGGTTCTGGGCATTTGCGTTCTCAGCAGTGAGCTGAAAACCGATGAGATGGCAGCGGTTGTATAGATATCCTCCATCTACGTTGTCGTATTGGGCAGATTGCCACCCGGACGGTTTCACACTGCTAATGTCTCCACGTTCTTCAGTCGGCATTGTCTCAGTACCCACGCAGGCATAAGCAGTCCCGCAGCGGCCTAAGGCATCAAGGTCGGAATAGGATTCAAAGGCTTCTGTGGTCATATCTTCATCTGTGAAAAAGGGAATGTTATTGTTTATAGCCACATATGGCTGACCGCTGTATTCTGGCAAGCTGATTGCCTGCCCGGCTATAGTAACTGTGGACCCTACCGAACTGCCCATGGCAGATACATGCTGTTCGGAGACCAGGCTGGTTTCCGTTTCCAGGGAAGTCTCTACAACCGCTGTTGTGTCTATATAGGTACTCGCTGGGATCGACGAACATCCGCCGCTCAGAGTAAGGAGCAGCGCAAGCAGGGACAAGCTGAGTTTATTCGTTAATTTCATCATTTCGAACGTACATCTCCTTCGTTATCTTTTCATGTGAAGAACCTTCAAAATCTTCTGAAAAATATTTCCTCCAGGAAGATAAATCAACAGGGAACCATGTATCTGCAGGATAAACCCTGTTCCAGCGGAAAATGATCAGAGATTTCACATTGGGCATTACATCCTCAAGATTTTCCAGTTCAGCGAAACAGAAATCACCTGCTCCAGCCTCTTCCAGGTAATTCTCACTGGGGATCACCGCTCCTTCCGGCGCATCCAGGAACATTTTGTAACTGTACGGGCTCATCCAGATTGGATTACCGTTCACCGTGTCGAGCATCTTTCTGGTCAATTCACGATCCCGAGTCTGCCGGCGGTGGTTGAACGCCATGCCGTTATTATCATCCAGACACACAATTAAGTGCATATCCATTACCTCCTTTTTTCGTTACCAGTATACAACAGGACTCTTCCAAGTGCAAAAAGAATGTACGGAAGTGCAGCATGTATTTTCATTGATTTAAAAAAATGTGCTGTGCAATTAAGACAACTTATCCCGCATATTTTCTCCGTAACAGCTGATAAAAATCAAATACGGAGGTATGAACATGAGGGTAAATGACAGGGAAACAGCGTGGATGGTGGCAAAGAGGATCTTTCCCACCAGCTTCAAAAAAAATGAAGATTTGTGTAAGCGGACGGGCTGTCAGGCTTATACAAGTGAAAAGGAAACCGCAAAATACGACAGATGCCTGCTTGTGGATTTCGGAGACAGGATAGAGATGGCAATAGGGCAGCGATCCTATGTAATCCATATCCGTGGATGTTGAAAAAAAGAGAGCAGTATCTGTTGCGTTATTGGCAAAAAATCTCATGCCCTGGCAAAATTGCCTGTGGCAGAAAAGGGAGAGTAAGAAAATGGAAATTGATAAAAAGAAATTGCTTGAAAAAGTCAGCAACGCATTGGAAGAACGCAAAAAGTGGAATGAACTCGGACGCGACCGTTACGCCTTAGTCATGTTGGACCGGTCTGATGGCGATGTCTGGACAGACACTTTCGAGTCAGAAGGAAGTTATAAGCGCTATCGTTCGGCTTCCATTGAATCCGTTCCAATCACTGATATTATTTTTCAATGTACTGTATGTGAGGGAAAAAGCAGCCATGTTATGACGAAGGAAGAATTGGACGCTGCCGTAACTGAGTATGTGTATGCACGATGTATGAAATGGGATATGTATGTACATGGTGTTGGCTGATCGGAGACAGCCATCTGCAATGACTAAAAGAAACGACAACAGCAGGGGGCTGTCGCACTAAGTAATTAGTGCGATGGCCCCTTTTCTTCCTAATAAACCA
>ERZ826396.2485-NODE-2485-length-15055-cov-11.318067_pt1 | contig 15055 bp, 11 predicted proteins | sample MGYA00519926_ERZ826396 | MGnify/ENA primary metagenome ERZ826396 (study PRJEB31778, sample SAMEA3449230) | human gut metagenome | biome: human gut; feature: human-associated habitat; material: faeces | place: United Kingdom | collected 2010/2012 ... | reverse complement strand
CGCTGGATACGCATCAGCTCGCCGTCGGTATACCGCAACGTCATCCGCCTGTGCGACGAAGGCTATGCCGACGGCGTCGTCGTCAAAGAAGGTGAGATGCCCGAAAAGACGGTGTACACCATCACCGAGGCGGGACGCGAGCGCTTCGCCAAGCTCATGAACGAGGCGGCGGCGCTGCCCGCCCGGGTCGACTTCGGTTTCCTGCCTGTCTTGGCGAACATCAGCCTCGTGGACGAGGAAACCGGTCGCGACCTCATCGACGGGCTGATCGAGACGCACCGAAGCACAGCGGAACGCGTGGATCGCTTGATTCCCGCGTACGAGCGCATCGAAGCCCGAGCGACCATGAAGCTGTGCGCCGATACCTATCGCCTGGTCGCTAAGCACCTCGAGCAGTTCGAGAAGGATTTGTACGGCAATGCGTGATACATAAAATGCGAACGAACGAATGTTTCACGTGAAACATTTTGCCGCCCTCCACGTTGCGTCCACTTCCCCCTTGTTCGCCTAACGGCCCCGCATGCATCTGCGGAGAGCCCGGAGAGATCGACGAGGGTTCCCCCGGTCGCAACGAGGAAAGGAGAGGGGCGGGGTGCTCGCGAACCGACGAACCGGGCTTCCGGTTTCTTTTTCGGCATTAACTATCATTGATAGTAGTATTGAAGATAGGAGAAATCATGGACACGAGAGACCTGAGAAAACAGGCGCTCAATGCAGGAATGCGTGTTTCGGCCGCAGCCGCACGCAACAGAGCGCTTGAAGGAGCGGCGAGAGACGCGACCCGGTGCAACGGACGGGCGCGGACGAAGAGCGAGTCCTTCCCCACCGCAGCCGTGCTGGGAGGATTGGCGCTCAGCCTGCTCATGGCCGCGCTCGACGCCACCATCGTGAGCACCGCCATGCCGAAGATCGCCGCGAACTTGGGCGGCTTCGACCGCTATGCCTGGCCGTTCACCTCGTATCTGCTCACCTGCACGTTGGCGACGCTCTTGTGCGGCGCGTGCGTGGCGCACTTCGGGCACAAGCGGGTGTTCGCCTACGGCATCGGCGTGTTCGCCATCGCGTCAGCCGGTTGCGCGCTGTCGGGCAGCCTCGATGCGCTCACGGCATGGCGCGCCGTGCAGGGCGTAGGCGGCGGGCTTGTGGAGGCCGGCGTGTTCATCGCCATGGCCGAACTGTTCGAGCCGCGCGTGCGCGGGAAGTACATGGGCGTCCTCTCGTCTATGTACGGCCTAGCGAGCGTCGCGGGGCCACTGGCTGGCGGGCTGATCGCCGACACGGTTGGCTGGCATTGGATATTCCTGGTCAACCTGCCGTTGAGCATCGCGGCGCTCGTGCTGACGGCGCGGTTCCTGCCGGGCAGGCAAACCCATGCGAAGCGGTCGTTCGACCTGTCCGGCGCCGCATGCGCAGCCGCCGTGGCGTTGCCGCTCACGCTTGCGTTCAGCCTGACCGGAAACGCCTTCTCTTGGTTCTCCGCACCGTTTTTCGGGCTTCTCGCGCTGGCGGGCGTCATGAGCGCAGTGCTCGTGATGGTCGAGCGATATCGCGAACACGCCATCGTGCCGGTGCGCATCTTCCGTCGAGCACAGGTGAACGGAGCGGTGGCGATGGGGTTCTGCTCGCAGTTCTCCCTGCTCGTCGGCGTGATGTTCGTACCGAGGTTCGTGCAGGAGGGACTAGGGCTGTCGCCAACCGCCTCGGCGCTGGCCACCATCCCCATGACGCTAGCACTCGTGATGGGCAGCGCGTTGGCGGGACGAGCGTTCGGGGCAAGCGGAAGGATGCGCGCCGTCAGCCGCATCGGGTTTTCCGTGCTGAGCGTCGGAGCGCTGCTGCTGTGCCTCACGAACCCTGCGACCGGCATGATGCAGCTCTCGTGCTCATCGGCAGTGCTGGGATTCGGCATCGGCATGAGCATGCCCCTTACCAACATCGCCGCTCAGACTGCCGTCGAACCGCGCGACACAGGCAAGGCCACCTCGCTTGCGCTGTTCTTTCGCGGGCTGGGCGGCACGGTGGGGTCGGCAGCATACGGCGCGGCTGCCGGCGCGTCGCATCCGAGCGCGGCGCTGCCCGCGTTCGCACTGTGCATTGGCGCGGGCCTCGCGGGCCTCGCGCTGTCAGGCACGCTGCCGCGGCTCATCGAACATCGCCGGTAAAGGGCGCGGCGGCAGGAATGCGCTACCCCCGCGCCCGCGCCAGCATCTCGCGCGCGTGGGCGAGCGAGGCCTCGGTGGCGTCGCCGGAGAGCATGCGGGCGATCTCGGCGGGGCGCTCCTCCTCGGCCAGACGGCGCAGGTCCGTCTCGGGCATGCCGCCCGCGCCCTCGGCCTTGCGCACCACGTAGTGTGCCTCGCCGCGCACGGCCACCTGCGCGAGGTGCGTCACGACGATCACCTGGTGCGTGCGCGCGAGGTCGGCCAGCACGTCGGCCAGGGCGACGGCGGTCGAGCCGCCCACACCGGCATCCACCTCGTCGAACACGAGCGTGTCCACCTCGTCAACCTCGCCGAGCACCACCTTCACCGCCAGCATGACGCGGCTGACCTCGCCGCCCGACGCGATGCGCGAAAGCGGGCGCGCCCGCATCCCGGCGCCGGGACGAAACAGGAACTCCACCGTCTGCGGCCCCGCCTTCGTCCATTGGCCGCGCTCGAGCGGCGCAAGGTCGCACACGAGCTGCGCACCGCCCATTTCCAGGCGGCCCATCTGCGCGCACACGGCTTCGGCGAAGCGCGGCGCGGCCTCGGCGCGCGCTTCGGCCAACACGGACGCCGCCTGCGCAAGCGCCTCCTCGGCCTGATCGAGCTTTTGCCGCGCCGCGCGCTCGCGCTCGGCGGCGTCGTCCACGAGCGACACGAGCTCGGCCGCCTCCGCGCGGCGTTCGAGCACGTCGGCCATGCGCGGGCCGTACGCGCGCACAAGCCCCTGCAGCGAGGCCATGCGCTCCTGCTGCCGGGCAAGCGCCTCCGGGTCGAACTCCACGCCCTCGCGATAGTCGCGCGTCTCGCGCGCCATGTCCTCCAGCACGTAGCCCGCCTCGCGCAGCGATTCGGCGAACTCGCCGAGCTTCGCATCGTAGCGCGCCGCGCCGTCGAGCGCCGAGATGGCGCTGCCGAGCGCGTCGAGCGCGCCCTGCTCGCCCGCAAGCGCCTCGTGCGCGGCGTTCGCCGCGACCGCAAGCGCTTCGGCGTGCTCCACGCGCGCCAGCTCGGCTGCCAGCTCGTCGTACTCGCCCTCGCGCGGGTCCACCGCGTCGATGCGCTGCAGCACGAAGCGCGCCTCGTCGAGTTTGGCCGAGGAGGCCTCGCCCGCCTCGCGCACCCGCGCCAACTCGGCCGCGGACGCGCTCGCCGTCGCGAACGCGTCCTCGTAGACGGCGCGCGCCCGCGCCACCGCCTCGCCCGCCCACGCGTCGAGCATGCGCACGTGCCGGGACGCCTCCATAAGCTGCTGGTGCTCGTGCTGGCCGCACAGATCGATGGTGGGCGCCACGGCGCGCGCAAGCTCGCCGACGCTGGCCATGCGGCCGTCGAGGGACACGCGCGAGCGGCCATCGGCCGTCACGCGGCGGACGGCCACGACCTCCCGGAGGTCGCCAAGGCCGCTCTCAGCCGAAGGGGGATCGGCTTCGGGATCCTCGGCGCAGGCTACGCCGTAGAACCTTCCCGCCACCGACAGCGCCTCCTCGCCGTCGCGGACGGCCCCCTTGTCGGCGCGCTCGCCCATGAGCAGCTTCAACGCCGAGAGCAGCGCGGTCTTGCCCGCGCCCGTCTCGCCCGTGAGCACCGTGAGGCCGCGCGCCGGCTCGAGCGCGGCCTCGCGGATCAGGGCGAGGTTCTCAACTTGGATCTCGTCGATCATCGCGCACCTCTCGCGTCGTCGATTGCTTCGGAGCCGTCTGAAAAACAGCTTGGAACCTCGTAGTATACCAGCAGGCGCGGCGCGCGGCGCAACGCTGCGCGCGAAACCCGCAAGGCCCTACAGCGCGAAGCGCTCGCGCGATGACCGCGCCTTCCCGCCGCCTTGGCCGCGATGCCATTCCATGAGGTAGGCCACGCAATCGGTGCGGTTGCACGCGCGCAAAAGCTCGATCTGCCCATCGAAGGTGCGCTCGTCGATGAAGCCCGCCTCCACAAGCGCCCGCACCATCCCCGCATCGCCCTCGCGCGCAACGCGCTCCTGCGCCGCGCGCTCCTGATCGCGCAGCCGCGCCACGAGCGCCGCGCGCACCTCGCCGTCCAAGCGATACGGCGCGGAAAGGCGGTGCAGCAGCGCGCCCAGGCGGTCCGGCAGGCTCTTGCCCGAGAGCAGCAGCGCGTCGTAGCGCGCGAAGTCGAAGGGGACGCCGTCGGCGGGATCGTCCAGAAAGCACGTCAGCAGCTGGTCGGCCGACACGTGGACGATCGTCCCCGTGCGCGCGAGCCGGCACACGGCGTACTCGAAGCAGCCCTCGCCGACAGAGCGCACGCTGGCCGGCACGCACACGGGCCCTTCGAGGATGCGCGAGCAGAAGCAGTGCGCGCCGACGACCTCGAGACCCTCGGGCAGCACCAGGTGCTTCGTCCCGCGGCACGCGTTGTCGCGCTCGACGGTGCGCACGGTGTCCGGCACCACCAGCAACGCGGGGGCCCACGGCAGCGCGCGCACGCCGATGCGCGCAAGCGGGCGACCCTCCACCGAGGGCGGCAGCGCAAGCGCCTCGTCCCCCGCGCCACCCGCCGCCTGGGCGGCGTGCGCGGCCGCCTTCCCGGGCGAGGGAGGCTCGGCTCGCTCGCCCTGCCCGCGCAAGGCGGCGGCGCGCACGGCGGCGGCCGACGCGAACCGCCGCGAGACCGACGTCGGAGCCGGCGGCCCCGCCACCGCGTACGCGCCCGCATCGTCGAAATCGTACCAGCAGCCGTCGCGCTCGACCGCCCGCGGCCCCGCGATGCGCACGCCGCGCCGCACGAGCGCGCGATGCGCCGGCGCGTCCTTCGGGCACAGCCACACCGCATCGTCCCACGCCTTCGAGCCGACGTGCGCGAGCCCGCTTCCGCACGACACGATGCGGGGCGACTCGCAGCCGGCGGCGAACGCGGCCGCCCCCACGCGCTCGACCCCCTCGGGAAGCGCGACGCGGGCCGGATACGGCGACGACAGGAACAGCAGCGTCGCTCCCCCATCGGAGAACAGGCTGCCGTCGCGCGCCTGGAAGCGGTCGTTGCCGGCATCGACCGAGTACGCGCGCCGCTCGAGCCGCGGCGACACGCCGGCCAGATCGCACGGCTGCTCGCCCAGCACGCGCACGCCGCGCCCGAGGTGGATATGTCCCGCCGACAACGCCAGAAACGCGTTCGCCGCGATGCGCTCGACCGTGTCGGGCACCACGAGGAGCCGCACACCCACGCCCTGCACCAGCCTGCGCGCGAACGCCTCGGCTGCGATGCGCACGACGGGGACCCCGTCCACGAACGCGGGCAGCGTCACCACCAAACCGTCGTCGCTGCCGACGGCCTGCGCGAAACGGCGCAGGTCGAACCCCGAAAGCGCATAGCCATCGACATCCTGGCGAACCTCGACCGCTCCGCGCAGCCCGTCCTCCATGCGCTCGCGCGCCGCCGGGGCCGCCGCGGATCCGGCGGCATGGCGGGCAGCGCGCGTCAGCAGCGCCTCGCGCTCGGCGTCGGAGATGCCCATGCCGAGCGCCCCCACCACGAGCAGATCGCCGTCCGTCCCACCCGCCTCCGTTTCGGCGTCGCCTTGGCGCGCAGCCCACGACTCGTAGGGAAGAAGCTGGGGCGACCACACCTCGCCCTCGCGCGCCTGCGCGGCCCGCACGACCTTCGCATCGCGCGCGTCAAGCTGCGGCGGATTTTTGATCGTCTGCTCAACCAAACAATCGATAGAAGCCTCGACTTGATGGAACACCAGCGGGTTTCCGGCCATGGTCTTTGCGCCACCTCCCAAAAACGGTCGCCGAGCGATGTGTTTACCGCCCGCCGACCCCATGCTACACTGCCCATAGCCGCGAAGGCAAGCGGCAAGCCGTGCGGACGCCCCGCAGCGGTCGCGCGCAAGCCGCAGACCGCGTGCGTGCACCGCCCGTCATCTCGGTGCCGCAAGACGCCGGGCAAGCTCACGCAAGCCGCAGACCGCGTGCGCGCACCGCCCGCGGCGCGGCGCCAGCCGAGCGACCCGCGCCCGCCCGCCTTCGCCGCCGCACGCGCCACCCGTCGAAGGAGCCGCCATGGCCACCGAACCGGTCGAACAGCTTGCCCTGCAAGCCCTCGACCTCGCAAGGAACTCCCTGCTCGTGAACCTGCGGTTCATGGGCGCGGCCTTCGCACGCCTCTCCCTCCTGCCTGTTCCCGGCGCGACGCTCGCCACCGACGGCGCGCACCTGCGCTACGACCCCGCGGCGATCGCGCGCCTGTACGCCGCCGAGCCCGCCGCGCTCGCGCGCGCCTACCTGCACGTCGTGCTGCACAACGTGTTTTTGCACCCCTACCCCGGCGAGCAGGTGGACGCCGCCCGCTGGGACGCGGCTTGCGACATCGTCGTGGAGCGCGTCATCGGCGAGCTCGACCTGCCCGCCGCGCGCACCGCCCGCGCCGCGCGCCAGCAGGCCGCGCTCGCGCGCATCGACGCCGTCTTGCCGCTGGCCACCGCCGAGACGGTGTACCGCCACCTCGCAGATGAAGGGCTTTCCGACGAGGAGCTGGCCGAGCTGCGCGCGCCCTTCTACGCGGACGACCACGAGCCGTGGCACCGCATGCTCGCCGCCGAGGGCGCGCGCGGCGGCGATGCCCGCGGCGGCGAGCGCGCCGAGGAGCGCGACGCGGACGCCGCAGCGCCCGCCGCCGGCCCCGGCGAGAGCGGCACCGACGCCGAGATGCCCCCCGAAGCCGCGACCGCCAAGAAAAGCCACGCCTCCCATCGCGGCATGGACGCCGACGACATCGAGCAGAAGCAAGCGCCCAAGAACGCCGCGCGCGCCCTTGGCGAGCGCTTCGCCGACACGATCAACCTCGACCGGTCGCGCGAGCAGTGGAAAAACGCCGCGCTCGAGACGGGCATCCAGCTGGACGCGTACGCGAAGCTGTGGGGCAAGCAGGGGGCGAACCTCGCCCTGAACCTGCGCTCCGTCGCGCGCAAAAAGCAGGACTACCGGGCGTTTCTGCGCAAGTTCGCCCACATGGGCGAGCACATCCGCGTGAACGACGACGAGTTCGACTACGTCTTCTACTGCTACGGCCTCCGCCGCTACGGAAACCTGCCGCTCATCGAGCCACTCGAACATGCGGAGGAGCGCCGCATCCGCGACTTCGTCATCGCCATCGACACCTCGGCCTCCACGAAAGACGGCCTCGTGCGCCGCTTCATCGAGAGGACTTACGCCATCCTGGCCGACGAGACGAGCTTCTTCGCCGACATGAACGCGCTCGTGGTGCAGTGCGACGCCGCCGTCACGGACGTCGCGCGCATCGCCAACCTGCGCGACCTCGACGCCTACCTGGACAACCTCGAGATCAAGGGGCTCGGCGGCACGGACTTCCGTCCCGTGTTCGCCTACGTGGACGGCGCGCTGGAGCGCGGAGAGATCGCGAACCTCGGCGGCCTCATCTACTTCACCGACGGCCAGGGCACCTACCCGGCCCGCAAGCCCGACTACGACGTCGCGTTCGTCTTCGCGGACGAGGCGACCGCCGCCGCAAGCCCGCCCGTGCCCCCATGGGCCATGAAGGTCGTCTTGGACGACACCGTCGCACTTGACGACGCGCCGCTCGCCCCGAGGCCACGCGCGACCCGGCCGCGCTAGGCGACCCAACCGCGCCAGAAAGGATCCCGCCATGGACATCAAGCAAGCGAAGCAGCAGATCAAAAACGCGATGGTCGCGTACTTCTCGAAGGATGAGTTCGGCGGCTATCGTCTTCCCACCGAACGGCAGCGCCCCGTGTTCTTGCTGGGCGCGCCCGGCATCGGCAAAACGGCCATCATGGAGCAGATCGCGCAGGAGCTGGGCGTGGGGCTCGTGTCGTACTCGATGACGCACCATACGCGGCAAAGCGCGCTCGGTCTGCCGTTCATCGCGAAGAAGACCTACGGCAACGCGGAATACGACGTGTCCGAATACACGATGAGCGAGATCATCGCCGCGGTGTACGACGCGATGGAGGCCACGGGGCGGCGCGAAGGGATCCTCTTCCTCGACGAGATCAACTGCGTGTCCGAGACGCTCACGCCCGCGATGCTGCAGTTTCTGCAGTACAAGACGTTCGGTCGGCACCGCGTGCCCGACGGTTGGATCGTGGTGACGGCGGGCAACCCGCCCGAGTACAACCGCGTGGCGCGCGACTTCGACATCGCCACGTGGGACCGCCTCAAACGCATCGAGGTCGAACCCGACTTCCCCGCCTGGCGCGACTTCGCCGTGGAGACGGGCGTGCATCCCGCCGTGCTCACCTACCTGGACATCGAGCGTGATCATTTCTACCGCGTGGAGACCACCGTGGACGGCCCGTCGTTCGTCACCGCGCGCGGCTGGGACGACCTGTCGGCCATGATGAAACTGTACGAGAAGCAGGGGCTGGCCGTCGACGAGCTTTTGATCGGGCAGTACGTCCAGAACGCCGAGATCGCGAAGCGCTTCAGCGTGTACTACGACCTGTTCACGAAGTATCGGGCAGACTACCAGGTGGATCGTCTTCTGGAAGGGAAGGCCGACCCCGCCGTGATCGAGCGGGCGCGCGCCGCCGGCTTCGACGAGCGCGTGTCGCTCATGGGCCTCGTCTCCGACGCGCTGGGAGGACGTCTGCGCGAAGCCGTGCTCGAAGAGCGCGCCGTGGAGTTCGCGCACGAAACGCTCGTGCGGATGAGGGACGAGATCGCGGCAGCGTCTGCGAGCGGCGCGGGTGCCGCAGCGGGCGGCGTCGGGGTTGATACGGCGGCTGACGTAGCGACCGACGTCTTGCCTGATGCGGCACCCGACGCGACGGACGGCGTCCTTCCCTTTTTGCGCCAGGAGGTCTCCGCGCTGCAGGCGCGGCTCGACGCCGAGCGCAAGGCGGGCTTGCTCTCCGACGAGGGATACGTGGCCTACGAACGCACGCTCGCGCTCGCGGACCGCGCGCTGCGGCTGGAGGCCCCTGGCCGCAGCGTCGAGTTCGACGACGTCAAAGCCCTCTTCGCCGAGATGGCAGATGATCTCGATGCGCGCATCGAGCATGCGTCGGCGGCGCTCGACAACGCGTTTCGCTTCGTGGAGGAGGCGTTCGGATCGGGCCAGGAGATGCTGCTGCTCGTCACCGACCTGTCCGCGAGCCGCTACGGCATGGCCTTCATCAACGACCACGGCTGCGAGCGCTACTTCGCCCACAACGACGCCTTGCTGTTCCACGAGCGCGGCGCCGACCTCGCCGAGCGCATCAACCGCCTCGACCTGTCGGCCGAAGAGTAGGAATTTGAAGAGTAGGGTTTCCCCTTAAAATAGGAACATTTGTTTGCTATACTGACAGCAAGCAATGGTGGTCAGCGCATGCGCACGTCGCGCGTGCGCAAGGCTGGGCAGGTCCCTAACTTCGCACGCGAAGGACAGCCGCTTCTCGAAAGGAGGCTGTCATGGGACAGCTCTATGATCAGACCCAGGACGAAGCCGTCTACCAGTCCGTTCGGACGACGCTCGAAGCAGCGCAATCGAAAGCCGCCGCCGCGGTGAACGGCGCGATGGTTGCCGCATACTGGGAGATCGGACGGCGCATCGTCGAGGCTCAAGGAGAACGCGCCGAATACGGCAAGCATCTTATTGCATACCTCTCCGAGCGCCTGACCCGCGAGTTCGGCAAAGTATTCAGCAGCAGGAATCTCTTCTACATGAAACAGTTCTACCTTGCATTTCCAATTGCGAACACGCTGTGTTCACAATTGAGCTGGTCGCACTATCGCCTGATCATGCGTTTAGAAGATCAAAAACGTCGCGAGTTTTACGTACGCGCAGCCGCTAAGGAAGGCTGGACAGTGCGCCAGCTCGACCGGCAGATCCACTCGTCCTACTACGAGCGGCTGCTCGCCACCCAAGAGGATCATCGCGACATCGTGCGCAAGGAGGTCAAAGCGCTCGAACCGCGCACAAGGGCAGACAGCATCCTGAAAGATCCGTACGTTCTCGACTTCCTCGATCTACCGGGAGACACCACCTGTCTGGAAAGCGATCTCGAACAAGCGCTTATGGACAAGCTCCAGCATTTCCTCTTGGAACTTGGCAGGGGCTTCGCATTCGTCGCTCGCCAATACCGCATCACCACCGAAAGCGACAGCCACTATCACGTCGATCTCGTGTTCTACCACTGCGTTCTCAAATGCTATGTGCTCATCGACCTCAAAACCGGAAAGCTCACGCCCCAAGACGTGGGGCAGATGGACTTCTACGTGCGCCTGTTCGACGACCGATGCGCGCAGCCCGAGGACAACCCCACCATCGGCATCATCCTCTGCGCAGACCGAGACGAGACCGTCGCGAAATACTCGGTGCTCGCAGACGGCAAGAACATGTTCGCTTCGAGGTACGTCATGCACCTTCCCACTGAAGACGAGCTGTCGCATGCGTTGGAATCCACCTACTTGGCGCACGCATCGGACGACCAATAAGCGAAGCAACCGAGGGCAAACGTGCCGGCGCTTCTCGCGAAGCGCCGGCAGACAAGGCTCTACGCGCAGTAGGCGCAGATGGCGTCGCGCAAAAACTCGGCCGCGCCGGGGGCCACGTCGTCATAGTACGCCTTGAAGCGCTCGTCGGCTACGTACGTCTCGGCCAGCCCGCGATGCGCCACCTTGGAGTACGCGCCGTCTTGCCAGAAGCAGCAGAGCCACTGGCGGTGCAGGTCGGCGACCCGCCGAGCCTCCGCACCCGCCGGATCGCCCGTGCGCAGGGCCGCTGCGAGCGCGTCCTTCATCTCCTGCTCGAGCGCCTGCGCGCGCTCGTACTGCCCTTCGGTCATGCCCCTCACCTTCGCGTTGCTCGCATCGACGGCCTCGCTGCCCCAGCGCTCGCGCGCCTCGGCACCGAAACGCCGCTCGTTCTCCTCCACAAGGCCCCGCTTGAATGCCTCGAACCTCTCTTCGTCTTTCATGCCTGCTCTTCCTTCCATGTTGGCGAGCGTTTTCTCCACGCTCGCGATCAATCCGTCCAAGCGCCCGCGGCGCGCTCGCAGTTCGCGCAGGTGGCCGACCAGCGCGGTGCGCGCGTCGAACGAAGGGTCGTCCAGCAGCCGTTTGATGTCCGAAAGCGGCATCTCCGCTTCGCGGTACAGCAGCACCTGCTGCAGCCGATCGACCTCGGCCGACCCGTAGTGGCGGTACCCGTTCGCACCGCGACGTGCGCGCACCAGTCCCAGCTCGTCGTAATGGTGCAGCGTCCGCACCGTGCATCCCGACAGCTCGGCCAGCTCGCTCACCGTGTATTCGCCGCCGTCCCGGTTGCGGCCCCGACCGTTGCCGCGATCCCGGTTTCGACCGGAATCCCGGCCGCAGCCCCGGTTCCAACTGCGGTCGCAATCCCGATCTCGGTCCCAGCTCTGATCCCGTCCCCGGTCACGACCGCAGCCGCGGTCTCTGTTTCGGCCCCAGTCCCAATCCCGGCTCTGGCCCCGATCCTGGTCGCAACCCTCCGGCTCCTCGCATGCCCTTCGCTCCATCGCGCGTTCCTTTCCGACGTCGTGACGACAGCCTACACCCTCACGCAACGTGAGGGTCAACCCCGTTTTCGAAAAAAGGGACAATGGAAGAGATTGCAATTACATACATAATACCGTATGCTATTCATTACTTTTTGAAGGCGCGACACCTGCGCCTACGTCTTCCCCGCCGGTTGACGCAGAGTGTTTCGAACGACCCGATCGAAGAGGTTGAAACGCGTTGCACCTTGTCGGCGCTCGTTGAAGGAGGAGCCATGCCAGCCATCGCCGCACCGCTGCCTATCATCCGGCCCATCACCGACCTGCGCACGCAGCTCAACGACGTGTGCACGCAAGCCACCGACACGCAAGAGCCCGTGGTGCTCACGAAAAACGGCGTGGCCTCCTACGTGCTCATGGACAGCGACGCCTACGAGGCAGCCGAGCGGCGCAACCGGGTGTACCTGGCCCTGCGCGAGGCCGAGATCGAGGAGCAATACCGCCCCGAGGCCGTTTCGGCAGAGGAATCCGATACGAAGATGCGTGAGATATTCGCGCTGTGGGGCCTCGATTACGCACCTGTCAGCAAGGAGCGATGATGCTCGACCTCGCTTGGCGCCCGCGCGCTCATCTCGACCGTGAGTCCATTGCCATCCACCTAGGGCTCGAACGCAAGGCCCCGCAAGCCGCGCTCGATGCCATGCGACGCATCGACGACGCCATAGAGCGCGTGCGCACCTTCCCCGACAGCGGCGGGCGCGTGCGCTTGGACACGCTGCGCCGCACCGAATACCGCACCGTCCTCGCAAGCCCCTACACCGTGTACTACCGCTTCGACGAAAAAACGCTCACCGTCTACCGTATCCTGCACCAGTGCCAGAACATCGACACCTACGCCCTTGTCGACCTGCCAAGATAGCGGCCGCAGCACCGCCCAGCCGTTCCCGGTGCGCAACCGTTCCCGGTGCGATCATCGCCGAAGCCCCGATGCCCCTCCGGCGTCCTCCAACCCTCAGCAAACGCCTGAGCAGCCCCGACCGCTTCGCATCGGCTCGACAGCTAGAAACGACCTTGCGCCTTCATGCCGGCAGACAAAGCGCCTTGCGCCCTGCTCTCGCCGCGCAGTCTGCGCCCATGCCATGTTTTCACACGGCCTGTGCATGCGCCGCACCCGCATCGCATCGCCGCGCACCCTGCGCCCACGCCCACCCTGCTCCATCGCGCGTTCCATGCGCGCCCCGCGCCACGATGCGCTCCGCGCGTCGCACGCTCGATGCGCGCTGCGACCCGCGGCGCGCATGCTGGCGCGCTTACGCGTCAAACGCTCGGCGCTTGAGGTCGCGCGGCTTCAGGCCGTTGGCCTTCGCCTGCTTGCGCCACATATGATGCGCGCTCAAACGGTAGAGGAAGCGGGGGAAGTTGGGTTCCACGAACAACGTCTCGCCCCCGCAGCCTGTCGCAATGTCGTCGGCCAACCGGTCGAAGGCGTGCCCGAGGTTCTTCGACGGCCCATGCCCCATCGGTGCCACCTGCGACATCTCCCCCGCCCCAACGGCCACCACACGGCCGCGCGGAAGGCCGTGGGCATCGCCCCACAGCCAGAGCATCTCGACGGCGAGCGCGTTTTGCCGAGCGTCGTAGAACCCGTTGTTCACCACCACGTACAGCCTCGGCGACGTCCCTGCGGCCCTCACGCGCTCGCCGATGCGCTCAAGCGCCTCGTGCAAACTCGCCGGCACCCCGTCCACATACAGCGGAAACGCCACCACGAGCGCGTCGGACGCCGCCGCGAGCTCGGCCGTGCGCTCGTTCTCCTCGGACGGCCGCGCAACGGCATGGCGCAACTCGACCTCGGCGCGCCCCGCCAGCTTGCGCGCGAGCGCATCCAGAAGAAACGCCGAGTTGCCCGTCTTGCGCCGCGGGCTTCCGCACACCAGCACCACGTTCATCGCAGAGCCTCCTTCGCCTCGCCAAGGGTTTCATGGAACCGCACGTCGAACGAGGTCGCGTAGTAGTTGATCGCGTTCGCCCGCACGAGCCGGCGCGCAACCTCCCGCTCCGGCCCCGAGGAGGGGCCGTAGAAGTGCGCCTCGAGGCGAAACCCGTCCTCGTAGCGCGGGACGTGGTGCATCTCGTTCTCCACGGTGCGGAAGAACGGCTGCACGTAGCCGATGGCTCGGTCGAGCACCGCCTTCACCGCGCGCGAGAATCCGCCGTACGCAAGCGGGCTCACCAGCGCAAGCGTGTCGCAGCGCGCCATGAGGCGCGGCATCTCCGTGCAGCGGTCGCGCAGGACGCAGACGCCCGGCGTGCGCGTCCAGCAACCGAAGCAGCCCGTGCACGGCTTCACGAGCGGCGTCGCCGAGAACAGCACGTCTTCAACGCCGAACCCCTCCACGAACGAGCCCTCCCCTCCGTCGCCTCCGGCATCTCCGGCACCCCACGCATGCTTTCCGGCCGCCTTCTCGAACACGCCTTCTTCTCCACTGTCTGCGCCGTTGCCGCCATCCGCACCGCTGCCGACCTCGCCATCCGCAACATCCCGCCGGCAGTTGGCCGCACGGCTCCGACCGTCCAAGCCCGCCCTTCGACCTTCGCCGTCTGCGCCAAGCCCGCAGCCCGCACCGCCCGCGTCGAAGACGATCAAGCGTCCCGAGCGGCCGCTCGATTGCATACGCCCCTCATGGTCGCTCAACCGCGGGCACCTCTCGCAACCGTTCGACCGCCCGTGCCTGCACAGTCGCGCGGCTGCGCACCCCTCAGAATGTTTCACGTGAAACATCCGTTCCGAATCAGCAGTTGCTTTATGGGAAACATCACGAATGCCCATCGCGATCCTCCTATCCTCGAATCAAACCTTCAACAAGCGCGCCCACCACTCGAAACGCGCTCGCCCCACGCGCGTCCGCAGCCGCCTCCAGGCCGCCGCGCATAATGGCCGCACGGCCACCGCACCTGCATTCCAACCCGAGATTCGCTTCTCCGCTCGCCTTCGCGCATCCGCTTTCCGACAATCGCCGCATCCGCAGCCGTTATCTCCGAAAACGAGCGCTCATCCGCGACCGCCTTCCCGCGCGCAACCGCCCCAAGGCCCATTGCGGGCGCGCCCTCGGCCGCATGCACCCACCACGCACGCAAGTGCAAGCGCGTTCAACGACAGCGGCTGCGGCATCGCTTCGCGCGGTCGAAACGGGAAGGGACGCAGTAGGCGAAAGGCACGCCCCCCGCACGCCCCCTCGATATGCCGCTCGCTCATCGGAAGTCCGCCGCCGATCGTGCGGCGAAGCAGTGGAACGCGCCGTCCATGCGCGCCACCAACTCCTCGTCGGAGAAGTCCGCGCCCGTGGCCAGCATCGCGGCCATGCCGTGCACGTACACGATCATGTCGAGGTACAGCTCG
>ERZ826396.2484-NODE-2484-length-15056-cov-4.160389_pt1 | contig 15056 bp, 12 predicted proteins | sample MGYA00519926_ERZ826396 | MGnify/ENA primary metagenome ERZ826396 (study PRJEB31778, sample SAMEA3449230) | human gut metagenome | biome: human gut; feature: human-associated habitat; material: faeces | place: United Kingdom | collected 2010/2012 ... | reverse complement strand
TGAAAAAATCGTGCTGTTTCTTGCCTTTTTGCCAGAAACGTTCTCCCGCACGCCCTGGCGGCGTTGTTTGACGCCCGAAAGGGCGGAGTTTAGCCGCCAGGCGGGAGAACGTTTCTGACAGAAAAGGTTAGAAACAGCCGATTTTTGAAGCGGCCCCGCACAAAGGAAGGCAGCCCGCCGCAGCATCCCCCGGATAGCCTCATGCAAAGAGCCCAGGACCAGCTTCCGGATGGGCCGGATGAAGCGGGAGGGCTCAGCGAAAAAAGCCACCTGGAATAGACACTGTGTCCATTTCAGGTGGCTTCTTCTATACTTTGATTGTCAGTTTGACTGCCTCGCGATACTACCTCGCCCGGATCTCTTTACGCATGAAGCAGATATAAGAGATGGCGAAGGTGATCAGCGTCAGCGCCAGCAGGCCTACCAGATGCGGCCATACCAAAAGCAGGCTCTGTCCCAGCGGCAGGTAGCCGCTGATGGCTCCTGACAACTGCTGCGGCAGAATGACGTTCATGGTACGCACAGTGGGATCCATGATGGTGGAAATCGCCTCGCTGTACAGATAATACGGCGACAGCCTGTTCAGCCCATACAGAAGGTCGTAATAATCGAGCAGCTGCCCGACAGTGGTTACGCTCTCCGTTGGATACAGCGCGCCCATAATGATATTCACCACCAAAGACATGAACAGCGCGAAGAAAATCCACAGCGCGATAACGATCATCGCCGAAGTCGCCGCATGGCGGCAGATCACTGAAAACAGAATCGATAACGCCAGCCAGAAGCAGATATAAACCGAAGTGAAGAAAAGCATGGAAAGAATGCGTCCCACTTCATCTCCCGTTGGCGGTATGCCCACCGTAATCAGGCCGATCGCACTGATCACAAACCCCATCGAGAACACCATGATAAAAATAATGGTAGCTCCGGCCAGGAATTTTCCGTTAATCACGGCGTCCCTGTAGATGGGCTGGGATACCAGCCTGTTCAGCGTTCCCTCCGACCGCTCGCTGTTGATGGCGTCAAATCCCAGCGTCAACCCTACGAAGGGCCCCAACAGCGCGATAAAGGAAAGGAAAGAAGGGATCGACTCCCCGCTCAGCGTGAACAGCTTCAGGAAAATATTGTTCGGATCCGACTCCACTGCCTCGGACAGCCCGGACAGCGCGCCGTAAATGCTTGCGCAGCTGGTAAGCAGAATCAGGGCAAGGATGATCAGGAAACGCTTGCTTCTTAAATGATCCGCCAGTTCCTTTCTATACAGGGCGTACAGTCCGCCTTTGCCGTGCGGTTCTGCATTATCCCTGGTTTTTACGGAACGAAAGAAAGCGTCCGCTCTTTTTATGATCGAACTTGGCATGTTCCTTCTCTCCTTTCTCAAAGTATCTGCGGTAGATTTCATCCAGATCGCTTCCTCTCTGTCTCAGATGGGCGATGGTATAACCGCCCTGCAGGGCTTTTCGCACCAGTTCCCTGCGCAGATCCATGCGGGAATAAACCACATAGAATTCTCCGCTATGTTCCACACGATCCACATTTCCCAGATTTTTCAAAAGTTCCGGGAAACCGCTGTCATCCGGCACAGCAGAAACTTCCAAGGCGCAGTGTCCTTCCTGCTGAAGCTGCTTGGCCAGTTCTTCAATCCTGCCACAGGCCACCAGCTTTCCCTCCACAAAGATTCCCACACGGTCACAGATCTGTTGAATTTGGTAAAGCTGATGGGACGATATTAGGATGGTCCTTCCATCCTCTTCCGCCAGCTGGCGGATCAGGGTCATCAATTCCCGCATTCCTTCCGGGTCAATTCCCAATGTGGGCTCGTCCATGATGATTACCTTCGGATCCTTAATCAGCACATCCGCCACACCCAAACGCTGTTTCATGCCTCGGGAATAAGTTCCAGTTTTTTGATCCGCCGCTTCATCCATTCCAACCTTCTCCAGCAGGGACTGGATTCGCTCTTCCAGTATTTCTCCGTCCAACCCGTTCAGCCTGCCGGTAAATCTCAAATTTTCCCGGCCTGTCATATCCATATAGAAGCCCACGCTGTCCGGAAGATAACCCACAATTCTTTTCACGGAAATGGGATCCCGCGTACAGTTTTTCCCATCGATGAACGCGCTTCCTGCTGTTGGCTCCGTCAGCCCAAGAAGCATTAGCGTAGTCGTGGTTTTGCCCGCGCCGTTTGGGCCGAGCAGGCCGAAAACCTCACCCTTTTTAATGCCCAGCGTCAGATTATCGACCGCCTTCTTCTCTCCATAGGCTTTGGTCAGACCCTTCATCTGTATTATCATTTTATCGTCTGACACATCCATGCCTCCTTTCCTGTCTGTTTCATACAGCAATTACCTCCTGCCGTATTTACGGAACACGAAAACAAGTCCGCCTATCACACACAGGATGATCAGCACTGCTACCACGCCCCAGACGGTCTGCGTCTTCACAGATACGCGGAATTCTGCGCTGGAAGAAGCCTCATCGGTCTGCGCCGTAAAGGTGGCCACATAGTCTCCCGTGATCGCGTCAGAACTGGGGGTTACGGTTGCGATTACTTCCACCGTGCTCCCTGCCGGAATGGATGCAACCACATTATCTTCCACATTATAGGTGACCGTCCACCCAGAAGGGAGGCTGGAATTCAGGGATACATTCTCCAGATCCACATTCCCCGTATTGGTAAGGTTCAACGTCACATTCGATTCATCATTTGCATGGGCGTCAAAACTCAGCCGCCCGTCTGGAGTACTTAAGGAAATGCCGTATGTACCCGTGATCACCACTTTCAGATCCGTAGTCAATGTCTCTGAGGCGGATACTGCGCTGCAGGAAATATCATACTCGCCTGCTTCCACGTTCTCCGGAGGCACAACCTCTACAGTCAGTCCCTGGCTTGCACTGGATTCCACATCAATTCCCGCCACGGAAGCCGTCTCATCCGAGGGGACAAAACTTACCTGCCAGCCCGCAGGCGCATTGGATGAAAGGCTATAGGACTGCGCGGAAAGCCCGTTATTAATCAGCGTGGTGCTGAAGCTGAAGGTGGTTCCTGCCGTGCCTTCCTGTTCCGGATACTCCGTCGTAAAGCTGCCCGCTCCTGCATTTACCGCCTTCACGTTGAAAGAAAGCGTCAGAGAATCATAGATCTCTTCGCTGGCAGAAGCATCCACAACCACATCATATGTCCCTTCTTCCAGTGAATCCGGCACCGTCAGATGAAGCGTCAGAGAAGTCCCCTCTCCTCCATTTGCCACATGTACACGGCTCACTTCATAACTTCCGCCCTGAAGGTATCCCTCCCATCCTTCCGGCAAAGAAGCGATCTGTACATCCGCATCCAGACTGCTTCCCGATGCATTTGACAGATTCAGGGTAATATTCAACGTTTCCCCAGGGGTAATCGTCATACCAGGATACTCCGTGGACAGAGTCAGTCCTCCCGCCGCATGCACGGTCCATGCGCTTGTCCAGAACATCATCAGCGCCAGCACTGCCGCCGCCAACGCCGCAATCAGAATATGCGTCTTTCTTGAAGGCTCCAGCCTTCCGCTTTTTGCTGCTTTTTCCATAGCTTCCTCCTTTTGCCGTATTTCCGGCATCTTTTCTTCGAAATTTATGATAACAGAGAAAGCTTTAACGAACCTTAAGGAAGTTTGAAAATCCTGTGATTTTCTCTCTAGCGAAAAAAAGCCGTATGTCCCCGGGCCCTCGCGCCTCTTCGCAGCCATCTCCCCGCAGATAAGCGCCCTATGGCCGTCCGCCTCCCCCTCCCCACCTGGCGGCAGCTGTCCCTATTTTCATAAACCGCTTCAAAAGCGGGCCGTTAACGCACATTTTCCCCGAGCTTGTCTGCCCAGGCGGCTGAACTCCGGCCTGCGGCCGTCGGACAACGCCGCCAGGACGGGCTGACAAGTTCGGGGAAAATGTGCGGCAACGGCTGCCGCTTTTTCACAGGTTTATGAAAAATAGGGACAGCTGCCGCCAGGTGGGGAGGGGGAGGCGAACGGCCATAGGGCGCTTACCTGCGGGGAATCAGCTGCGAAGAGGCGCGGGGCCCTGGGGACATACGGCTTTTTTCAGCCAGCAAATCAGGGATGAAAGGTGGTGATGCCGATGACATCATTTTCATCCACACCAAGAATTACATAATGGTCTTCGTCTCCTACCCGCATGGTACCGTTCTGGATTTCCAGTTTGTCTGTATCGCAGTTTTTCATTGCGGCTATGAGTTCATCCGTATACAGGGCTTCCAACCCCAATTCGTCCAAATCTTCCAGGTTTTTCAGGACAATTGTTTCTTTTTCCAGTTCCACTGTCACAGGAAAATTACACAAATAACTCAAATATTCCGTAGTCAGTCCCGTCGTGATCTCCATCTGGGCCACAGAAGCAGTAGAACGGAAAGATTCAAGTTCCAGGCTGGCCTCATCTTCTTCTTCGCTTTCTTCCTGCATGGAAGCCGCTTCGGTCTCTGCCGCTGATTCCGGCATGCTGTCAGGCTCTTCTGCCGTCTCTTCTTTTGTTTCACTCGCTTCTTGCACTGGCTGCGTTCCGGACTCTTTTGCCTGGTTATTTCCAATGACTGGACCGCAGGCGGTAAAGATCAATGCCATTGCCAAGACAACTGCCAACCCTTTTTTCATGATTTCACTCCTCATATTATGTTTCCTCCTTCTGGTTCCTTTCAGGCATGTGCGCCTGTATGTTTTATCTTAACCAGTAAGGCTAACTTTTCGCTTTAGGAAACCTAACATTTTCTTAAGGTTAGCAGGTACACTGATCCGGCCCTCCTATAGGAAGAGTTAAAATGAATTCTGTCACGCGTCCCTCCAAAGGCCGCCCTGCCAGTTCCAAGTTTCCCCCATGCAGCTGCGCAATCCGCTTGCAGGCCGCTAAGCCCAACCCAGATCCATGCGCCCCGCTCCTGGATGCATCTCCTGTAACAAAGGGAAGGAAGAGGCGGCTTTTAAGTTCCGGAGGAATTCCGACGCCGTCATCCCCGAACTGCAACACCGCCTGCTTCTCTTCCTCTCTCACAGAAACAAAAATAGTGGTACCCGCCGGATTGTATTTTACGGCATTGTTCACCAAATTCTCCAGTAACCTTTCCAGCAAAGTTCTATCCAGGCGACAGTAAATGGGAGTTTCTGGAATATCGGCCTCCAGCAAAAACCCTTCTCTCTCCAATTCCTGATAGTGGCATGCGAAATATTCCCGCACCTTGGCACACAGATCTGCACGTTGCAAATGAACCGGCATCTGCGGATGCTCCAGCTTACTGTATTCATGAAATGCTTCCAGAAGACTGCCGACCAGATCCGCCTTGCGGATGATGACATCCAGGATCGCATCTGCATCTTCCTCTGAAATCAATCCGTCCTTCAAGGCAGCGGCATACCCTCTGATTACGGTCACAGGTGTCTTCAAATCATGAGAGATGTCCGCTAAAAGCCGCTTTTTTTCTGTATCCAGCTTCAGTCTTTCTTCTTCACTTTCCTCTAACCGCTCTTCCATCCGAATGAAGCTGCGAGCCATGCTCACAAATTCTTCCGGCCCGCGATAATTCTCCAGAAGCCCGGGTTCCCTTCCCGGCATAGCGGCTATTGCGAAATGAAACGGAGCCAAAAGCCGTTTCATTCTTCTTCCCAGCCAATAGATACAAACTGCTGCGGTCGCTATATACACCAGGACAAACAGGCACAGCATGGAATCATACATCTGAGAAGCCATCAAATATGCTCCTCTTTCCGCCTCCCGCATCCAGAAAACCGCCTGACGCCTTAAGCCGGACGGTTCCGTATAGCTATGCCTCCAGATTCGTCTCCCCTGTTCGTCCACACCGCGCAGATATTCCAGTTCCTTTTCCGTAAAACCATCCCTGTCCTGGAACAGCGTTCCGGCCAGGCGCCTTCCATTTTCATCCAGAATCGCATAGCCGGTTATGACCAGATTGTCTTCCTGTGCAAAATCCGCACGCGTCAGAAGATACTTTCCATTCCGGGAATCCTCAGGTATCTCAGCCATCAGCAGGCGGCTGGATTCTGAAAATACGGAAATACATTCCAGCTCTTCTCGCCCCGGCGTCTCTCCAGTCTGTCCTTCCGACAGGATAGGCGTTCCCTCTTCATCTAGAATCAGAAGGCCATAGTCCTTTCCCAGATAAGAGGCGGCATTCAGACCGGAAAGTCTGTCCTCCTCCGTATTTTCCAGCTTTTCCAGAAAACCCCATGGGTCGGGGACGGGCGCCGCATAGGACAGATAGGCGGATAGGACCAGAGAAAGCCCCGCCATCAGCACCAGATTGATCGCCGTAAAAGCCGTGTAATGAATGGCCAGAAAGCGGAACAGGCTTCCGTTTCTCTTCTTATTTTCCTTTGTCTTCAATTTTATATCCCAGCCCCCTTATGGTTTTAATATAGCCCGGATTTCTGGGATCTTCCCCGATCTTTTCCCGCAGCCTGGAGATATGTACCATCATGGTCTTATCATCGCTCTCTGTGAATTCTCCGTTCAGGCTTTCATTCAGCTGCGCTTTGGTGAATACACGGCCAGGGCTTCTCATCAGCTTCGCCAGAATCCGGAACTCCGTCGGCGTCAGGAAAATCGGCTCACCTGCCTTGGTAAGCGTCATTTCCTCCGTGTTCAGGCACAGTTCCCCCAGGCGCAGGCATTCTCCCTGCCCGGCCTGCGCCGTCCCGGCGCCAAGCTGGTAGAACCTCCGCAGGCTGGAAGCCACCCGTGCCACAACCTCCATCGGATTGAACGGTTTTGTCAGGTAATCATCCGCCCCCAGATTCAGTCCCAGGATCTTATCATGATCCTGATCCCTGGCGGACAGGATCAAAATCGGAATATTGCTCTTCTCCCGGATCCTGCGCGTCAGTTCATACCCATTCATCCCCGGCATCATCACGTCCAGCAGGGCCAGATCCACATGCTCTGTCTCCAGGATCCGCTGCGCCCTGATGCCGCTGTCCGCGCTTTTCACGAGATAACCGCTGTTTTCCAGATAAAGGCGCAAAAGGGCGACGATATCCTCATCGTCCTCTGCAATCAAAATCGTATACTGCATACACTCTCCCTCATCCGAGGCCCTCCGCCTCTCTGCAACATTTCAGGCAGCCTCAAACGGCTGCCGCATCTTCCCTTATGCCGCCCCGTTTCGCTCCCTGTGTCCCTTCCGGCAGGCGTCGTCGAATTCCTTCAGCTTACGCTTTGCTTCCGCGTCAAGGTTCTTCGGAACCTGAATCTGTACGGTCACATATTGACTGCCGTATGTGCCCGCATCCTTCATGGAAACGATTCCCTTGCCGCGCAGCTGTATCTTGGTCCCGGACTGTGTGCCTTCCCGAATCTTGCACATCACATTTCCGGTAATCGTCGGTACCAGAACCTCTCCGCCCAGAACCGCAGTAATAAAGGGCACCTGAACCGTAGAATATATATCCATACCTTTCCGCTCAAATCCGGGCTTTTTGCCGACCTTCACCTTCAGGAACAGATCGCCGGAACCGGCGCCTCCCCTGCCAGGCTGGCCCTTTCCCTGGAGCCGTATGCTCTGCCCGTCATCAATGCCCGCAGGAATACGCACTTGCAGGGACTGCGCCCGGCCATCTGCTCCCGCAAGCCGGATCCGCTTCTCGCAGCCAAACGCCGCCTCATCAAAGCTGACGGATACTTCCGCCTCCACATCCGCTCCCCTGCTTCCATTTTCCTGGCCAAATCCGCCCATATGGAAGCCGCCGGATGCGCCGCTTCCGAAACCATGGCCAAATCCGCCGCCAAATGTACGCCCGCCTTTTTTCCGGGAACCGCCCTGCTTCTGGGCATTCCCTTCCTTCCGGCCAAAGAAATCACCGAACAGATCACCAAAGAGGTCATCCATATCCTGTGCATCACCTGTTTCAAAATGATAGGTCCGGTATCCGCCCTGCCCGTCTCCAAAGCCGCCAAATCCACGGCCGTCAAAGCCCTGGCCGCCAAACCCTTCCCAGTTTCCGTTCGGCGCGCCTTCTTCAAACGCGGCGTGTCCATATTTATCATACAATTTCTTCTTCTCCGGATCGCTAAGGACGGAGTAAGCCTCCGTCACTTCCTTAAATCTCGCTTCCGCCTCCGCGCTTCCGGCGTTGGTATCCGGATGATACTTCTTGGCAAGCTTCCTGTAAGCCTTCTTGATTGCCGCCGCATCCGCATTCCTGTCTATACCTAAAACTTCATAATAATCTCTCTTAACAGCCATTCTCATCACCCTCTGTTCTTTTCACATCTGCCAGAGTCTGCGCATTCTTCCGGAACGGCCCGGATGGATGCGCTCTATCTGTGATCCTCCGTACAAAGTACGGGAAGTTTATTGTTCTATTTGTAATATAACAAATATTGCAATATGTGTCAAGTACACTGGCTGTTTTTTATTCTTCTTTTATTCTTCTGCGCGAGAATGCCCGGCAGCCGTTCAGGCCGGTCCACGCATTTCCTGCCAAGACCGTACAACGGACTACAGATGTCTTTCGTCCTATTAGCACATTTTCATATAGTCCATAGATGATGGTATCGTCCTGATGGCCATGGATACAATAAGGCTATCAGGCTATATCGCCTACCTGTTTTCTGTCCATGGCATATCCAGCCGGACAGATAAGGAGAAAGAGTGAACGCGTTTTTCTTTCACTCTCCCTGACTTTGCATGCGCCGCAGCGCGCAGATGGGAGCATTTATGAAAAAAGAAATCAATGTTGAAATCGGAGGAAGGATCCGCCGCCAGCGGGAAGCGCTGCACATGAGCCGGGAACAGCTGGCAGAAGCTGCGGATATCTCCACCCCTTTTCTCGCCGATGTGGAGTTGGGCCGCAAGGGCGTCTCTCCCCTGACCATACGGAAGATGTGCAATGCCCTTCATGTCTCCGCTGATTATCTGATCCGCAACAAGGAGCTTTCTTCAGACTTTCCGGAAATCATCGAACTGCTTTCCAGCCTGGAACCGCGCTATCTCCCTCTTGTGGAAGAACTGCTGCGGGTTTATATCAAGGCAATCGATCTGAAAGAAGGGGATTGACCATATCAAGGGCAGAAAGCGGCCAGGCCCGCATGCCGCTTCATACATCCTTATGAATCGGTTCTGCCAAGGATCACCGGCGTCCGATCCGTCTGTTTTATATTGGAATAAAATGCTTTTAATTGGGAAGAACACAGCCATTCCAGATATTCTGTTTCCAGGTATCCTCTGGGTGAGATATTCAGGCTGCTCTTCCCTCTTTCTATATCCTCTTCCATTTCCGCGCGCAGCGCTTCCACCGTCTCCGGGTTCTTGTGCCGGTACCACTGCATCTTTTCCATGTAATAGCCTTCCAGCTGTCCGGACCAGCGTTTTTTCAGGTCAAAAAGATGATCAAACGCTCTGATTTTTTCCCGAATATATTCCTCCTTTGGATCGACAGGATCCAGACGCACCTTTTCCTCACCCGCTTTTTTGTCCATCTCAAAGCCGATCCGCACTTGATCTCTGACCGTATCCAGATAGGGAAGGAAGATCCGTTTCAATTCCTTTTTCCCGCCGGAAAAGGGACTCTTATCGCCCTTATACCGCTTGTTGCAGGTGGGGCAGCAAAAATACAGATTGAAGGGATGCAGGGCCAGGCAAGGAACCGCGCTCTTGGCAAAATAATGCTCCACCTCCCCTTCTTCCATCCCGTCCGTCATGGTCTGCAGACAGACCGGGCAGACGCGCCGGATCGTCCGGTTTTTTGCTCTTTCAAAGAACTGCTGCGCGAACTGTCCGCGTCCATATGGCCCGGTGATTCCATGCAGCCTGAAATGGGCCGTACACAACACCACCTGATAAAAATACAGATAAAAATCCCGGATCACCTTCCGTTCCTTTGCCGGAAGATCAGTCGTCCAAAAAGTGAACTCCGCCCCATGAAAATTGGCGAATCCCATATCATGCCGGATCGCTTCATGGATCGCTTCCCGCCGCGCCCTGTCCATTCCAAACAGCTCGTCCAGCGCCTCTCTCATGCTCTGCCCGTTTTTCGTATCCCTCACATACAGTTCATAAAACCATTCCCCATCCTGCGCTCCGGCGTAATCCAGCCATTCCTTTCGCTGGAATCCCCCATCCTCTTTCGATGCGGCAAAGGCGAACACGGACAGGAGAAAGTCGCTGATGCTCCCCAACGCAGCCCTGTGCCCTTCTACATCCATCTCCCAAAACATCCGCTTATCCCTCCTCCTTCGCCTCTAAAAGGGAATAGAGCTGCTCGTACATGCAGAATCTCCGGTATCCTGGCCCCATTTTCCCGATCGTTTCTTCTATCTTCTCCGGATCGTTTGTGCGTATCCGTTCCTGAACAAATCCTTCCGCAAACGCGCCGATGGATTCCGCCTGAAACACCTGTCTGGAAATCTCATCCCGCCCGGCAGCAAAGGTGGATATATTCACCTCTTCCATCTTCGTCCGCCCTCCCGGCAGATTCTCCAACAGATACACCTGTTCATACATGGCGTCCGTCAGCATCAGCGTGGAATGGGTGGCGATCAGGAATTCATGCCCCCTTTCTCCACAGATCTCATAAAGGCATTGGATGAAGTCCCGGTTCCAATCATCATTGAAATGCACATCCGGCTCATCATACAAAAACAGGGTGTTGTCCCCGCAGTGCGCCTGTGCCATCAGAGCCAGGCCGATCCGGGAAATCCACATCAGCTCTCCGTCGCTTAAGGCTTCGATTTCATGTATTCCCCTCTCATACCCTCCGTTTTTCTTCCCAAAGCAGTAGAAAAAGTGCACGGAGCGGATCACGCCCTCCCGATATGCGCCAAGCAGCGCCGACAGCAGCAGAAACGGATTTCCCGCAACATATTCCTGCAGCCTGGGATGATACCATCCCGCCTGCACATCCTCCCACTTCTGGTATAAAAATACCGCCAGCACTTCGGAAGGGGCCTCCCCGCCCTCCTTAGCGCGCTCCACAGCCAGCCGGTGCACCGTATCGTCGTTTATCCTGTCCTCTTCTCCGATCAGCCTCCGCAGAATGTTAAGCTGCGGGGTATCCGGCTCCTGTTCCAGCTTTTCCTCGTCCACACGGATGGAAAAAGCGACGGGAACGATCCCGGTATCCAGCCGCTTCAGCAGTTTTTCCCGCCATCCGCAATAGCGCCGGATCGTCTCCTTCTCCCGTTCGTCCCAAACATCCGCCGGAAACACGGCAAAGAGAACAGGAAGGAGAAAGCGGGAGGTGACATCATCCACAAAAAATGCACGCGGATTGGTCTCCAGCCGTTCATAATAGCGGAAAATTTCCTCCGCCTCCCTGCGCACCTCTCCTTCCTCCTGATCGGAGAGATCATACAGATCGCTGGCCAGGGATGCCCTGGGAGAGGCAAGCAGGATCTCTTCCATGGAGCCGTTGGTTCCGGAGCAGCAGCAGATCAGCCGGTCCGGAAGATATTCCTCCGGGATGGCATACAGCCGTTCCCTTTCGTCTCCCCTTTCAATTTCCACCCAAAGACGGCGCCTGGTTCCCGTTTCATCCCGAAAATGCTCCTTCTGCGGCCTTACATGAACGCGCGCCCCGTCCGGCATCCGATACTGCAGCGCAAAGGCAAAACCAGGAAGTTCGTTCTGCATGATGCGCGTAAAAATCAGGCCCAGCGCCTCCAGCACGCTCGATTTTCCCGAGCCGTTCTTTCCCACCAGGAAATCCACCGCTACCGGAGAATGCTGCTCCTTAAAGCGCAGCTCCAGCCCTTTTAACCCTTTATATCCGTCAATATACAGATATTCCAGCTTCATACATCCTCCCGCTCATCGCTTATCACCTGATATTTCTGGATCGTCACCGGCCGGTTCAGGAAGTCCGCCGCCGGCTCTCCCTGCAGCAATACCCTCTCCGGATATGTTTTTTCCAAAAATCCCATCCCTTCCAGAGCCTTCGCACCAATCAGGGCATCCTGGATGGAGCCTCCGGCCCTTCCCGCCCGCTTCAGGGCAGCATGCACCGGCAAAGGCCCGCCGTCCTGTGCAAACGCGCGCAGAATCCCCAGCTGGAAATCGGACAGATAATTCAAAAGCTGCTCTCTCGCCGCGCCAAGGTTTCTGATTAAACTCTGTATCTCCCGGCTTTCCGGTTCTTTTTCCTGCACGGGCACGAATGCGGCCCGGTAAACCCTCTGAAACAGTGCGGGATCCGGCTTTTCCAGTCCTTTCCGTTCCCGGAAGCGCTTCGACAGCTCGCCTGTAAACGCGCTGTACAGCACGGATTGATAGAACCGTTCCGAAAGCCCGGCCATCTCTCCGAGCCTCTCCTGCAGATTCATCATCCGTTCCACGGCCCCGGCCAGCTTCTTCTGCACGGCCATATCCATCATCGGAACCGGGATCTCTTCCACCTGCTTGATGTCCATGAGCGCGGGATTCCCGGAGGTCACCTCTCTTTGTTTTGCTCCACCGGCCTGTCCCATATACCGTTCCCGGAACCACAGCCACAGCAGCAGGAATTGGGGGCAGAGCAGTTCTTTCTTCGCCCGGATACGCAGCAGGGCGCTGCCAAAGACCGCATCTTCCATCCCTTCCCGAACCAGCTGTACCCTTCTGATCCCATTCTTCGGCAAGCGTTCATACAGCAAATCTCCCTGATTCAGTCCGCCCTGCGTCCATTCCGATGCGGCGCGGACGGGAACCGGTTCATATGCACTTCCATTCAGCCCCCAGCCGTCTTCTGCCAGCGCATTCACATAAGGGAGCCTTCTTCCGCCCTCCGCACTCTGGCCGAACGCGCCTATCGCGATGCGCTCTTCCAGGCACTTCCCAAGCGGCTCCCAGCCATAGGCACCGCTCTCTTCAAGCTTTCCAAGGAACGCCCCGGCCATGGCCTCCTCCAGAACGGGAAGCGCCTTGTTCTGTTCTTCGCCCATCCGCTCACACCGTTCCAGCACGGAGATCAGAAAATCCTGTTCTTCCAGGCAGGGAAAAAGAATCGGCACGCGCTCCAGCTGCCGTTTCGTCAGATTCGGTATTGTCACCAAATTGGCCCGCATCTCCAGCCATGGCCGGTAGAACTGCAGATAATAATAGACATATGCCGGACGGATGACCGTCTCGTCAAATGCCATTCCCATTACGGCCTGGTTCAGTCTCATAGGCCGCCCGGCGATCCCCACCTTGCCGATGGTTCCTGACACCGACAGGAGCACTGTCCCTGCGGGAACCTCATCCCTGATCTTCCCCGCCCCTTCCTGCGTCAGGCTGATCTCAGTCGTTTCCACGATTTTTTGGTTCAAATCCCCTGCCCGCACCCAGGGAATCCCTTCCCCCTCGCTGTAGTACTCCGGATGGGAGCGGCTGGGGGTGGAGCCCCTGAACCAGCGCGCCGTCACATCCTCTAAAAGAGCGCTCTTCCAGTTGCTCATAACCCCTCAACCTCCGTAAGCAGCGCACGCATCTCCTCCGCAATCCGCTCCTGCATATCGATCATTTCCCGCAGCAGCTCTTCCGGCGGCGCAAAATGGATTTCCTGCCTTCCCGCCGGCCGGTAATAATCCGGCAGCAGCGTTCCTCCCGCCTTCCGTATCTCCTCTATTCCGGCAAACCAGCAATCCGTATGTTCCCATTTTTCCGGCGTCCGGACGCCGTTATAATTCTCCTGCCCCCCTGCGGCAAGGAGCTCCTGCCATTCCTCATAATACGCCTGTCTCTTATCCCAGCAGGCAAGCAGCGCATCATAGGCTTTCCCGTCCCTGCGTTCCGCCTGTCCCCTGAGATCGTAGAAAAAGATCCGCTGGGTGTGGGAATCCTCCCAGCCACCCGCCATCAGGGGATTTTCCACCACAAGGAGGCTGGCTTTCACCGTCATATTTCCCATAAAGGCACTCTCCGGCAGCAGGATCACCCCGTCCACCGCAAACTCATCCAGCATCCACTTCCGCACCCGTACCGATTCATTCTTAGACGCGAACAGAAAACTGTCCGGTACGAACAGCAGCGCCTTTCCCTCTTTTCTTACCGCAGACAAGCTTCCGACGATTTGATAATGATAGCGGCTCCGGATGCCGTCCACCGGAAGCAGCAATAAGGGAACGCCTCCCCGCTCTGCAACCGGCGTATTGTTGAATACCGGATTGGCGATGACCAGGTCATAGCGATCCTTCGGCCTATCCGGACGCATATATGCCTCCTCCATGCTTTCCTTCCGCAGGCTGATCGGGAAGTTGGAAAAATGCCCAAGAAAGCAGGCAGCCCTATACCAGTCCTCATCCTCCTCCATTCCATACAAGCTCATCCGACCGAACTGCCGGCCTGCCGCATCCAACATGGCCGCCGCCCCACACTGCGGATCCAGGATCATTCCCGCCTCTTCCTTGTCTTCCTCAATCAAGCGCAGCAGCCATCCTGCTTCCTGCTCCCGCAGGAGGTATCTCCCCTTCTCCGACTTATCTCCCGCACACAATTCCAAAAGCCTGCAGAGCATCCCATAAAGATTCCGGCGCCATTCATCCCTCCGCGGGCCATCCAGCCCTGCATCCTGCCTCCAGCCTGCCGCCCGCTCCGCCAGCCTGCTGGCTGCCAGAAGCAGCGGACGGAGCACAGCGCCTTTATAAATGAACGTCCGGTATCTTTCGAGCCCATGCTCCTGCCACAGCGCCACGAGCTCTTTTTCCTCGCTTTGGGCATACCCCAGGCCCTTCACAATATCTGCCAACATCGCAGAAGGCAGCTTCCGGAGCTCGCTCTCCGTAAACGCCTCCTCCCTGCTGTACAGCCAGCACAACAGCAGGAATGCAAATTCATTAAACAGCCTGATCAGAGGCTGCGAATATTCCATCCGGTAGAAATTGACCATCTCCCGGAAGAGCTTCGTAATCTCCCCCGCCCATTCCTCATCCATCCGTTTCTCTTCCCGTATCATACCCTCTCCTCGGCATCTTTTCTTAAAAATCTGGTTTCCGGTTTCACTTAACTTACTGTAAGGATACCATAGATCGCCTGCAATCTCAATCTGGTTGCAGGATGGGGGCAAAAATCGTTGTGCCTCTGCAGAAGCTCATCCGCTGCTTTTCTT
>ERZ826396.2473-NODE-2473-length-15115-cov-4.107039_pt1 | contig 15115 bp, 12 predicted proteins | sample MGYA00519926_ERZ826396 | MGnify/ENA primary metagenome ERZ826396 (study PRJEB31778, sample SAMEA3449230) | human gut metagenome | biome: human gut; feature: human-associated habitat; material: faeces | place: United Kingdom | collected 2010/2012 ... | reverse complement strand
ACTCGTCAGAAAGGGTAAAGTAAGAAGAGCGAAGCTGAATTACCTCAGAGACAGAGTTGGTAAGAAGGCCAAAGTAAAAGAAGTAGTAAAATAATTATAGAAACAGGCATGAGGGGCAGCCGTTAGCGGGTTGCCCCTTTTTTGAACATTAAAACGAAGGCTGTTGAATAAGGGGATGGCATAGTTCGAGAAAGAGGCGTTCGGGTTTCGTTCTGTGAGAATTGCAACTGTCCCTGGTTCATGGTAGAATGAGAAACAGCCGGGAAACATAGTCGGAAGTGGAGTAAAGCGATGCGCAGAAACAGGGGGCTTAGCTTCTACAGAAGAAGGAAAAAAATGAATATCACCGTATTGACCGAGGTGATGAAATATGTCATAGGAATTCTGATATCCATTTTTCTGGCATTTGTCCTGGTCTATTTTGCGGGAGTAAGGACGAGCATCATCGGCGATTCCATGGAGCCGGCGCTTATGAATGGGCAGGAGGTCCTGATCAATCGCCTGGCCTATAAACTCGCCAATCCCAAGGCCGGGGATGTAATCGTTTTTCTGCCGAATGGGAATCAGAACGTTCACTATTATGTAAAAAGAGTGGTGGCCTGTTCGGGAGACCGGGTACAGATTACGGATGGGATCCTTTATATCAATGGGGAAGCGGTGGAGGATGATGTCTATGACCTCATAGCGGATGCAGGGATCGCCGAGAATGAAATCGTCTTAGGAAACGATGAATATTTTGTTATGGGTGATAACTGCAACAGCAGCGAAGACAGCCGCTCGGGCAATATTGGTCCGGTTTCCAAGGATCATATTATAGGAGAAGCCTGGTTTGGCATCGGAGAAGGAAATACAGGACTGATCAGATAGGGTAAGTCTGTGATTTTGCACGCGTGCCAAAGCGCGCAGATGGGAGAAAAGATGAATTATCAGTGGTATCCAGGCCATATGACCAAGGCCAGACGTTCGATGCAGGAAGATATTCGCCTGATCGATCTGATTATAGAGTTGGTGGACGCGAGAATGCCTTTGGGAAGCAGAAATCCGGACATCGATGAGTTGGGCAAGAATAAAGCAAGGCTGATTCTGATGAATAAAGCGGATCTGGCGGATCCGGCCTGCAATAGGGAATGGGCGGACTGGTTTGCCCGAAAGGGTATCAAGGCCGTGGAAGTCAATGCCAAAACCGGGCAGGGAGTAAAAGGGATCCAGAACGCTGTCCGTGAAGTGTGCAGCGAGAAGATTGAGCGCGACAGAAAAAGAGGGATTCTGAACCGGCCAGTGAGAGCAATGGTGGCAGGCATCCCGAATGTGGGGAAATCCACGTTCATTAATTCCTTTGCGGGAAAAGCGTGCACCAAGACTGGAAATAAGCCCGGAGTGACCAAAGGAAAACAGTGGATCCGGCTGAACAAGGGGCTGGAGCTTTTGGACACGCCGGGAATTCTGTGGCCGAAGTTCGACGACCAGCAGGTGGGAATGCGGCTGGCGCTGATCGGTTCTATGAATGATGAAATCATTTTGATGGAAGAACTGGCAATGGAGCTGATCGTGTTTTTGCAGGAAAGATATCCCGAACGCCTGCAGGAACGCTTTGGATGCGAGGGCGGGGAACCGGCACAGGTGCTGCAGGAGATTGCGGAGAAGAGAAAATGCTTTCTGAAAGGAGCGCAGCCCGATACGGAAAGGGCTTCCAGGCTTCTTATGGATGATTTCAGGAATGGCCGTCTGGGAAGGATTTCTCTGGAGTGGCCGGAGACGGAAGCTTGAGCGGAAAACGCAGCGTCCAGCTGTTTTGAATGGAAAAATGGGAAGAAGGGCTAAAGGAATGAAACATGTAGTGAAAGAAATTTTCAGCACGATATTCTATATCCTGCTGGTTCTGTTTGGAACCTGGGTGCTCATCACCTTTGTCGGACAGCGGACTTCCGTGAGCGGCAGTTCCATGGAACCGACGTTGCACCATGGAGATCAGCTGATTCTCGATAAACTGTCCTATCATTTCTCGGAGCCGGAACGGTTTGACATCATCGTGTTTCCGTTCCAGTATGAAGAGAAGACATATTATGTGAAGCGGATCATCGGCCTGCCCGGAGAGACGGTACAGATTGATCTGTCCGGAAACATTTATATCAACGGAGAAATTCTGGAAGAGGATTATGGGCTGGAGCCGATCAATTTCCCAGGATTGGCACAGGAACCCATCACGCTGGGAGAAGATGAATATTTTGTGCTCGGGGATAATCGGAACAACAGTTCAGACAGCAGAGATCCGAGCGTGGGAAATATTAAACGGGATGATATCATGGGGAAAGCGTGGGTGCGCATCTGGCCCCTGAACAAGTTTGGCGTTCTGAAACATCAGTAGGATGGCGGCGGGAGAATATGGAATGAAATTACAGGAGATAAAAGAAGCGCTGGAGGAGGCAGCAGCCGGCCTGCCGGAATCCAGGGAGCGCCTTGAGGAGCTGGTTGCTGAATATGATGCGGATGAAAGAAGCGGCGTGAAGGCGCAGGTTGCCAGGGCGAGGAAAAAGCTGGAAGCATTGGATGCGGAAATTGCCCGCACGGAAGAACTGAAACGATATGAGCGGGAATATGAATCCTGCGGATATGTGTGCGGCATCGACGAAGTGGGGCGAGGGCCTCTGGCGGGACCTGTGGTGGCTGGGGCGGTCATCCTTCCGAAGGACTGCCGGATCCTGTATCTGAACGATTCCAAACAGCTTACAGAGAAGAAGAGAGAAGAACTCAGGGCTGTGATCCTGAAGGAAGCGGTGGCGGTGGGCATAGGTTATGCGGCGCCGGAGCGTATTGATGAGATCAATATTCTGCAGGCGACCTATGAGGCCATGCGGGACGCTGTGGGAAAGCTGCCCGTCAGACCGGATGTGCTGCTCAATGATGCGGTACGCATCCCGGGTCTGGCGATCCGGCAGGTTCCCATCATCAAGGGAGATGCCAAAAGCGTATCCATTGCGGCGGCCAGCATCGTGGCCAAGGTGACAAGGGATCACCTGATGCAGGAATATGGCCGGCTCTTTCCGGAGTATGATTTCGCATCCAACAAAGGATACGGCAGTGCCGCGCATATTGCAGCCCTGAAAAAATACGGCCCCTGCCCGATACATCGCCGGAGTTTTATCGGGAATTTCGTAGAGGATGACAGAAAGGCGTGATTGTGCGGTCGGCGAAAGAGATAACGGTTTAGGCGGGGCTGAACAGTTAAAGAAAGAGGAGAAGGTGAATAAAAGAGAAGTCGGAGGCTTTTATGAAGAAGCGGCGGCCCTGTTTTTAAGCAAAAAGGGTGTGCGCATATTGGAACGCAACTACAGATGCAGGCAGGGAGAGATCGACCTGATCGGTCTGGACGGGGAGTATCTGGTCTTTTTTGAGATAAAATACCGGAAAGACGAGGCGGCAGGCCTGCCTGAAGAGGCGGTGAATTCCGCCAAGAGGAGAAGAATCTGCGGTGCTGCAAAATATTTTTTATACCTGAAAGGATATGGAGAAAGCATTCCGATACGGTTTGATGTGATTGCGATTTGCCAAAGTCGCGTCAGATGGTATCAGAATGCTTTTGATTATATAGGAAAATAAGAGCGATGGGTTTCGCTTTTCTGAAATTGGTATGCGCCAAGATGCGCAGATGGGAGCAGATATGATAAAAGAAGAACAGATCAGGAGAAAAGCAGGCCGGACGCCGGGGATGGAATGCCGCTTTGAACACGGAATGGATTATCTGGTGTTTCCTGCAATCGAGCGTACAGGCGTGGTGAGGCATTTGATGAGCACGCGGACGGGGGGCGTGAGCGAGGGGATGTTTGCCACGATGAATCTGAGCTTTACGCGGGGGGATAAAGAAGAGAATGTGAAGGAAAACTACAGAAGGATCGCAGCGCTGCTGGGCAGGCGCCTGGAGGATTTTGTCTGTTCGGATCAGACCCATACGACCAATATCCGGCGCGTTACGGCTGCCGATGCGGGGAAGGGGATTACTCGTCCTAAGGATTATCGGGATGTGGACGGTATGATTACGGATGAGCCGGGAATCGTGCTGGCCACCTTTTATGCGGATTGTGTGCCGCTGCTGTTTGTGGATCCGGTGCGGCGTGCGGTGGGACTGTCTCATTCAGGCTGGCGCGGGACTGCGGCGGGAATGGGGGCGAGGACGGTTGAGGCGATGCAGGAGGCTTTCGGCAGCAGGCCGGAAAATATCCTTGTGGGGATCGGGCCTTCCATCTGCCAGGACTGTTATGAGGTAAGCGAGGATGTGGCGGATGCGTTCTGTGAATTGTTCGGGCAGGAGGCGCTGCGAAAAGGGCCGGTTGGCGTGGAGGATGTTCTCAGCCCGAAAGGAGGCGGCAAATACCAGCTGGATCTATGGAAGGCGAACGAAGCGATCTGCCTGTCTGCGGGGATCCGCCAGGAGAATATAAACGTAACGGATATCTGCACCTGCTGTAATGCATCCTGGCTGTTTTCCCACCGCGCCAGCGGGGGAAAACGCGGCAACCTGGGGATGTTTGTGACGCTTGAGGAAAGGAGCGGCAATGGCTAAAACAGAACTTGCGGTAGCGGAACTGATTTGGAATCTTATCGCGGGTAAGACCGGGAATACGAGCAAAGTGACCTATTTTCCTCAAAAACCGGCCTTTCCGGAGGAATCTCCCGAGGGTGAGGAGAGGCTTGAACGAATGACGCCGGAGAGTCAGGGAATCTCTTCCGCACATTTGGCCGCTTTCCTGGAAGCGGAAAAGAGTACGGATATTCATCAGGTCCTGATTGCCCGGAATGGGAAGGTGATATGTGAATGCGGATATGCGCCGTATCCGGCCGGGCTATGGCACGCCAGCTATTCCATGTGCAAAAGCATTACGGGCATGGCGATAGGAATGCTGATTGAGGAAGGGCTGCTGACGTTGGAGGCCCGGGTGGTGGATCTGTTCCGGAAGAGAAAGAACCTGCTTCATCTGCTGAGGCAGAAAGATATAACAGTCCGGCATCTTCTGACGATGACCAGCTGTGTGAACTTCAATGAGGCCGGAAGCGTGACGGGGAATGACTGGGTTAGGGGCTTTCTGGAGTCCGGGCTTGGGGGCGTTCCGGGGAAGGAGTTCATGTATAACAGCATGAATTCCTACATGCTCAGTGCCATTGTGACAGAATTGACAGGGGAAACGCTGATGGAGTATCTCACCCCGCGGCTGTGGGAACCTCTGGGGATCCGCAGAGTGTTCTGGGAAAGCTGCCCCATGGGGATCACAAAGGGTGGCTGGGGACTTTTCCTGCGTCCTGAGGATGCGGCCAAGCTGGGCATACTGTATCTGAATAAGGGAAAATGGAAAACAAAGCAGCTGGTGCGCGCCGAGTGGGTGGAGGATTCCTGCAGGGAGCATGTGAGCACGCCTTCTGTTATGAGCAGCCACGGTTATGGGTATCAGATGTGGATGGGAGGAAGAGAAGGGGCTTTTAATTTCAATGGCATGCTGGGGCAGAATGTTGTAGCCTATCCTGATTTGAATATGGTAATTGTGACCAATGCAGGAAGCCAGGAATTGTTCCAGAATTGTGTCCTGATGGGGATCGTCAAACAGTATTTTGAGACGGACTACGCACCGCCCGGGCAACTTCCTCCGGATCCGGCGGCACAGAGATCGCTGAGAAATACAATCGCCAGGCTGGAAGGAAAGGCCGGCAGGGCGGTGACGATCCGCTCGGGCGGTTGGGGAAGAAAAGGAAAGGAAGTCTGGAAGAGAGGCGAGAGCTGGGAGAGAAAAGCGAGAGGGGATATGCTGCTGCAAAGCCTGGACGGCTGCGTATATGAACTGGAAGAGGCGCATGTGGGGCTGATGCCGCTCATGATGCAGGTGTTCCATAACAATTATACGGACGGCATGCACGCCATTGGATTTATGGTAAAAAAAGACGGGTTGTATGTGAAGTTCTATGAAGGGGAAGAAGTTCTGTGCCTTCCGGTGGGAATGCCGCAGGACAAAGGCACCAAGGCCGCGGATGTGGATTTCCATGGGGAGATATACCGGATCGCCACAACGGGCGCATTCGCGGAGGATGAAGACGGGAAAACGGTGCTGAAGTTGGATTTCGCCTTTCTTGAGGACGCTTGTAGAAGGAAGCTGAAGCTGTATCTGGATGGAGACCGGATCGAGGCGCGCTGGGACGAGACGCCAGGAAAGGAAGTCATCATGGAGGGCCTGGATTCCATCACAGATGCGGAGGGACGGATGGGCTTTCTCATGAATGCGGTCAGAGAAATAGGCGGAATCGATGTCTTTCACCTTCTGGTGGAGCGAACCATCCAGCCGATATGCAGGGGAAAACGGAAGGTGCAGGCAGCAGCCGCGGAAACAGAAGAAACGGCTGAAAGAGAAGAAATAGCTGAATCAGAAGAAATGGCCGAAGCAAAAGAAATGACTGAGACAAAAGAAGCGATTGAAACGGAGGGACGGGCGGCCGAAACGGAAGGAAGAGCCGCAGAAGCGGAAAAAACGGCCGAAACCGTTGCCGAAGCCGCCTGTATGGAAGGAAGGGTCCAAACTTAAGAAAAACTTAAAGATATCCTCGTTCGTTTATTAATACTTGTATGGTTATATATTGTTACGGGTTGTCTGTTTGTACAGAGTGGCCTGAAAAGGAGAAAACACAAGATGATGAACATATTGGTATGCGATGATGATAAGGAAATTGTAGAAGCGATAGAAATTTACCTGGTGCAGGAAGGGTATCATGTGATCAAGGCATATGACGGAGAGCAGGCGATCCGGGCGCTGAAGACCAACGAGGTGCATCTGTTGATTATTGATGTGATGATGCCGAAGCTGGATGGGATCCATGCGACGCTGAAGATTCGGGAATACAGCAGCATTCCGATCATCATTCTTTCCGCCAAGTCGGAGGATGCGGATAAGATCCTGGGGCTGAATATCGGCGCGGATGATTATGTGACGAAACCCTTTAACCCTCTGGAACTGGTGGCGCGGGTGAAATCCCACCTTCGCAGATACACGCAGCTGGGCAACCTAAATTCGGAGAATAACGCGATCTTCCGGGCTGGAGGATTGGTTATCAATGATGATACCAAAGAAGTGACGGTGGATGATGAACCGGTGAAGCTGACGCCGATTGAATACAATATTCTGCTGCTTCTGGTGAAGAACCAGGGAAGGGTTTTTTCCATTGACCAGATCTATGAAAGCATCTGGGAAGAGGAAGCGATCGGGGCTGACAATACGGTGGCGGTACATATCCGCCATATTCGGGAGAAGATCGAGATCAATCCAAAGGAGCCCCGTTATCTGAAAGTGGTATGGGGCGTTGGATATAAGATAGAAAAGCAATAGAAAGAAGAGGCCGCGTTATGGGGAAAAAATGTGTGATGGGAAGAGGGAAAAGAGCGTTTATACTGTTGGCGAAGCGTGTGCTTATAGCCACAGCTATCGGATGTGTGGTGGCCGTGTTTTCCAATTCGTTCATTACTGTGGAGGATTCCGACGGAACGAGCAGCTATTTCATCTCTCCTGTTGCACAGAAGGCTTTGTTTGAAGAGACCGAGATTTTTGGGGATATCCTGCGCAAGAATATAGAGAGTATCACAAGAATGGCGGTAATCAAGAGCCAGCTGGAGACGGATGGCGCATACGACGGCAAAAAACGCGTTGATATATCCGCATATGTAAACCGCACGGATACTTTGGAAGAAGAGGAGGTGACGGCGGAATACTTCCTGGACGATCTGATTAAATGGGGAAATTACGGGTTTGCCTATAAGACTGTCTATGGAACGCAGGAGGACTTCGACAGGTATTTTTCCGTTGGGACCAGCGGGGAGGATGTTGTGGAAGCCAGCGATCTGACGGAAGGGGATTATAGCCTTCAGTCCGAACTGACCAGGCAGGCGATCAAGAACTCCGTACAGGCGGCGGGGACGGATGCCCTGAGTGTTAGAATTATTTCCGAGATGCCGGATACATTGGAAGGGTATCTGGAGCAGGCGGCACAGAACGGAGAAGTGCAGGTGGATGAGAATGCCGTGTACGGGGTGGATATCCTGGTTCCGCGCTATTATTCCGCGGATGGAAAGGAGCTGGCGGACTATGCATCCAGCCTGGATGAATACATAGAACTGCGCAATACGCTGGTGGATGCGGCGAGCCAACTTTGCTATAATTTCACGGAATACAGCGGGTATAAGAACTATTATGGAGAAGAGAAAACGAACATCCGCTATTGCTATCAAATGGTGGTGGATTCCCAGGTCTGTTATTTTACCAATCTTTCCGATGACTTCTCCGGAATGAGTGAGGAAGAGATAACGGAGCGTTTTTCCTCTTTTGGCAGGAATCTGTATTATAACCCGGACCAGGTGGAAATACGGACCAATACGGATTTGAAAACGGAAGAGATGCGCCGGATCCTGAATAATTATGAATATGCCTTTGGAGAGAATTCACGCGTTTGGATCGGAGTGGATACACAGTATGCAGCGAACGACAGCCTGGCTCGGGCGAGAAGCGCATTCATGCGTTTCATGCCTTATTATTGGCAGACAGTCGGCGTCGGAGTCCTGGCCGCGGTTCTGGCTGCCTGGCTGTTGGTGATGTTGACAATCTATGAAGGCAGGAAAGAAGAGGAGAATGAAGACGGTTATGTGGTAGCGCTGCATAAGTGGGATAAGATCCCGTCGGAACTGGTCATCATAGGCATGATTCTGATCTGCGGGGGACTTTTGGCCCTTCTCGCCGTGGTGAGCAGACTCGTGCTGCAGGGAGCGTACAGCTTTGTGAACGAAGAACTGGATCCTTTTCTGCTGGCTGCCTGTGCGGCAGCGGTGGTCTTTTTCCTGGATTGGGCGGGAACGGCTCTGTATCTCGGGCTTGTGCGCAGGCTGAAGGTGCATGTGTTTTGGAGATATTCCCTGCTCTGGCGTCTGGGGCGGTTCATAAAAAATGTGTGTGTCAGCCTTTATGACCATATCAGCATCGTGAGCAGAGTGCTGATCCCGTTCTTCCTGATCGCGGCATTTAATCTTTTTATGGGACTGCTGGGAGCGGCGGGGATCCTGTTTGCAGGGCTGGTGGATATTATGGCTGCGATCCTGATATATATGGAAAGGAAGGATCTGCAGCGGATTGTGGAAGGAACGCAGACCATCGGCGCGGGCAAATTCGGCGCAAAGATCGATGCTTCCAGGATGCATGGGGAGAACAGGGTACTGGCTGAGGCTGTGAACAGCATCGGGGACGGAATCCAGGAGGCGGTGGCCACAAGCATGAAAGATGAACGCCTGAAGGCCGATCTGATTACCAATGTGTCTCATGATATCAAAACGCCGCTGACCTCCATCATCAATTTCGTTAAGCTGCTTAAACGGGAGAATATAGAAGACGAACGGATTAAGGGGTATATCGATGTGTTGGATGCCAAATCCCAGCGGTTGAAGCAGCTGACGGATGATCTGGTGGAGGCATCGAAGATATCTTCCGGGAATATTTCCCTGCAGATGGAACGGATCAATTTCGTGGAGCTGATTCATCAGACCATGGGTGAATTTGGCGAAAAGATGGAAGAAAAGAATCTGTGGATGATCCCGTCTATGCCTGAGGGGCCTGTCTGCATCGAAGCGGACAGCCGGAGAATCTGGCGGGTAATTGAGAACCTGTTTAGCAATGTATATAAATATGCGCTGGAGGGGACCAGAGTTTATCTTGACCTGGGAATCCTTGTAGATGAAGAGGGGAAGAAGGCAGTATTTTCTATGAAAAATATCTCAGCGCAGCCGTTGAACATCAAGGCGGATGAGCTGACGGAGCGGTTTATCCGGGGAGATGTATCCAGAAGCACGGAAGGAAGCGGCCTGGGACTTTCCATCGCCAAGAACCTGACGGAACTTCAGCATGGCCAGTTCGATATTTATCTGGACGGTGATCTGTTCAAAGTGATTCTCACCTTCCCCTGCCTGGACGCATAAAACATACCCACAGGAACCGTTTCAAAGGTTTTTGCTTCGGAATTCCTGTGGGTATATATTTTTCTATGCGTATGCGGTTTAAGAAGAGACTGAGAGGCTGGAATGTGTTTTCCAGCCTCCCTTTCTTCCCTTTCAGTCAAGTACAGACTTAAATATCATAGGCTTCACGCCGGTTATATCTGGAAAGAATCTGATTGATTTTTTCTGTAGGCGTCATGACGTGGGACATGGATACGTCATGATTCATGAAGTCTATGATGGAAGCCATGAATTTGCTCATGTCCGCCACTGTATAATATGGCCGTTCATAGAGTTCCGGAGGCTGATAAGTGAGGTTCGTTGTGATGACGCGGTCGAACCAGCCCTTTTCATAGGCGGTGTCAAAGGCATCCAGGCCGTTGGTGAACAGGCCGAAGGTGCAGCAGATAAAAACCCTTCTCGCATGCATTTCTTTTAGCTGCCGGGAAGTATCCAGCATACTTTCGCCGGAGGAAATCATATCATCGATGATGATGACATCTTTTCCCTCGATGTTGTCCCCCAGAAATTCATGGGCGACAATGGGATTTTTGCCGTTAACGACCGTGGAGTAGTCACGCCGTTTATAGAACATACCTGTATTCACGCCGAGCACGTTGCCGAAATAGACAGCGCGATCCAGAGCCCCTTCATCCGGGCTGATAACAATTATATGATCGGAGTCGATGATCAGATCCCGTTCCTTGTCCAGAAGCGCGCGGATGAACTGATACGGCGGAGTGAAATTATCGAAGCCATTCAGCGGAGTGGCATTCTGAACCCGCGGATCATGTGCGTCAAAGGTGATGAAATTGTTGACGCCCATCTCAGCCAGCTCTGTAAGCATATAGGCACAGTCCAGGGATTCGCGGCTGGAACGCTTGTGCTGCCTGCCTTCATAGAGGAAGGGCATGATGATATTAATGCGGCGCGCTTTTCCTGCAGCAGCTGCGATCATCCGTTTGAGATCCTGATAATTGTCATCCGGAGATTTATGGTTGATGTACCCGTTGATGGTATAGGTCAGGCTGTGGTTGCACACATCAACAATGATGAAAAGATCTTTTCCATGAACGGACTCATTGATGCTGCCCTTGGCTTCTCCGCTTCCGAAACGGGGGCAGGAAGCATCCACCAGATAGCTGTCAGCTATGTAACCCTGAAATGCAGGATCCTTATGTTTGGGACTCTTCATATTCTTACGGAATTCCACAAGGTAATCGTTCACACGAGCGCCCAAATCGCTGGCAGATTCCATGGCCAGCACCTTCAGAGGGGCTACGGGAAGCGCATTTTCCAATTCGCGTACGTTAGGCATACTTTTTCTCCTGTCTGTCTTGTGATTGTAATGTAACAGTTCAGACAATCCCTTCGGAAAAAGCCAGGCACGCTCTTTAGGCCTGACCGGACGCCGTATATTCTTTGCCAGGACACGCTCTCATTCGGCTTCAAACGTAACAGTACATAACGGGCCAAAGGACGGGTTAAGTACCGACGTTTTCAGACGGCCCCGGCAAAAAACATACGGCATTCGGGCAGGGCCCAAAGAGCGTGCGTGCCTGACTACTTCCGAAAGGGTTGTCTGAACTGTTACCTTGTAGTACGTTATAATACTTAATTTATAGCATTATGTTAGTGACACGTCAAGAAATTTCTAGTAGAATGAAATAAGGAAAGCGGCTTGTCCGCAACCGTTCAGACCGGTCTGGAACGGGCTGCGGCGGGGGTTTTCTGAATGGCTGCATTGGTCTGTATGTATCCCATTCGGGTGGCCCCGTGCAGTTATGATTAAAGAATATGGAGAAAATGGATGAAGGCGAATGGACATAGAATCGCCGGGATCAATCCCGGAAGCATTGCGCAGGAGATGGGAATTGAGGTCGGAGACAGGCTTCTTGAGATAAACGGGGAACCGGTGGAGGATGTATTTGATTATCAATACCTGACGGAAGAGGAATATATCGAAGTATTGATCGCCAAGCCGTCCGGTGAGGAATGGCTCCTGGAGATCGATAAAGAGTATGATGAGGATCTGGGAGTGGTGTTTGAGAACGGGCTGATGGATGAATACCGCTCCTGTTCCAATAAATGCATTTTCTGCTTCATCGATCAGATGCCGAAAGGAATGCGGGAAACACTGTACTTCAAAGATGATGATTCCAGGCTGTCCTTTCTGCAGGGAAATTATGTGACGCTCACCAACATGTCGGAGCGGGATGTGGAGCGCATCATCAAATACCGTCTGTCTCCCATCAATATTTCCTTTCAGACGACCAATCCGCAGCTGCGCTGCCGCATGCTGAACAACCGGTTCGCCGGGGAGGCGTTAAAGAAGGTGGATCGTTTTTATGAGGCCGGAATTGAGATGAACGGTCAGATCGTGCTGTGCAAGGGATTCAACGATGGGGAGGAACTGGACCGTTCTATCCGGGATCTTTCCGCGTATCTGCCTCATCTGCGCAGCGTATCCGTGGTGCCGGTGGGGCTGTCCAAATATCGGGAAGGGCTGGAGCCGCTGGAGCCTTTTGATAGGGAAGACGCGAAGAAGGTGTTGGGGCAGATTCACAGATGGCAAGAGAAGCTGTACCCAGAGTGCGGCCTGCATTTCGTTCATGCCAGCGACGAATGGTACATCCTGGCGGAAGAGGAATTGCCGCCGGAAGAGAATTATGACGGATATCTGCAGCTGGAGAATGGTGTGGGCATGCTGCGCCTCATGATGGAAGAATTCGAGGAAGCCATGAGAGGGCTGGAGGAAGAAGGCGAAGGCGGAGGACGGATCACGCAGGGCGAATATTCCTCTGTGACGGGGCAGATCTCTTATCCTTATATAAAGAGAATGGCAGACCGCATCATGAAGCGCTTTCCGGACATCCGGATTCATGTGTACCCGATCCGCAATGATTTCTTCGGAGAACGGATCACAGTGACCGGCCTGCTCACCGGACAGGATATTCTGGCGCAGCTTAAAGGAAAGGTACTGGGAGAGATCCTGTATCTGCCGGAAAATGTGCTCAGGAGCGGAGAACGTGTGCTGCTGGATGATGTGACGGTGGAGGATATCTCCGGGACTTTACAAGTCCGGACAGATATTGTAAAATCAAGCGGATATGATTTTGTCAATGCATTTGTCAGGAAGAAAGATGGGTATTAAGATATGGAAAATAAAGGAAGAAAGCCGATTGTGGCCGTGGTAGGAAGGCCGAATGTGGGAAAATCGACGCTTTTTAACGCGCTGGCCGGGGAACGGATTTCTATTGTGCAGGATACGCCGGGCATCACGCGTGACCGGATTTATGCGGATGTGAGCTGGCTGGACCGCATGTTCACCCTGATCGATACGGGAGGCATCGAGCCGGAGAGCTCGGATGTGATCCTTTCACAGATGAGAGAACAGGCGCAGATCGCCATCGATACGGCGGACGTGATCCTGTTCATGGTGGATGTAAAGCAGGGACTGGTGGATGCGGATTCCAAGGTGGCCGATATGCTGCGCCGCTCTCATAAGCCGGTGATTCTGGTCGTGAATAAGGTGGACAGCTTTGAGAAGCTGATGGCGGATGTCTATGAATTCTATAATTTAGGGATCGGGGATCCCCATCCGATCTCGGCGGCGAACCGGATGGGACTGGGAGATCTGCTGGATGAGGTGATCGCTCATTTCCCGGAGAAAACAGAGGCTGAGGATGAGGACGAGCGGCCGCGCATTGCGATTGTGGGCAAGCCAAATGTGGGAAAGTCCTCCATTATTAACCGGCTGATCGGCGAAAACCGGGTGATTGTATCGAACATCGCGGGAACGACCAGGGATGCGATTGACACGGAAGTGGAGCATAACGGCAGGGAATATATTTTCATTGATACAGCGGGACTTCGTAGGAAGAATAAAGTCAAGGAAGAGTTGGAACGTTACATGATCGTGCGCACCGTGAGCGCGGTGGAACGCGCGGATGTGGTGGTTTTGGTGATCGATGCCCAGGAGGGCGTGACGGAGCAGGATGCAAAGATCGCGGGAATCGCCCATGAGCGCGGAAAAGGCATGATTATCGCGGTGAATAAATGGGATGCCATTGAGAAGGACGACAAGACCATCTACCGCTTTACAGAGAAAATCAGAAATACCCTTTCCTTCATGCCCTATGCGGAACTGCTGTTTATCTCCGCTCTGACAGGGCAGAGACTGCCCAAGCTCTTTGATACGATCGATGCGGTGATTGAAAATCATGCTATGCGGGTATCCACGGGTGTCCTTAATGAGATCATGGCAGAAGCGGTGGCACTGTAGCAGCCGCCGTCGGACAAAGGAAAACGGCTGCGCCTCTATTACATCACGCAGGCGTCCGTGAAGCCCCCCACCTTTGTGATTTTCGTCAATGACAAAGAGCTGATGCATTTTTCCTATACAAGATATATTGAGAATAAAATCAGGGAAGCGTTTGGATTTCAAGGCACGCCCATGAAATTTATCATCAGGGAACGAAAAGGAGAATAAGCAATGATACGAGTGATCTGCCTTCTGATTGGCTATGTCTGCGGCCTGTTCCAGACTGCATTTATCTATGGAAAGATGCATGGCATCGATATTCGGGAGTATGGAAGCGGAAATGCGGGGACGACGAACGCGCTGCGCGTGCTGGGCACGAAAGCGGGGTTGATCGTATTTGCGGGAGATGCGCTGAAGTGTATTCTGGCGGTTACGATAGCCAGGCTGGCATTTGGTACAAGCCATCCGGATGAAGTCTATCTGTACATGCTCTACGCGGCTGCCGGAACGATCCTGGGCCATAACTTTCCCTTTTATCTGAAATTCCGGGGAGGCAAAGGAATTGCGGCTACAGCGGGGCTGATTCTTTCTTTTCATCCCTATTTCATTCCGGTGGCTGCGGTTCTGTTTTTCGGGGCCTTCCTGCTGACGCATTATGTATCCCTGGGCTCTCTGCTGATTTACGCAGGTTTCATGATAGAGCTGGTGATCCTGGGACAGAGAGGGGTATTCGGCATGGATCAGGCCGGACTGAATGAACTCTATATTCTTGGGGCGTTCCTGACCATTCTGGCTTATTGGATGCACAGAGAGAATATCAAATGGCTCATTCACGGCACAGAACGGAA
>ERZ826396.2470-NODE-2470-length-15139-cov-15.282883_pt1 | contig 15139 bp, 12 predicted proteins | sample MGYA00519926_ERZ826396 | MGnify/ENA primary metagenome ERZ826396 (study PRJEB31778, sample SAMEA3449230) | human gut metagenome | biome: human gut; feature: human-associated habitat; material: faeces | place: United Kingdom | collected 2010/2012 ... | reverse complement strand
CTTCACTAACCATGACAAAATCATGATTAAGAAGTCACTTAGAGCATATATCACCCGCCGCAAGTTTGTATTTTTTGTACTGCTTGACTGCAAAATGCTCCGGGTCTTTTTCTTCCAGACGTTCAAACATGAGGTCAACCGGGTTCTGGAAGTCCTCGTCGTCCTCGCGGGCTTCCGACGCATTTATCATTTCAAGCAGCGTCGTGAAGTTCTTCTCGTCCTCCGGGGCTTCATACCAGATATAGCCGATTAGCGCGGTGTAGTAGAGCTTTTCCGCTTTCACCCAGAAATCCTCGCCGGATTTTTCCCCGTCGCCTTTGGTGTTGGCGATAATGGTATTGACTAACTTCAAAATGTCCTTTTCGCTCCGCAGATAGGCAAAGGGATTGTATTTCATGGATTTTTTGAAGTTAATCGTATTTAGCACTTTGATACGGTATTTGTACCGCTGTAACATTTTCCCGGTTTCCAAAATCAGTGTTCCTTTCGGGTCAGTGACGATATACGACGTTGGAAAATCCTTTGACGTACATTGCATGAGCGACGGTTTCACAAAGAACCGGGTCTTGCCGCTGCCGGAACCGCCGATTACAAGGATATTTTTGTTTCTTGCGTATTTCGGCTGCTTCGGGCGGCTGTTCATGGTAAGCCGTTCCGTCTGCGTTAGGGGGATATTGTTCTCAAATACCGGGTCGGTGTACGGCTTTATGTCGTCAGCCCCGCCCCAACGCGCCGAACCGTATTCTGTCCCGCGGCGGTATTTCTTCGCGTTCTTGCCTTTGGTGTAGATAATCAGCCGGACAATGACCGCCCCCGCAATGCCTAAAGCTAAGTCTGCCGGGTGGAAGCTCGGCGCGATACTGGAAAAGGCGGCGGTAAAACCGTCCCCAAGATGTAGCAGCTTTGCGCTCGCGTCCGCGCCGGGGGAGAGCCGGACAGCCGCGCCCACTTTATCAAAGAGCCAGACAAAGAGCAGATACGGGAGATTTAAGATAAGCAGCTTCTTGATTTCCGGCTTCATAGCGATACCTCCCTGTCTTTGTTCTTGACCTTTGCCCGTTCCGCGTTCTTGCCCTGTGCAGCTTCTTTGAGGGTAGAGAGCAGCTTTCGGATTGAGGGCTTTTTCTCCTGTGTCAGCTTTTTTGCGGAAAATTCCTTAAAGGCGGCGGTCAGCACGTCCGCGTCCCGCCCCTTGAAGAAAACCAGATAGCGGGGCGGGCTTTCCGTCGCGTCCTTTTTCAGCGCAAAGTCGATACCGTACTTTTTCGCCGTACTCTCAAAGGCTTTGATATTGCCCTCGGTAATCTCAATGTTGGAAACGCCCGCGTTCTGCTTCATAAGCTGCTTTAAGCTCTGCTTGCCCTGTGGCGGTTTTGCAAGCTGCTTTTTGCCCTTTGACAGTATGGCTTTCATTGCCTTTTGGAGCGTCTGCGCGGTCAGCTTCCCGGTCTTGATGTAAAGGGCTATGGTCTTTTCGTTTACTTCGTCCTGCAATTTGTCGCGTCCTCCTTTCGCGTTTCTTTATGGGGCGGCGGTCAGATACGCACCCGCAGCCCGTTCAAGTCCTCGGCTCTGATACCCACAAGATACCAGTTGTCGCCGTACTCAATCCGGGTCGGCTTCCACTTGCCCCGCACGAATACGTCAAAGCACTCGCCGCAATGCAAGCCCCCGTAGTAGCTGTTTAAGTCAAAGCGGATGTCGTAACGGTCGGTGCGCTCGTCAAATACCAATGCTCCTGTCATTTTCTGTGCCATAATAAAATCCTCCTTTTGTGGTTGTGGGTGGTTACAGGCTTTCGCCCTCGTTGCATGAATAATAGTCCGGGTCGCCGTACTGCGGCTTTTTCGGTGACAGTGCGCCGCTTGCCATGTCATGGGCGACAAGGGAAGTGTAATAATTGCCGATAGTGGACGGGGCGTTGAAAAGGGCTGCTTTCAGATATTGCTTGATGTTGCGGATTTTCGTTGTGTTCTCCCGCATACAGTCAAGCACAAAGCGGATATGCTCGCCGTCCAGTTTCATAAACTTAGATTTCACAAGCTCTGCCGGGTAGTCGTCCCCCGCAATCCGTACCCGCTTTCTGGCGGTGCATACGGTTTCAAGCATGAGGTCTACAATCTCGTCAAGCCTGTCACTGTCAAACTTCATGTCCTGTTTGAGAATGTCGTAGTCGATATTGTCCTTGATGATTTCCCGGTATATATCAACTGCGCTCTGTGCTGTCGCTTCCGTTCCTTTCCGTTCCGGCGGCGTAGCCGCTTCTCTGCAAGGAGAGGGGTTAGGGGAAAGGATAGGAATGGAATGGGTACTTTGTTCATCAGTAATTATTTTTTCTTTTTTTGGTAAGTCAGTTCTTTGTATATCTTTATTTAATTGCGTTGGATTTTCCAACGTAGGTTTTTCCAATGTTGGTTTTTCCTGTGTTGGATTATCCAATGTTGGATTTTCCAATGTTGGTAAATCCGGCGTAGGCGGCTGCGGCTGCTCGAATATCACATAGTCCGCGCCCCGCAAGCGTCCTTTCTCGTCGCGCTCCCTTGAACGGACGATATACCCGGCGCGTTCAAGCTCCTTAATGGCTTCGCGGATAGCGTCTATCTTCTCCCGGTTGATAAGGGATAAGCCTTTCAAGGTGTAGTCCCAATCTTCGGGGAGTGACAGCATTTGCGACAACAGCCCCTTTGCCTTTAGGGAAAGCTCCTTGTTGCGTAGGTGGTGGTTGCTCATTACGGTGTAGCCCTTGTTCCGTTCCACTCTGAAAACTGCCATAGTTCATAGCTCCTTTGCTTTGGATTTGTTACGCAGTAGAAGCGCGGTTTCGGGGGATAAGGTATAAATCCCTTGCCGCGCCAGATACACACCCGCAAAACCGCTTGTAGCAAGGCTTTTTCTGCCCCTACTGCGTAACAAAGGGCATGAAAAAAGCGGCGTTCCTGTTCTCCCATGTAGAGAGTAAGAAACGCCGCTTCTGCGTCGTATTCAGTTTTTAGTACAATACCCTGCTTGTCCGTCGCTCGAAAAACCTTGATTTTCCAGTGTTTTCAAAAGTATCGTTATCTAACGTCAGCTTTCCAAAGACCCGGTTTTCAAGCCATGCTTGCGGACATTGAAGCCGGAAAAGTCGGCACCGTTATCGTCAAGGATATGTCACGGTTAGGGCGAAACTATCTGCAAGTGGGAATGTATACGGAAATGATTTTCCCACAGAAAGGCGTCCGCTTTATCGCTATCAATGACGGAGTGGACAGCGCACAGGGCGACAATGATTTTGCCCCTCTGCGGAACATTTTTAACGAATGGCTGGTGAGAGATACGAGCAAGAAAATCAAAGCAGTAAAACGGTCTAAGGGTATGAGCGGGAAGCCCGTCACGAGCAAACCCGTATACGGCTACTTTATGGACGAGGACGAAAATTTTATCATTGACGGGGAAGCCGCCCCTGTTGTGCGGCAGATTTACAGCTTGTGCCTTGCCGGGAACGGGCCGACCAAGATAGCCCGTATGCTCACAGAGCAGGAGATCCCCACGCCGGGAACGCTGGAATACCGTCGGACGGGAAGCACCCGCCGCTACCACCCCGGCTATGAGTGCAAGTGGGCGACCAATACCGTGGTACATATCCTTGAAAACAGGGAGTACACGGGCTGTCTGGTAAACTTCAAGACGGAGAAGCCGTCCTACAAGACCAAGCACAGCGTAGAGAACCCCATTGAGAAACAGGCGATTTTCGAGAACCACCATGAGCCTATCATTGACACCCAGATGTGGGAGCGTGTGCAGGAGTTACGCAAGCAGCGCAAACGCCCGAACCGCTATGATGAAGTGGGCTTATTCTCCGGCATACTCTTTTGTGCCGACTGCGGCAGCGTCCTTTACCAGCAGCGTTACCAGAACGCCACCCGCAAGCAGGATTGTTATATCTGCGGGAGCTACAAGAAGCGTACCCGTGACTGTACGGCGCACTTTATCCGCACCGACCTGTTGACCGCCGGAGTGACCGACAATCTGCGGAAAGTCACCAGCTATGCAGCGAAGCACGAAGCCCGGTTTATGAAGCTGCTGATCGAGCAGAACGAGGACGGGGGCAAGCGCAGGAACGCCGCAAGGAAAAAGGAGCTGGAAGCCGCCGAGAAGCGTATCAGCGAGTTATCCGCTATCTTCAAGCGGCTGTATGAGGACAGCGTGACCGGGCGCATTTCAGACGAGCGTTTCACGGAGCTGTCGGCAGACTATGAAGCCGAGCAGAAAGAACTGAAAGAGAGAGCCGCCGCTATCCGGGCAGAGCTTTCCAAAGCGCAGGAAGCCACGGTAAACGCAGAAAAGTTTATGAATGTTGTCCGCAAGTACACCAGCTTTGAAGAACTTACCCCTACCCTTTTGCGTGAGTTTGTGGAGAAAATCGTTGTGCATGAGTGCAGCTATGACGAGAACGGCACACGCAGACAGGACATTGATATTTATTACTCTTTCGTTGGCAAGGTAGACCTGCCCGAATGACCGCCCGACCTATCCGGCGCAATGCGCAAACGCCGGATAGGAACGGCAAAATTTTTTACACTTCTACTACTTCTTTATCACACATCAGCAAAATCACAGGGAATGAAGCAGCTTATGGCGGGCGGCGGTATCGCCCTGGTGGGTGCCACGCTGATTCCGCTCCTGTCCGGCCTGTTCGGTTAATAGCCGATGGGCAGTCTGTTTGACTGGATAACAGACTGGATCAAAGAGGGCCTGATCGAAGCGATCACCGGGCAGTACACCAGTATTTTTGAATCGGTAAATAACCAGGTCGCAGATGTGGCCGGGCAGGTCGGACAGACCCCGCAGGGCTGGAATGGCGGCGTGTTCAGTATGATCCAGAATCTTTCTGAAACCGTCGTCATTCCCATTGCGGGCATTATCCTGACCTTTGTGCTGGTATATGAGCTGATTCAGATGATTTTGGAAAAGAACAACATGCACGACTTTGATACCTTCAACATCTTTAAGTGGATTTTCAAAACTTTCGTAGCCACCTATCTGCTCACCAACTGCTTTACGATTGTCATGGCGGTGTTTGATGTCGCCCAAAATGTGGTATCGCAGAGCGCCGGCGTAATAAACGGGAATCTGGATGTCACGGCGGCGCTGGCTGATTTGGAAACGCAGCTTGAAGCAATGGGGATGTGGGAGCTGATCGGCCTGTGGCTGGAAACCAACATCATCAATCTGTGTATGTGGGTACTGTCTATTGTAATCTTTGTCATTGTCTATGGCCGCATGATTGAAATATATCTCACGGTCAGCCTGGCACCCATACCGTTTTCCACAATGGCAAACCGTGAATGGGGACAGATGGGGACGAACTACCTTCGTTCCCTGTTCGCTCTGGGATTCCAGGGGTTCCTGATCCTGGTATGCGTCGCAATCTACGCGGTGCTGGTCCAGTCGATCCCCTCGTCCGGCGATATTCACGGTGCGATCTGGGGCACGGCGGGATATACCGTCCTGTTGGCCTTCGCCCTCTTTAAGACAGGCTCGTTATCAAAAAGTATTTTCAACTCGCATTAGCGGGTAACAACTATATTCTAACAAGGAGGAACTTTCATTATGAGTAAAACCAACACTGAACCCATGCAGCCGGAGGCCCAGGTGTCCGAAGGCTTGAAGCTGGATGTAACCGTGCGCCCGATTGCCCCGATGGGGAACCTCTTGGCCTTTGCCAATGTGACGATTGGCGACTGTTTCAAGATCGACGGCTTCCGCATCTGCTCCGGCGAGAACGGCCTGTATGTCAACATGCCTTCCACCCAGGATAAGCAGGGAAAATGGAGGGATGTCTGCTGGCCGGTGACGGCGGACTTCCGCAGGCAGCTTAATGATGCCCTGATCGAAGGGTACGGCCAGGCGATTGAAAATTTGCAGGCCACCCTTGAAGCGACCAGGGGCGCGGCGGAAAAGCCTTCTCTGACCGGCACCCTGAAGGAAAATGCCGGGAAGGTCAAGACGCAGCCGGCAAAGCCCGCAACTGCCAAGAGTGAGCAGGCCCGCTGATGCCGGATACCGGAAAATATGGCATTGTGTACGCAGACCCGCCCTGGCGCTATGACATGAAGCGCGGCAAAGGCGTGGCGGAAAACCATTATCCCACCATGAGCATTGATGAAATATGCGCACTGCCGGTTGCAGACCTTGCAGCCAAAGACAGTGCGCTTTTTCTATGGGCCACCTTCCCGCAGCTTAATGAGGCGTTCCGGGTGATCGAGGCATGGGGCTTCCAGTATAAGACCCTGGCATTTCTGTGGCTGAAGCAGAACCGGAAAGCCGATAGCTGGTTTTATGGGATGGGCTTTTGGACCCGCTCTAACGCGGAGGTGTGCCTGCTGGCAACACGCGGGCACCCGAAACGCCAGTGCGCGGGAATCCACCAGTTTGTGATCTCCCATATCGAGCAGCACAGCAAGAAGCCCGATGAAGTGCGGGACAAGATCGTAAAGCTCATGGGCGACCAGCCCAGGGTGGAGCTCTTTGCCAGGCAGCAGACGCCCGGCTGGGATGTGTGGGGCAATGAAGTGAATTGCAGTATCACGATGCCGCAGAATGGATAGAAAGCAATTTCACGGATTGGAGGTGACAATGAAATGCCCTATGTACCCGTACCCAAAGACTTAACTACAGTCAAGACCAAAGTAGCTGCTGGCCTGACAAAGCGCCAGCTTATTTGTTTCAGTCTGGCTGCGCTGGTGGGGCTGCCGGTATATTTCCTTACCCGCGGCGCCATCGGCAATTCAGCGGCGGTGCTCCTTATGATCGGCCTGATGATGCCCTTTTTCTTCTTTGCCATGTATGAGAAGGACGGGCAGCCGGCGGAAAAGCTGTTGAGGAACCGGCTCCGCTATAAGCTCTGGCCGAAAAACCGCCCTTACCGGACGGAAAATCTCTATAAATCCATTTCCAAAAAGGAGGTATCACAGATTGCCAAAAACCAAACAGCAGGAGGCGCAGGAAAAACGTCTGCAAAGAAACGTAAAGCAGGCCAAAAAGACCCGCGCCGAAGCAAGAAAGGCAGGAAGTAAAGCTGCCTCTCCTGCCGGGCCGAAGAAAAAGCCCGGCTTTTTCTTCGGGCTGAAAGCGGACGCCCCGCAGACGGTCCAGCAGAGTATTCCCTATAAGGAAATGTACCGGGACGGTATCTGCCGTGTGAGCGGCAATTATTACACCAAGACGGTGCAGTTCTTCGACATTAACTACCAGCTTGCACAGGCAGATGATAAAGCGCAGATTTTTGAGGGTTACTGCGATTTCCTCAATTATTTTGACGCTTCTATCCATGTGCAGCTCACCTTTATCAACCAGCGGGCCAATATGCAGGATTTCGCCCGCAGTATTGATATTCCTGTCCGCGGTGACGAATATGACGGAATCCGCAAAGAATACGGGGATATGCTCAAAGGGCAGCTTCAAAAAGGCAACAATGGCCTTACCAAGCGCAAATACATCACATTTGGGATCGAGGCGGACGACCTTCGCACCGCAAAAATGCGTCTGGAGCGGATCGAAACGGATGTTCTGGGAAACTTCAAAGCCTTAGGCGCGCAGGCAAGGCCCTTGAACGGGCTGGAACGTCTGGAGCTTTTGCACAGCCAGCTTCACCCGGACGGCCAGGAGAAATTTCATTTTACCTGGAGCGACCTGCCGAAAACCGGGCTTTCCACAAAGGACTATATCGCCCCTTCCGGGCTCTCCTTCTCCCAGGACGGCAAGACCTTCCGGGTGGGCGACCATTCCGGCGCGGTGTCCTTTTTGCAGATTTTAGCGCCGGAGCTGACGGACCGGCTGCTTGCCGACCTGTTGGACTTGAACGACGCTGTAACGGTGAACCTTCATATCCAGTCTATCGACCAGGCGCAGGCGATCAAGAACATCAAACGCAAGATGTCTGATTTGCAGAAAATGACGATTGAGGAACAGAAGAAAGCGGTCCGCTCCGGCTACGATATGGACATCATACCTACCGACCTTGCCACTTATGGCGAAGAAGCAAAGAACCTTCTGCAAGACCTGCAATCCAGAAATGAGCGTATGTTTCTGGTTACAGTTCTGGTGGAGAATATCGCCCCGAAGCGCCAAAAGCTGTTTAACGATATTTTCGCCGCTTCCGGTGTGGCGCAAAAATACAACTGCGCCTTAAAACGTCTGGACTTCCAGCAGGAGCAGGGCCTTATGTCCTCCCTATGCCTGGGGCAGAACCAGATCGAGATCGAGCGGGGGCTTACCACCAGCAGCACGGCCATTTTCGTGCCGTTTACCACCTGCGAGCTGTTCCAGGAGGGCGAGGCTTTATATTACGGTCTCAATGCCCTTAGTAATAACCTGATTATGGCGAACCGTAAGAACCTGAAAAACCCTAACGGCCTGTTTCTGGGGACGCCTGGCAGCGGCAAGTCTTTCTCAGCAAAGCGCGAGATTGTCAACGTGTTCCTTTTGACGGAGGACGACATCATCATTGCGGACCCAGAAAATGAGTACGGGCCTTTGGTACAGCAGTTCGGTGCCCAGGGGCAGGTCATTGACATTTCCCCGAACTCTACCAACTACATCAATCCGATGGACATTAACCTGGACTATTCGGACGATGAAAACCCCATTACCCTGAAAAGCGATTTTATCCTGTCGCTGTGTGACCTGATTATCGGCGGCAAGGAGGGGCTTTCCCCGATTGAGAGGACTATTATTGACCGCTGTACCCGGCTGGTCTACCGGGATTATTTGCAGGACCCGCGCCCGGAGAATATGCCGATTTTGGGCGACTTGTATGAGCTGCTTTTGAAGCAGTCCGAGCCGGAGGCGCAGAATATCGCCACGGCGCTGGAAATCTACGTCAACGGTTCCCTGAATGTGTTTAACCACCGTTCCAATATCCAGATGGATAACCACCGGGTACTGTGCTTCCAGTTGAAGTCTCTCGGAAAGGCCCTGAAAGAGATCGGTCTTTTAATCATGCAGGACGCGGTATGGAACCGTGTTACAGCCAACCGCTCCAAACATAAAACGACCTGGTTCTATATCGACGAATTTCACCTTCTTTTGAAGGGCCAGACGGGAAGTTTCAGCGTGGAGATATGGAAAAGATTCCGAAAATGGGGCGGGATTCCCAGCGGCTTAACGCAGAATGTAAAGGACCTGCTGGCCTCCCGTGAGATCGAGAATATCTTTGAAAACTCGGACTTCATTTACATGCTGAACCAGGCGCAGGGAGACCGGCAGATTTTGGCAAAGCAGTTGGGGATTTCCCCACACCAGCTTTCCTATGTGACCCATTCCGGCCCCGGCGAGGGGCTTTTGTTCTTTGGAAATGTGATTATCCCATTTGTCGATCATTTTCCGAAGGACACCCTGTTATACAGCGTACTCACGACGCGCCCGGATGAAGTTGCAGGTGCGTAAATTTCAGGAAACCAATAAAAACGATTGGAGGTGATAACAATGCCACGGAACAAAGAATTCCAGAGAAAGAAGAAAGATACCCGGATGCCGGTCCATGATTCCCATGCGGAGGAACGCATGGACACCCGGCAGAGCGAAACGGATTTTGACCTGCGGCGGGCCAGAGACGCCCCTTCTTCTCCGGGTACTTCCAGAAACCGGAGATATGATACCGCAGCGCAGCCGGCAGCGGAGGATTCGCAGTTTTTTACGGCGGATATGCCGCAGCAGGCGCACACTTCCATACCGGAAAATTTGTCTGGCAGGGATTTGGGCCATGAGCCGGCAAGGGACACGGAAACGCGAAGCACGTTGGAGCCGGAGCCTTCCGCACAGGAACCGCGCCGGAGGGATTTCAGATATAAAGATTCCCGGCGTGAGGATTCTGGCAGCGGGACTTCTGATACAAGACGCCCCACGCAGGGAGAATCCGGACAGACGGAACACCGCCACCGGATGCACCAGCACGGCAACAAATACCAGCAGCGTTTCCAGGAGGCGGCAAAGGCCGAGGAACCGCAGGAGAAGCCGGCAGAGGCAGCCGGGGACGAGCTCAAGCGTCCTTCCAAGCTGGAATTTACCGCTGACGAGCTTCCCACGGAAACGGCGAGTAAAAAGCTCACCCAAGCCAGACGGAAAGCCGAGCGGGCCGCCCAAAAGCTGGAACAGGCGGAGGAACGCCTGCCCGCCCGCCGTAAGCTGCGGATGGAGACATCTTCCGATCCTGATACGGGCAAGGCCACAAAGCGCCTGAAATTTGAAAAGGAGGTCAAAACCCAAAGGGCCCATGTAAAAGGTCCCCTTCCCATGCGCCCGGTAAAGGCCGGCGCAAATATGGCAGTCGGTTATGCCCATAAAAAGGTATACCAGGCCGAGGAAGAAAATGTTGGCGCTAAGGCGGCCCACCGCACCGAGCTTGTGGGCGAGGCCGGGGTGCGCACAGCATATCACCGTCATAAGACCGCCCCATACCGCAGGGTGACAAAGTTACAGCAGAAAACGGCGCGGGCTAATGCCAGGGCTGCTTATCAGCAGGCTTTACAGGATAACCCGGCGCTGAAGAAGAATCTTCTCGCCCGTATGTGGCAGAAGCAGAAACTAAAACGTCAGTATGCCAAAGCTGCGCGCGAGGTGCAAAAGGCCGGAAAGCGGGCAAAAGATACCGCCGTTGCAACGGAAAAGATTGCTGTCAGCGTTGTTCATGCGGTGAAGCGTCACCCGGTTATCTGCGGCGTTCTTATCCTGCTGCTTTTGGTGGCCTTTCTCATTACTTCGCTGTTTTCCTCGTTTTCCAATATCGGGACCGGGGGCCTGGGAAGTATCGCCGCCTCTACCTATCTGGCGGACGATGCGGACATCAACAATGCGGAGCTTATATATACCGAGTGGGAAACGGACCTGCAGATGCAAATCAACCGTGTGGAATCGGACCGGCCCGGTTATGACGAGTACCGCTATAATATCGGCCCCATTGAGCATGATCCTTATGTTTTAATGGGCTATCTCACTTCTGCCTATCAGAATTTCACCTATACGCAGATCGAGAGCGTCCTGCGGCAGCTTTTTAATGAGCAGTATTCCTTATCCTTCACAGAGGAAACGGAAATCCGCTACCGGACAGAAACAAGCATTGACCCGGAGACCGGCGAGGAAACAGAGGAAGAAGTGCCTTATGAGTGGCACATTCTAAATGTAACACTTACTACCATGTCGCTTGAAAACCTGGTGGTTTCACGCATGGACGCAGACCAGAAGGAAATTTGCGAGATTTTATTGCAGACCAAAGGCAACCGGCAGTATGTGAAAAATGTATTTGGCACGAACTGGCTGCCCTATGTCACCAGCTACTACGGCTACCGGGTACACCCGATCAGCGGGGAAAAGAATTACCATACCGGCGTTGATATTGGGATGTCCCAGGGTACACAAATCCTTGCCGGGCATGACGGCACGGTCACGCTGGCCGGTGAAGCCGGGGGTTATGGCTTGTGTGTTGCCATTGAGGGCGAGGCTTACAAGGGGCATACCCTTACCACCAAATACGGGCACTGTTCGCAGATTCTTGTGTCCGTGGGCCAGGAGGTCAAAGCCGGGGACGTGATTGCAAAGGTCGGCAGCACCGGAAATTCCACCGGGCCGCACCTGCACCTGGAAGTGTTGGTTGACGGGCAATACCTGAATCCTCTGTACTTTGCCGATACCGGCGATACCAGCGAGCGTCATTTGCCAGCGGCAGGCGCAGGCGGCGGAGGAAACTATTTTGACTATGATGTTCCACCGGAGGCTCTTGCGGATGAAAAGTTTGCCGCTATGCTCGCGGAGGCTGAAAAGTATTTAGGCTACCCGTATGTATGGGGCGGCGCAAGCCCTTCCACTTCCTTTGACTGTTCCGGCTATGTTTCCTGGGTAGTCAACCATTGCGGCGTGGGCTGGAATTTCGGACGCCTGACCGCAGATGGGCTTTTAGGCGTGTGTACGCCTGTATCAAGCGCGGATGCAAGACCCGGCGACCTGATATTCTTCCAGGGCACTTATAACACCAGCGGCGCAAGCCATGTAGGAATCTATGTGGGTAACGGAATGATGATCCATTGTGGGGACCCGATCTCCTACGCAAATATCAACACAAGCTACTGGCAACAGCACTTTTATACATTTGGGCGTCTGCCCTGACAGATTGGAGGTAATAAATTGAACCCTAAGATTGAAAAACTGGAGAAAGAGATCGACAAGACAAAAACCAGGATCGCGGAGATGCAGGCCAAGCTCCGCGACCTGGAAAAACAGAAAACGGAGCTGGAGAATACCGATTATGTGACGATTGCTCGCAGTTTCCATCTGACACCCCAGCAGTTGGCCGAGTTTCTGAAATCGCAGCAGGCCGCCCCGGACGGGGATGGTCCGCTGCAGAAACAGGAGGAAATGAATGAGGACTAAAAAAATCTCTCTGCTACTGGCGCTTATGCTTATCATAAGCGCCATAGCTTTGCCCCTGACGGCTTATGCTGCCGGGGACAAAGATACCACACCGCCAAAACTCACGGCCTCCCTGGACGGCGACACGCTGAAAATAGAAAGCAGCGACGATCATTCCGGCGTGGAGGCGGTTTTTGTAGACGGGAATCGTATCAATTCCTTAACCAATGGGGCGGCTTCCGTTGCCTTAAAGGACTATGCCGGCACGGAAAAACAGGTGAGCGTGTATGCCCAGGACTATGCCGGGAACCGCTCAAAGACCGTAAAGTTTGATAACCCCTATTACAAGGAACCGGCGCCTACGGAAAAACCTTCTGCCACAATACAGCAGGCCCAGAGCAGTACGCCATCTGTAAAACCGGTACAGGCGCAGGCGGCTTCTTCCGGAAGTACAAACAACAGCGTCCAAAGCGGCAATTCCGGGAATGGCTCTAATGCAGGTACGAACACGGGCAATAATGCCGGCAGCAATGCAGCGTCCGGCACAAACGGAAATGGCAATAGCTCCAATTCACAGGAGGAAACGGAAACTACTTCTTCTATCCCGGAGGGAGCATTTACCCCGGAAGGTACCGGAACGGTTCTGGATGAAGCTACCGGCGAGGGTGACGATAAGCAGTTTTATACGATTACCACCGAAGCCGGAAATGTATTCTATCTGATTATTGACGGAAAAAGGGACGATAACAATGTCTATTTCCTGAACGGCGTTACCGAAGCTGATTTGATGGCCCTGGCGGAAAAGGGCGACGGCAGCGTGAGCGTGATCCCGGCTGCGGAGGTCTGCACCTGTACGGAGAAATGCGAGGCCGGAAAAGTCAATACCGCCTGCCCGGTCTGCAAGAACGACCTGAAGGGCTGCACCGGAAAGGAAAAACCTGCGGAAACAGAGGAACCCGCACAGACCGAACAGCCGAAAAAGGACAATGGCAGCGCTGGCACGATTATTTTTATCATTGTGGCCCTCCTTGCCGTTGGCGGCGTTGGCTATTATGTGAAGATCGTCCGTCCGAAACAACAGGCGGAGGATGACGAGGATTTCGAGGATGACGGGTACGGCGAAGGCTTTGACCCAGATGAAGCCTATGGAGAGCCGGAATATCTCTCCGAGGACGATTTTGACGACAGGGACAGCGAATAAAGCTGTCCCTTACTATTTTAAGAAAGCGAGGATATTTCATGGAGAAAACAACAATCCATTACCGCAGCGGTGTAAAGCGGCTGCTGGCATTTCTGCTTTGTGCAGTATGTGTCTTGGGGCTGATCCCTACTCAGGCGTTTGCGTTTTCGCCTGGACAGAAAGCAAGCTCCTGGCTGGGCGATCAGTATGTGGGGTCTGACGGACAGCATTATTACAGCCCGGCGTCTTATACCTACCTTGTTTACAATTCTGACGGAACGATGGATGTGCGTACCAGCTCCGGGGGCAACGCCTACCGGCATTACATGCTGACAGCTTCGGATGGGAGCAGCCAGCAGGTATATTGTGTGGAAAGCGGCATTGCCTATAACACTTCTGACAATACCTATACATCGGAAAGCGGTACGAATAGCAATTACTTAAACCTTCTTCCCGCAGAAGCACGCCGGGGCATTACCCTGACGGCGATCTACGGCTGGAAGCCTGGCGCTTCCCTCCCTGTGTCCGGCATTAACGAGGACGATTATAAGATGGCGACGCAGATCATCCTCTGGGAATACCAGCAGCAGCTTCGGAGCGACTCTTACAGCAGGCACGGGAACGACCACGCAGACGCCAACCAGTATTTCAGCGTGATTGCCGGACGTCCTGCGGAAAAAGCCTATAACTGGATTTTGTCACAGGTTGCCTCCCATTCCACGATCCCCTCTTTTACTTCCACGAAGAAAAGCGAGGCCCCGGAGCTGGAACTGAAATGGGACACAGAAAAGAAGATTTATACCCTGACGGTCACGGACACCAATAACCTGAAAATCGACCTGGAGACTTTGAAAGGCAGCGGCGTTTCCGTCACAAGAAACGGGAACAAGTACACGTTCACCAGCAAGAACATGATTATGAACCCTGTCACCTTTGAATTCCGAAAGGATATTCCGGTTGCCAATGACATGCTGATCTGGGGCAGGCCGGGCTACCAGACCATGATGACTGGTGCCAGCGACCCGGTTTCCTTTTTTGTGAAGATCAAGACCGAAACCTACGGCACCGCAAAGATTGTCAAGACCAGCGAGGCGCGCACCAAGATCCGCTCCTGGTTTAAAAAGGAGCGCCGGGAGGAGAACATTGCCACCGGCAAGGAGGAGCTGGAGAAGGAGTTTAAGCGCAACCTCATCAACATCCCGGAGGAGGATTATGAGGAGTTCATCCTCAACATCGCCCGCCGCCAGCACATCAACACGCTGGACGATTTTTATGCGGCCATCGGCTATGGCGGCGTGCTGCTCTCCCGCATTATGCCGCGGGTCAAGGAGGAATTCCAGAAAAACTACCGCTCCGCTGCCGAGGAGGAGAAGAAGGCGGCGCTGGCCGCCCAGCCGACCGCTCCCAAAAAGCCGGGCAAACCGACCAGCGGCGTCATCGTCGAGGGATTGGACAGCTGCCTTGTCAAGTTTGCCAAGTGCTGCAATCCGCTGCCGGGCGACCCGATTGTCGGATTTATCACCCGCGGCTACGGCGTCTCGATCCACAAGCAGGACTGCGTCAACGTCATCAACG
>ERZ826396.2455-NODE-2455-length-15266-cov-3.958648_pt1 | contig 15266 bp, 18 predicted proteins | sample MGYA00519926_ERZ826396 | MGnify/ENA primary metagenome ERZ826396 (study PRJEB31778, sample SAMEA3449230) | human gut metagenome | biome: human gut; feature: human-associated habitat; material: faeces | place: United Kingdom | collected 2010/2012 ... | reverse complement strand
GCACAATTTTCTCACAGGTTTGCGGGAAAAGAATTCAGCCGAACCCTGCGTCGCAGAAGGCGGATGCCCATGCTTGGGGAACCAGGTGTCACAAGCAAGGGAGACGGAACGGTATATGCAAAGGACTGAGTAGTAACACGAATAGACATATTTCTGAGGGATTGTGTTGACAAAATGACTGATACAGAACTATACTTAGGAAGAAAACAAAATAAAACAACAAATATCGCCTGATAATAATGCATAAAATCACAATAACATTCAAAAATCCAATTCGTATTTAGAAAGAAAGGGATGGAAGCAATATGGGGAAATTCAACACAAACCCAACCTCCAAATCGGAGCGGATCCCGCGGCTGGTGGAAGCGCTGTTTCGGGATATGCCGGAGATTGAAGCGGCCAGGGCTGTACTCCTGACGGAGAGTTACCGCGAGACGGAAGGCGAACCGATCATCATGAGACGGGCGAAGGCCTTTGCCCATATCCTGAAGGAGATTCCGATCATTATCCGTGAGGACGAATTGATCGTAGGGAGTTCGACGTTGGCGCCCAGGGGCTGCCAGACCTTCCCGGAGTTTTCCTGGGAGTGGCTGGAAGCGGAGTTTGACACCATCGAGACGCGCAGCGCGGATCCGTTCCGGATTTCGGAGGAGACGAAGCGGCAGCTTAAGGAGGTACATACTTATTGGAAAGGAAAGACCACCAGCGAACTGGCGCTTTCCTATATGGCTCCGGAAGCCGTGCGCGCCATGGAACATAATGTGTTCACGCCGGGCAATTATTTTTATAACGGTGTGGGGCATGTGACCGTTCAGTATGAAAAAGTGCTCTCGATCGGTCTGGAGGGCGTGATGCGCGAGGCGGCCGCGGAACTGGCGTCCTGCGGCTTGGGCGATGCGGATTATGCCAGAAAACATAGTTTTCTGGAAGCGGTCATCTTAAGCTGTGCGGCAGTGATCGGGTATGCACAGCGCTATGCGGCGTTGGCGGAAGAAGAGGCGCGAAGATGTACAGACCCGACAAGAAAGCAGGAGTTGCTTCAGATCGCGAAGAACTGTTCCCGCGTTCCGGCGAAGGGGGCTGAGACCTTTTGGGAGGCCTGCCAGAGCTTTTGGTTCATTCAGCAGCTTCTTCAGATGGAATCCAGCGGCCATTCCATCTCTCCCGGGCGCTTTGATCAATATATGTATCCTTATTACCGGAAGGATATGGAGGAAGGAAGAATTGACCGCGACGGGGCGCAGGAACTGATCGACTGCATCTGGGTGAAGCTGAACGACCTGAACAAAGCCAGGGATGCGGCCAGCGCGGAAGGATTTGCCGGCTACAGCCTTTTCCAGAACCTGATTGTGGGAGGACAGGACGAGGAAGGGCAGGACGTGACGAATGACCTTTCTTTCCTGTGCATCTGGGCTTCCGCGCATGTGTTTCTGCCCCAGCCTTCCCTGTCGATCCGGGTGTGGAACGGCACGCCCCATGAATTGATGGTGGAAGCGGCCAGATTGACCCGGACGGGGATCGGGCTTCCCGCCTATTATAATGATGAGGTGATCATTCCTTCCCTGATGAACAGGGGACTGAGCCTGGAAGATGCCAGGACCTATAACATCATCGGCTGCGTGGAGCCGCAGAAGGCCGGCAAAACGGAAGGTTGGCATGACGCTGCGTTCTTTAATATGTGCCGCCCGCTGGAATTCGTATTTTCAAACGGCATGGATGAAGGAGAGCAGGTGGGGCCCTCCACTGGCAGGGTGGAAGAGATGGCCAGCTTTGAGGCATTCTTTGAGGCGTATCAGCAGCAGATGGAATACTGCATCAGCCTTCTTGTGAACGCGGACAATGCCATTGATACGGCGCATGCACAGCGCTGTCCGCTGCCGTTCCTCTCCTGCCTGGTGGATGACTGCATCAAGCGGGGCAAGTCGGTGCAGGAAGGCGGCGCGGTCTATAACTTTACGGGTCCCCAGGGCTTTGGCATCGCGAACGTGGCGGATTCCCTTTATGCGATTAAGCAGCTGGTTTTTGAAGAAAAAAAGGTGACGCTGGCGGAATATAAACGGGCTCTGGTGCTGAATTTCGGCAAAGGGTTTGATGCCGTTACGGTGGGAAAGATGGCCGGGCAGGTGATAAAGGAGCTGGATAAGGCCGGGCAGAAGCTTTCGGCCGCACAGATAGAAGAAATCGTGAAAGGGATCGCCACGTCAAGTCTTTCCGAGGAAGACCGCAGCCTGTGCGACAGGATTTATGCGCTGATCGAAGAAGTGCCGAAGTATGGCAACGACATCGATGAGGTGGATGCGTTCGCCAGACAGGTGGCCTATACCTATACCAAGCCGCTGTTAAAGTACCGCAATCCCAGAGGAGGCATGTTCCAGGCTGGGCTGTATCCGGTATCCGCCAATGTGCCCCTGGGAGCACAGACGGGAGCAACGCCGGATGGAAGGCTGGCCCATACGCCGGTGGCGGACGGGGTATCCCCGGCTGCGGGCAGGGATGTGCACGGACCGACGGCCACGGCCAATTCCGTATCCAGGCTGGATCACGGAATCGCCTCCAACGGAACGCTGCTAAATCAGAAGTTCCATCCTTCTGCGCTCAGCGGAGAAGAGGGGCTGAACAATTTTGTGGCCCTCATCCGTTCCTATTTCGATCAGAAGGGCAGCCACATGCAGTTTAATGTGGTGGATCGTAATACCCTGCTGGACGCGCAGGAACATCCGGAGCAGTACCGGCATCTGGTGGTGCGCGTCGCCGGATACAGCGCCCTCTTTACCACGCTGTCCCGTTCCCTGCAGGATGATATCATCCGCCGGACGGAACAGGGTTTCTGATAAGGGAGAAAGAGCATGGACTATATGGACACAAAGGGCCGGATATTTGACATACAGCGGTATTCCATTCATGACGGAAAGGGGATCCGCACCATCGTGTTCCTAAAGGGATGCGTGCTGCGCTGCCGCTGGTGCTGTAATCCGGAATCCCAGGAATACGCCATCCAGACCATGATGGTTGCTGGAAAGCCGAAGACCATCGGCTGGGATACCACGGTTCGGGAAGTGATGGAAACGGTGGTGCGGGATCGCCCCTATTACCGGCGTTCCGGCGGCGGGCTCACGCTTTCAGGAGGGGAGAGCCTGTGCCAGGCGGATTTTGCCGCGGCCCTGCTTCGGGCTGCGAAGGAGAACGGCATCAATACCGCATTGGAAAGCATGGCCTGCGCCCCCATGGAGGAGATAGAGAAGCTCCTCCCCTGGCTGGATACTTATCTGTGCGATGTAAAGCATATGGACGGCAGAAAACACCAGGAATTTACAGGAAAGAGCAATGAGGGGATGCTGGAGAATATCCGCAGGATCGCACAGGGAGGGCAGACAGAACTGGTGATCCGCGTTCCTGTTATCCCCACGTTCAACGATACGCCCGATGAGATCGGACAGATTGCCCGCTTCGCGGATTCCCTGCCCGGGGTGCGGCGGATTCATCTGCTGCCTTACCACAGGCTGGGGCAGGATAAATACGAAGGATTGGGGCGTCCCTATCTGATGGGGGATATCCTTCCGCCGGATGCAGCGCAGATGGAACGGCTGAAAAAAGAGGTGGAGCGCGTAAGCAGCCTGGACTGCCGAATCGGCGGTTAGGCATGAAATGAAAAAGGCGAGGAACGAGAAAATGAAACTGGAAGAAGGCATGCAGACAGAGGGAAAATGGCGCATTGTCCAGGAATCGGTGCCGGGCAGGCAGATCACCCTGGCACATATCATCGCCAACCCGGACGGCGAACTTTATGAGAAGCTGGGGCTGGATCCTAAAGTGGAGGTGAAGGGCTCCGCGATCGGCGTACTGACGGTGACCCCGTCTGAAACCGCCATTATTATGGCGGATATTGCGGTGAAAGCCTCCGGCGTATCGCTGGGATTTGTGGATCGTTTCAGCGGTTCCCTGATCGTGACAGGCACGGTATCCGAGGTGGAATCAGCCATTGCAGCCATCCTGTCCTATGTGGAAGAAAAGCTGGGCTATGAAGTCTGCGCGATTACCAGGACATGATGGGAGGCGGACGGAGTTTCACATGAGAAAAATCATTCTGATCGGCCGCAGCGGGGCCGGGAAAACCACGCTGACCCAGGCGCTGAAAGGAGAGGAGATCCACTATCATAAGACCCAGTATGTGAACTATTCTTCCTGTATCATCGATACGCCGGGAGAATATGCACAGACCCATGAACTGGGTTATGCGCTTGCGCTGTATTCCTATGAGGCGGATGTGGTAGGGCTGCTCCTGTCGGCAGAAGAGCCATACAGCCTGTACCCGCCCAACATCACCTGTATGGTGAACCGGGAGGTGATTGGGATCATTACCCATACGGATTCCCCGAAAGCGCGGGTGGATCGGGCCGAACGATGGCTGCGCCTGTCGGGGTGCAGAAAGCTTTTCTATGTGAATTCCCTTGCTGGAGAAGGTGTGGGTAAGATTCTGGACTATCTGCGGGAAGAAGGGGAATGAGCAAAACTGCCTGAAATGTTGCCAAAAACAACAATAAAAAACAAAACACCACATTTATAATGTTGACATACCCCTTGTATGGGACTATAATTTAACAAGAATCAACATAAAACAAAATAAACAAACATAAAAGGAAAAGAAAAAAGATATGCCGCAGGCGGCAGAATGGAGGAAGAGATGCAGAACGAATACGAACTGAAAAAATTGATCTGTGATATCGGAAAGAGGATCTATAACCGAAACATGGTGGCTGCAAATGACGGAAATATTTCTGTGAAGCTGAGTGACAACGAGTTCCTTTGCACGCCCACCGGCGTATCTAAGGGATTCATGACGCCTGAATTCATCTGTAAGGTGGATGCGAACGGGAATGTGCTTCAGGCGAATAAAGGCTTCCGTCCTTCCTCTGAAATCAAGATGCATATGCGCGTCTATCAGAAGCGCCCGGATGTGGGAGCGGTGGTACATGCGCATCCTACGTTTGCGACCGCTTTTGCCATTGCGGGCATTCCGCTGACGCAGCCCATCATGCCGGAAGCTGTCATCGCACTCGGCTGTGTGCCCATCGCGGAATACGGCACGCCTTCCACCATGGAAATTCCGGATAATGTGGAAAAATATCTTCCTTACTATGATGCGGTCCTTCTGGAGAATCACGGCGCGCTGACCTGGAGCACGGATCTGCTGGCTGCTTATATGAAGATGGAATCGGTTGAGTTTTATGCGGAACTGCTCTATAAGGCCAAGATGTTGGGCGGACCGAAGGAATTCGATCAGGCTACTGTAGAGAAGCTTTATGAGATCAGAAGAAAAATGGGATTGTCCGGAAAGCATCCTGCGGATATGTGCCTGAATAAAGGAAAGAAGAATTGCCACAACTGCGGCAATGGCTGCGGCTCCGTATCTTCTCCGGCTTCTTCCTCCAGTGAAGTGAGCGAAGAAATGGTTGCCGAGATCGTTAAGAAAGTGATGGAGCAGCTGGGATAATGAACGAAGAGAGAATCACAGAGATTGTCCGCAGCATGATCGCAGAAAGGAAGGAGGGGCCGAAGGGCATGACCCTGAGACTGGCCCAGCTTCTGGCGGAGCGGATCGAGGAGAGGGCTGCAGGCCTTGGCATGCGCGTGGTGACGGCCATCGCAGATGAAGCTGGCAGGGTGAAGCTGGTGCGGGCCATGGATGATTCCTTCCCCGGAAGTGTGGATGTGGCGGTCAATAAGGCGTATACCTGCATCGCTTTTCGTATGTCAACCAAAAGACTTGGAGAATTGGCGCAGCCAGGTGGGGAATTGTACGGCATCCAGTACACCAACGGCGGCAGGATTGTGATTTTCGGTGGCGGGGAACCGCTGGTATGGAAAGACCAGATCATAGGGGCTCTGGGCGTGAGCGGAGGGACGGCTGAACAGGATACGGCCCTCGCAGCCTATGGCGCGTCCCTGTTAAAGGAGGTAATCTCGTGCCTGTGAATGAACGTTTGGTACAGGATATCGTGAAAGAGGTTGTGGCAAAACTGCAGCTGTCAGAAGAGAACGGCAGCGCATCCCACGGCGTGTTCGAGGATATGAATGATGCAATCGCCGCAGCGAAGGAAGCGCAGAAGGTGATTCGCAGCATGTCCATGGATCAGAGGGAGCAGATCGTGGCCAATATCCGCAGGAAAACCCATGAGAACGCAGAACTTCTGGCCCGGATGGGGGTGGAAGAGACGGGAATGGGCAATGTGGGAGACAAGATCCTCAAGCATCATCTGCTGGCGGATAAGACGCCGGGAACGGAGGACATCACCACGACGGCCTGGTCGGGAGACAGGGGGCTGACGCTGGTGGAGATGGGACCCTTCGGCGTGATCGGCGCTATCACCCCATGCACCAACCCCAGCGAAACGGTGCTGTGCAACAGCATCGGGATGATCGCTGCAGGCAATACGGTGGTGTTCAATCCCCATCCCCAGGCGGTGCGGGTGTCCACGTTTGCCATGAACCTGGTGAATGAAGCTTCCATCGAGGCGGGCGGGCCGGACAATGTGGCCTGCACGGTGAGAAAACCCACGCTGGAATCGAGCAATATCATGATGAAACATAAGGATATCCCGCTGATTGCAGCGACAGGCGGCCCGGGTGTGGTTACGGCTGTGCTTTCCTCAGGCAAGCGCGGCATTGGAGCGGGCGCGGGCAATCCGCCGGCATTGGTGGATGAGACGGCGGATATCCGGAAGGTCGCAGCGGATATCGTAAATGGATGCACATTTGACAATAACCTGCCCTGTATTGCGGAGAAGGAGATCGTGGCGGTGGATTCCATCGCGGATGAACTGATGCATTACATGATCAGCGAGCAGGGCTGCTATCTGATTTCCAAGGAAGAGCAGGAAAAACTCGTGCAGACGGTGCTGACGCCCAAGGGGCTGAATCGGAAATGCGTGGGAAGGGATGCGGGGACGCTGCTTTCCATGATCGGAATCAAAGTTCCTTCCAATATCAGGTGCATCGTGTTTGAAGGGGAGAAGGAACATCCGTTGATCTCAGAGGAATTGATGATGCCTATCTTAGGCCTGGTGCGGGCGAAGGATTTTGATGATGCGGTTTGTAAGGCCGTCTGGCTGGAACATGGAAACCGGCATTCCGCCCATATCCATTCCAAGAACATAGATAACATTACGAAATATGCGAAAGCCATTGATACGGCGATTCTGGTGAAGAACGCGCCCTCCTATGCCGCGCTCGGGTTCGGCGGAGAAGGCTACTGCACCTTTACCATCGCCAGCAGGACCGGCGAAGGATTGACCAGTGCCAGCACCTTTACGAAAAGAAGGCGCTGCGTGATGTCGGACAGCCTGTGCATTAGATAGAGGCCGTTCATTGGCGGAACGGTTCCAGGAGAAGAGAGGTGCGAAACGATGAATGAAGCAAAAATAGCGGAGATTGTCAGAGAGGTTCTGGACAGGCTGGACGGCACGCAGACACAAGCGGCCGCGCAGAGACCTGCGGCGCGGGAAATCCCGAAAACCGCGCATGTGGCGGTGTTAACTGGTCTGGAACACTTCGATATTAAAGAATACCCGATCCCTGAGGTGGGAGACGACGATATTCTGGTAAAAGTGGAAGGCTGCGGCGTCTGTGGAACGGATGCCCATGAATTTAAAAAAGATCCCTTCGGGCTGATTCCGGTTGCCCTTGGCCATGAAGGCACGGGCGAAATCGTGAAGATGGGCAAGAACGTGAAGAAGGACAGCGCCGGGAAGGAACTGAAGGTGGGCGACAAGGTGGTGACTTGCATGATCTTCAAGGACAATCCGGATATCACCATGTTTGACCTGAATAAACAGAATGTAGGTGGCGCGGATGTATATGGCTTGCTGCCGGATGACGAGATTCATCTGAACGGCTGGTTTTCTGACTACCTGTTCATTAGAGGGGGCTCTACGGTGTTCAATGTGAGCGATCTGGATCTGTCCTCCAGAATTCTCATCGAACCCTGTGCGGTTCTGATTCACGCGGTGGAACGTGCAAAATCCACAGGTATCCTGCGGTTTAACAGCAGGGTTGCGGTGCAGGGCTGCGGACCGATCGGATTGATCTGTATCGCCATCCTGCGCACCATGGGCATCAACAAGATTGTGGCCGTGGACGGTGAAAATGGAAGGCTCGAGTTCGCGAAACAGATGGGGGCGTCCGATACGGTGAATTTTAAGGATTACAAGGGTGTGGAAGCGCTGGCAGAAGCTGTGGCGGGCTGCTGCGACGGGCATTTGGTGGATTTCGCGTTCCAGTGCACCGGCTCCCCTGCTGGGCATTCCAATATCTATAAATTCATCCGCAACGGCGGCGGATTGTGTGAGCTGGGCTTTTTCATCAACGGCGGTGATGCGGTGATCAACCCTCATTTTGACATCTGTTCTAAAGAGATCACCACGGTTGGTTCCTGGGTTTATACCCTGAGAGACTATGCGACCACCTTTGAATTCTTAAAGAGCGCGAAGAAGATCGGACTTCCCATGGAGAAGCTGATTACCCATACATTCCCGCTCGATCAGATTAACGAAGCGCTTGCGACCAACCTGGCCATGAGCGGCCTGAAGATCGCGATCGTCAATGAATGAGCAGGAGGCATGAATCATGGGAGAAGCCGTTGGCATTCTGGAGGTATACGGCCTGGTATGCGCTTTTCTTGCGGCGGACGCCGGATGCAAGGCGGGGAATGTGAGGCTGGAACCCTTTGATAAAAACAAGCCGGCGAACGCGGACAGCCTTCCGGTCCCGCTTCTGGTAACGATTAAGTTCCGGGGAAGCGTATCGGATGTGGAGGCGGCGATGGAGGCCGGAGAACGGATGGCGAAGAGCCTGACAGGCGTGGTGTGCAAGCATATCATTCCAAGACCCACACAGGATACGGAAAAAATGCTGAAGCTCTGCGCATTTGATAAATCGTAGCTCTTTAGAATGTTGCAAATCATCTAAAAATTGGAGGTAAGAAAGATGGCACAGGAAGCATTGGGAATGGTGGAAACGAGAGGACTTACCGCAGCGATTGAGGCGGCAGATGCGATGACCAAATCTGCGGAAGTGACGCTGATCGGCACGGAAAAGATCGGTTCCGGACTGGTAACCGTGATGGTACGCGGTGATGTGGGAGCGGTGAAGGCTTCCGTGGAAAGCGGTTCTGCAGCTGCCAGCAAGCTTGGTGAGCTGGTTGCGGCGCATGTGATTCCGAGACCGCACAATGATGTGGAAAAGATTCTGCCTAAGATCTGAGGATAGACATCATAGCTGCAGTTTGGCCAGGCCTGCGCAGGACTTGCGCAGAGCGTGTGGAAATGAACAGGCAGTAAAGAATGGGAGCGAGTGTTCATGAGGAAGTCATATGGCCTGATCGAGATATCAGGAGTGGTTGCGGCGCTTGATGCGCTGGATATTATGTGCAAAGCGGCGGATGTGACCCTGGCCACCTGGGAAAGGAAGCTGGGCGGAAGGCTGGTCACAATCATCGTGGAAGGGGAGGTCGCAGCGGTTACTGCAGCTGTGGAAGCGGCAAAGGCCAGTTCGATCAAGCCTTTGGTATCCAGCGGAGTGATCGCCAATCCTCATGAAGAGATCGTCGGGCTGGTACAGCGTAGCAGAGGGCGTTTCGCCAAGGAAGAACGATAGGAAGGCGGGAAGCGGTATGCCGGATAACAAGATGGATAAGGAACCAAAAGAGACAGCTGCGCAGGCGGCGCGGGGAACTTCCCGCAGGTCTGCTTCGGCAGCATCCCGAACCGGAAACGGAAAGGAAGCTGCGGCATTGAAGAAAACAATAACCGAGTCGGATAAAAAGGAGGAAAAAAGGATGGCACAGGAAGCATTGGGAATGGTGGAAACAAGAGGGCTGGTTGCGGCGATTGAGGCTGCTGACGCGATGTGCAAGGCTGCCAATGTGGCGCTTGTAGGAACGGAAAAGATCGGTTCCGGACTGGTAACCGTGATGGTGCGCGGAGATGTGGGAGCGGTGAAGTCCGCTGTAGAAGCGGGCGCCAGCAGTGCAGGCAGATTGGGCGAACTGGTGGCTACCCATGTAATTCCCAGACCTCACAGCGACGTTGAGATGATCCTTCCCAAGGTAAAATAAGACCGTATGGAACGCAGGCCCGGATTGGGAAAGACGCGGATGGGATCCGCATCTTTCCGGAAGGTCTGCTGTGCGGAAAGGAAAGACCGGGCGGGCCGCCCCACCTTCCGTAAGGAAGCGGCAGAGGGTGTTTCGTCCGGCTTTGTATAAGAAAAGGACGGATGCGCCATGGAAACTTATCATTTGGAAGCAAATCAGATGGAACAAATCACCAGGCTGGTTCTGGAAGCGTTGGAGGGCGGAGAGGAAAAGGGATATATGGTTCCCGTCGGCGTGTCTGCCAGGCATGTCCATCTGACGCAGGAACATGTGGAAGCGCTCTTTGGGGCCGGATACAGGCTGACGAAGAAGAAGGAATTGATGGGAGGGCAGTTCGCTGCCAACGAACAGGTGACCATCGTAGGCCTGAAGCTGCGTGCCATAGAGAATGTGCGAGTTTTGGGACCGGTAAGAGGGGCATCGCAGGTGGAGATCTCCGCCACAGATGCGTTAAAGCTTGGAATCAAAGCGCCTCTGCGTGAATCCGGGGATATTGCCGGGAGCGCTCCGATCGCTGTGGTGGGCCCGAAGGGGGCCATCTATCTTGAGGAAGGCTGCATCATCGCCAAGCGGCATATCCATATGTCTCCGGCGGAGGCGAAGCAGGCCGGAGTAAGGGATGGAGAGTATGTGAGCGTAAAGGCGGAAAATGAGCGGGGCACCGTGCTCGATCAGGTGAAGATCCGCGTGGATGAAAGCTTTACCCTGGAGATGCATATTGATACGGACGAGGCCAATGCGTGTGCGCTCGCAACCGGAGACGTGGTGCGCATGAGGCAGAACGCATGAGAAGCGGGAAGGGGCCGGTATGATAGTCGGAAAGGTAATTGGAAGTATCGTTTCCACCAGAAAGAGTGAGAAGCTGGTGGGATGTAAATTCATGATCGTAGAACCCCTGGCCTCCATGAATGCCCATACGGGCAGAATGGTGGCGATCGACCCGATCGGGGCGGGGATTGGAGAGTATGTGCTCGTCAGCCAGGGAAGCGCGGCCCGGATCGGCTGCGATATGACGGACGCGCCTGTGGATGCGGCAATCGTCGGCATCCTGGATGATGCGGGCGGACTGGAGTGATTATGAACAGTAAGGAATTGGCCAACATCGCAAGACAGAACGGGATCGTGGGCGCAGGCGGGGCGGGGTTTCCTACCTACGGGAAAATCGACAGCCGTGCGAAGATTTTGCTGTTAAATTGTGCTGAATGCGAGCCGCTGCTGAAGCTGCACAGGCAGCTTCTGTGTAAACATACGGATGAAATCCTGCAGGCGCTTCGCATCGTGAAGGAGGCCGTGGAGGCCGAAAGTGTAATCATAGGAATTAAGGAAGAATATCAGGAAACCGTGGCCGCCCTGAAGGCACGGCTGGGAGCATACGAGGGATTTCGGATGCAGCTTCTTGACAGCGCCTATCCCATGGGAGATGAGGTGGTGCTCATCTATGAAGCGACCGGCCGCGTGGTGCGGCCAGGTGGACTTCCAATAGAAGAAGGCATCGCCGTATTCAATGTGGAGACGATGTACAATCTGTACAGGGCGATTGCCTGCAAGGAACCGGTGACGGATAAACTGGTGAGCGTGGTGGGAGAGGTGTATATGCCCATCACCCTGCGGGTGCCGCTCGGGGCTTCCCTGGAGGAATGTGTGGCGGCAGCCGGCGGGGCTAAGGTGAAGGATCCGGTGTATCTGGTGGGCGGCCCCATGATGGGTGCTGTAAAAGAGAAAAGCAGCCCCGTGACCAAAACCACCAATGCGGTCATCGTATTGGACCGGACGCATCCGCTGATTCAAAAGAAGCATCTGAATCCTGCGATCGGGCTGAAGCGTGCGGCCTCCGCCTGCTGTCAGTGTCAGGCATGTACGGATCTGTGTCCCCGCCATATGCTGGGCCATCCGATTGAACCCCATAAGTTCATGCGCGCTGCGGCAAACAGGGATTTTGCGGATATCGCCCCCTATCTGAACACCTTTTTCTGCAGTTCCTGCGGACTGTGCGAACTCTATTCCTGTCCTCAGTCTCTTTCACCCAGAAGCTTGATGGCGGAGTATAAAGCGCTTCTGCGAGGGCAGGGAGTGAAGGCGCCAGCGGTAAGCGCTGCCCCTGTGAAAGAATCCAGGAAATACAGAAAGGCGCCGGAAGAGCGGCTGGAAGCGAGATTGGGGCTGTCCGCCTATGACGTGGACGCGCCTCTCGTCGAAGAACGGCTGAAAGTGGAAAGGGCGGTTCTGCCCTTATCCCAGCATATCGGCGCTCCCGCCGTTGCGGTGGTAAGGCCTGGGGAGAGCGTAACGCAGGGACAGCTCCTTGGGGAGGCTGCACAAGGGCTGAGCGTGCCCGTTCATGCGCCGTTCTCCGGACGGGTGACGGATGTAAGCGAGAAAACGATCTGTCTCGTAGCGGAAGAAGCAACCAATAAGTAGTCGGAAAGGCATGTGGCAAAGGTATGAGTAAAGCGATTGGAATGATAGAGTTTAAGACGGTATCCGCGGGGATTACGGCGGCGGATGCGATGGTCAAGACAGCGCAGGTGGAACTTCTGGAAGCGCAGACGGTCTGCCCCGGCAAATACATCGCCTTGATTGCGGGAGCGCTTTCTGCAGTCCAGGCAGCCGTGGAGGCTGCGAAGAAGACCCGTGCCGATGAACTGATCGACAGTTTTGTGCTGGGCAATCCTCATGAGAGCATCTTTCCGGCGATATATGGGACGACACGGATTGAACAGGTGAATGCTTTCGGCATCCTGGAGACCTATGATGCCGCATCCATCATCGTGGCCGCGGATGTGGCTGCCAAGACGGCCATTGTGGACCTGATCGAACTGCGTATTGCGAAAGGAATGTGCGGGAAGTCCTATCTGATCCTGACCGGGGAGGTGGCGGCTGTGGAGGCGGCTATCGAGAAGGCGAAGCAGTCTGTGGCAAAGGACGGAATGTATCTGGATTCTTCCGTGATTGCACATCCGGACGAGCAGATCTGCCGTTCGATCTTATAAAGAAAATCACTATCGTTTTGCACAGAATGAAGAAGAGGCAGGTGAAAAGGATGCTGGCAGCGGAGAGAAGAAACTTGATCCTGGAAAGGCTGCAGGAAGAGAAAAAAGTGGTTGTGAGTGAACTGAGCCAGGAATTCAATGTATCGGAGGAGACCATCCGCAGGGATCTTGAGAAACTGGATAAGGAAGGGCTGGCGGTGAAGAGCTATGGCGGCGCAGTGCTGAATGAAAATACCAGCCTGGACATGCCCTTTAACATCCGCAAAAAGAACAATCCCGCAGGAAAACAGAAGATCGCGAAGCTTGTGGCGGGACTGATCGAGAACGGCGATCACATCATTCTGGATCCCAGTACCACCGCTGTATTTATCGCGAAGGCTCTGAAGAAGAAGGAAAGGCTGACGGTGATCACCAATTCCATAGAGGTGATGCTGGAACTGTCTGATATGCCGGATTGGAATATCATTTCATCCGGAGGAAGCCTGAAAGAAGGTTATCTGGCGCTGGTTGGGCCCCGTGCGATAGAGGGGCTTGGAGCCTTCAACGTGGAGAAAGCGATCATTTCCTGCAAGGGCCTGGATATGGAAAAGGGTATTACAGACGGAAACGAAATGTTCTCCCAGGCGAAGCAGACCATGCTGAAATCTGCCAGAACATGTATCCTGGCGGCGGATCACAGCAAATTCAATCGCATCGCCTTTTCCAAAATCTGTGATGTGAACAACATCCATACCGTTGTGACGGATGAAAAACCGAGCGCGCAGTGGCTGGAGCTGTTCGAGCGGCTTGGCATCCTGTGCCTGTATCCGGAAGAATAAAGGGGAAGGATATGGCAATCATCATCCGCAGGAATGCGGCGCATCAGGTGTGCGTAAGCCGGTAGGCGCGCGGCGTCATGCCGAACTGCGTCCGAAAGATGCGGTGAAAATAACTTGTATTATCATATCCCACAGCTGCGATGATCTCTTCAACGGGAATCGCCGTGGTGGCAAGCAGAAAGGCTGACTGGTTCAGCCTTTTTGTTTGCAGCAACTGTTTGAAAGTCTGCCCTGACAGCCGCCGGATGAGCCGGCTGATGTGATAGGCAGGCTCTCCGGCCTGGGCGGCGAAGGCCTCCAGGGAAGCTGTTCTGTAGTTTTCTTCAATATATTTCATGGCCGCAAACACCAGATTCTGTTCCCTGGCGTCCGGCTCGTCCTGATTGATTTTATCCGTATGATTCAGAAGGTGCAGAAAGAGCAGCCCCATTGTGGTTTGATTGATATTCCTCCTGTTGGGCTGGCTGTTTAACAGGGACCAGATAAGATTTTCCATCAGATTCTGGATGGGAAGGATCTGGCTCACATGAAAATGCAGATAGGCGGAATGCCCGTTCTCCTGTTTCAGGGAGCCCACCAGGAACTCACGCAGTGCGCTGGGCTCATCCATCAGAAGGAAGGTGCGGTCGAAAAATTCCGGAAGCACGATGAAGTTCACCGCGATGTCATCCCACCCTGCAGGAAGGATCTCCTGCGTGGCATTGGGATTGAGAAACAACAGTTCCCCGGCTTTCAGAAGAACCCTCGCAGAACCGTTGATGATATGCGTGGTGGAACCGCTGCACATATAGATGATTTCGATATAATTATGACGGTGTTCGGGAAAATGGACGAAACGGGTATGCGGACGGATATCGATCAGCTTTCCCATCTCCAACATCTGCCTGCTGTCCACGACGAATTCCTCAGCGGCTGTGTAGATACTCTTATGCACGCGGCCGTCTCCCTGGAGAATCTGTTCTTCTTCCGGTGAAACTGCCCGAAGCCGTTCTAAAAGCGCCTGATCCATAATTTTCCCCTTTCTTTATTATGCAACGATAGTATACCATTGTCTGCGGCGGAAAGCAATTTTCTCCCCTTCCCGCACGGGCCTGTTCTCGAAGGTTCCTTTTCACAAGAGGGGGGCCTGTCCTTTCGGCTGTCCGGGGACTTCTTTCGGCACAGGTGTCCATTCATCCGGACCAACTCAAAAATGAGCTGTTTCTAACATTCGTGAACGGAACGTTCTTCCGCATGGCGGCTGAACTCCGCCCTGTCGGGCGTCAGACAACGCCGCCAGGGCGTGCGGAAGAACGTTCCGTTCACAAA
>ERZ826396.2452-NODE-2452-length-15269-cov-11.360918_pt1 | contig 15269 bp, 10 predicted proteins | sample MGYA00519926_ERZ826396 | MGnify/ENA primary metagenome ERZ826396 (study PRJEB31778, sample SAMEA3449230) | human gut metagenome | biome: human gut; feature: human-associated habitat; material: faeces | place: United Kingdom | collected 2010/2012 ... | reverse complement strand
GCCTGGGCACCGACGGCATGGCCTCGAACAACAACCACGACATGATGCAGGACCTCTATCTGCTGGCGCTTTCGGCGAAGGGGGCCGCGTGCGATCCGACCGCGATCTCGCCGAAGCAGGCGCTCGCCGCCGCCACGCGCACAGGCGCGCTGTCGCAGGGCCGCGAGGACTGCGGGTACGTGGGCGTGGGCGCGCGCGCGGATCTCTGCGTGCTCGACGTGGCGGGGCCGTCGTGGACGCCGATGACGAACCCGCTCGTGAACGTGGTGTACGCCGGCCATGGGGCGGACGTGTGCCTCACCATGTGCGACGGGCGCGTGGTGTATCGCGACGGGCAGTGGCCGCTCGTGGACGCGGAGCGCGCGAAAGCCGAGGTGGCCGCCCGCACGCGGCGCATCGTTGGCGAGCTGTGACGATGCGGGCGTGACGGGCGGGCCCCTGCCGCGCCCGTCGGTGCGGGTCGCGCTGATGCCGGCTCCGCGCGAGAACCGCGCTTTCGTGGTGGGTTTTTGAAGTGCGGCAAAGGGAAGGGGGTGCTGTCGCATTCCCCTCTTCCGTTGCGTCTTCAAGGCGCGGGGCCGTCTTGTTGACTGTATGAAGCAGGTTGACAGGACGACCTTTCGATTTTAAGGTGCTCACCCTTATGAGCGAAGTTGTTCGGGCATATCGTCGCACTCGCGTTTTGGACGCGTTCGCCTTCGTCGAAAGCGAACGCGAACGCGCCGTGGACAACGCGTCGCTCGCTCTTTCGTCGATGCGCGTATAAGACGCGCCGCCCGATCTTGGGCTATCTTCCTTTCTATCATAGCGGCATGCAAGGAGTCTCGCGGGGTGCTCGGCGACTTCGCACGTCTCGTGCGTCGTTGGGTGCACTGGAGGGTTCGACGAAAGGCGATGACAGTATTGTGGGTGTGAATGCGCAGGTGAGCGCTTCGAAAGCGACTCGCCATGAGATCATTATCGTGGGCGTGGTGGTGGCCGGCGCCTTTTTGGCCTTGCTCAACCAGACGGTCATGTCGCCGGCTCTGCCGGGTCTTATGCAGACCTTCGGCGTGGGAGCGGGTGACGCCCAGTGGGTGACTAGTATATACATGCTGGTCAACGGCATCATGGTTCCGATATCGGGTTATCTTATCGACAAGTTCTCGACGCGCAGGCTGTTCTTTGCGTCGCTGGCGGTGTTCGCTGCGGGCACGGTGCTGTGCGCTGTGGCGCCGAGTTTCGGCGTCCTTTTGGCGGGGCGCGTGCTGCAGGCCGCCGGTGCGGGCGTGCAGCTGCCGCTCGTGGCCGTGGTGCCCATGCTCGTGTTTCCACCGGAGAAGCGCGGGACTGCCATGGGCATGGCGGGCATCGTGATGTCGGCCGGTCCGGCTGTGGGGCCCGTGGCGGGCGGGGCCATCATCGATGCGTTCGGTTGGCGGCTTATGTTCTGGGCTATCGTCCCCCTGGTGCTGATCATCGCTGTGGCCAGCTGGTTTTTGCTCGACAACGTGGGCGAGCTCAAGGATCCTCGCCTCGACCTGCCTTCTGTTCTTCTGTCCACGGTCGCGTTCGGAGGCATGCTGTACGGTTTTTCGAGTGCGTCGAGTTTGGGGTGGGGCAGCCCGCTCGTCGTGGCCCCCATCGTGGTGGGCGCGGTTGCCCTCGTGGCGTTCGTTCGGCGCCAGCGCAGGCTTTCGGAGCCTTTGCTGCGCATCGGCGCCCTGAAGACTCCCGTGTTCCGCTCGGCGGCCATCCTGGTCACGCTCATCAACGCGGCCGCCGCCGTGACGAACGTGACGCTTCCCATCTACCTGCAGACCTCGCTGGGAGTGAGCGCGTTCGAGACCGGCATGGTCATGCTGCCGGCTGCCGCGGTGGGCATTTTCATCAGTCCCGTTTCGGGCATCGTGTTCGATCGGTTCGGCCCGCGCGGCATCGGCATCGCGGGCCTCGCGCTGTTCACGGGCGCTTTGGCCGCGCTCTCTCAGGTGAACGTCGGCACATCCGTCCTCGTCGTGACGGTTTTGTGCGCGTTGCAGGCGTCTGGCCAGGCGCTGGCGAACATGCCCCTCAACACATGGGGTGTGAACGCGCTTCCGAACGATATGATCGCGCACGGCAACGCTGTGGCCAACACGGGACGACAGGTGGCCGGAGCCATCTCGACGGCGCTTATCGTGACGGTGATGACGGGCGTGACCGCGTCGAATGCTGCGGCAGGGGTGCAGGCGTCCACGGCGCAGGGCGTAGGGGTTGCCTACGGCGTGTGCGCGGCGATATCCGCTGTGGCGCTTGTGCTGTGCGTGGCGAAGGTGCGTGCGGCGAAACGGCATGCGCCAGAGGGGCGTCCCTGCGGTTGCGAGACGGAATGCGGCACGATCGAGAAGGAGGCGTGAGCCATGGCGGGGAACGAGGAGCGTTCGAAGGGGACTTTCGCGACAGGCGATGCGACGGTGGGCGAGATCATGGAGGAGGCGTACTCGTGTCGCTTCGACGCAAACCTCGGCGAGGTGACGCGTCTGCTCGTCGAGCGCGGCGTGAGCAGCCTTCCGGTTGTCGATGGCGAGCGGCGCGTGGTGGGCTTCATCAGCGATGGCGACATCATGCGCGCCATCGCCGCTCACAAAACGCGCTCTGTTTTCAACGGCGGGGAGGCCACCATGCTGTACTTCGACGACGAGCCGCTCGACCGCAAGGCGCGCGAGCTCAAGCATCGAAACGTGATGGAGCTCGCGACCCGCAAAGTGGTGTGCGCGACGCCCGAGCAACCGATCGGCAGGGTTGCGGGATTGCTTTCCAAGAAGAAGTTCAAGAAGCTGCCGGTCATCGACGGGGACGGTCGGCTGATAGGCGTGGTGCGCCGGACGAGCATCATGCGCCATGTGTTCGCGCTGCTGTTCGGAGAATGAGCTAGTCGGAAGAGGCGGGCTTCGGCGGGCGCCGCGCGGATGCGCCCGCCGCCCTCTCCCTCTTCCCGGTCTTTGAACGCCGGCGATGGGGACCTGCACCGAAAGTGCAGCTGGAAACGAGCGGCGCGAACGCCTATCCTTGATCGGAGATAGAACGCGCGGCGTCCGACGGTGCGGGCCGTGGTGTGGCGCCGTGCGCCGTCGGGCGGGTTGCGCGGCGGTCGAGAGCGAGAAAGGGAAGGGGGCGGCATGCTGCGGATCTCGGATGCGCGCGTGGACGGCTTCGTGGCCGAGGATGTGCCCTATGTCGATCTGACGTGCGCGGTGCTCGGCATCGGCGAAGAGCCGGGGGAGATGGAGTACTACACGCGCGAGGACTGCGTGCTGGCCGGCGCGCAGGTGGCGCGCCGAGTCGCGGAAAGGCTGGGGTGCGAGGTGGCGTCGTGCGCGCGCGACGGCGAGCGCGTCGCGGCCGGCGAGACGTTCATGGTCGTGAGGGGCCGCGCGCTCGATCTGCATGCGGCATGGAAGGTGTGCCTGAACCTGTTCGACCACCTTTCGGCGGTGGCCACCAAGACGCGCGCGATGGTGGACGCGGCGCACGAGGCGAACCCGCGTTGCGAGGTGCTGACCACGCGCAAGAGCATGCCGGGTGCGAAAGACCTGCTCACAAGCGCGGTGATGGCGGGTGGCGCGTTCCCGCACCGGCTGGGGCTGTCCGAGACGGTGCTCGTGTTCGGCCATCACCTGACGTTCTTCGGCGGGTTCGGGGCGTTTGTGGAGCAGCTGCCCGCCATCAAGGGACGCTGCATCGAGAAGAAGCTGTTCGTGGAGGCCGACGCCGAGCGGGCGCGCGTGCTGGCGCGCGCGGGCGTGGACGGCATCCAGTTCGACAAGGTGCCGGTGGACGAGCTCGCCGCGCTGGTGAAGGAGCTGCGGGAGATCGATCCGCGTTTGACGCTCATCGCGGCGGGCGGCATCAACTCGCAGAACGCGGGCGCGTACGCCGCCTGCGGCGTGGACGGGCTGGCGACGACGGCGCCTTTCGCCGCCAAGCCGCTCGACATGAGCGTGCGCATGCGCCGCGCGTGAGGATGCGTGAGGATGCGGGGCCGCTTTGCCGGATGGAGATCGTGCCGTATCTCTGAACAGGGGAAATGCGGAGGCTCGGGAAGCGCCGATGCTGAAAGAGCCGCGATTCGCCGTCTTCTAGGGCGGTTTTCCGTCAAAACCCGCCAAAACAACGAGGTTGTGATGTCGGGGCGGCTGCGGCGTTCGGCATTCGCAGACGCGTGCTCGTGAGGGGGCGTGACAGGGGGGGCGGGGATAATGTCACATTCCCTTAAGTTTTTGAGCATCGTTGCTTCTCCAAGAATGTGACATTATCCCCGCCCCCCCCCTGTCACGGAAGATCCGCCTCGTTCGCGCGCGTTCGGCGCTGGTTCGCGCCTACCTGCCAAGCATCTTCTTCACGCCGTTCGCGGCGATGACGGCGCCGCCGCCGATGGCGAGCAAGCCGGGGCCGGGCAGGATGAGCATCGGCACGCCCACGAGCATGATCGCGCCGCCGATGACCGTTTGCGCCGCGCCGCCGATGCGGCTGGGTCTCTTCGCGGGCGGCGGGCCGCCGTCGATGACGGTGGCCCGGACGGCGCTTTCCGGGGCGCTCGCGCCGCGTTTGCCCTGCGCTCCGTACGAGGGCGGCCGAAAACCGCTTTGTGCCGCGCCAGCCGCGCCGTCGCGCGCGCTGGACACGGGGTCGATGTCGATGATGGGCTCGTGCGTGCTCATAGGCCCTCCCCAGTCCCTTCCGGCTTTCGCCGCCTCTTTGCGTCTTCGCTCCTTCGCCTCGGTGCCGATTATAGGGTCGCCGGCGATGCGAGCGAGCCGCCGACGGTGCGGTCGGCCCATTCGTCACCGTTCGGTAACGCGCTGTCCGCGCCTTCTCCAAAGATGCGCCGTCGCGCGGCCTCGTCTGGGCGCGTGGGGTGTCGGAGGTGGGGCGAGGTGCTGCGGGGTTCGGCGGGCACAGCGGCTGTCGCGCGGGACGGTCGCCGCCGGGGGCGGCGCGCCGGCGGTCGTCGAGATGGCGAGTCGGCGGTTGTCGGGGCGGCGAGTCGGCCGCTGTCGGCTGTCGCGCGGGGTGGTCGCTGTCGGAACGGCGGGCTTGGTCGGCGCGGGCGCGGCCGCTGCGCGGGACGGTTGCTGCGAGATGGCGCACCGACAGCGAAACGGTAAGGAAATGACAGAAAAATGGTAATATTGTACCGAATGTGGCCGAGAGAGAGGCTTCGGCAGCCCTTGCCAGGGCACTACGGTAAAATCTGGCGGGTTTTTCGGCCAAATATTATCGTTTCGGATCCTTTCGAGCCTCAGACCGGCCTTGGCAGGGGCATTTCGGTAAAATATCGGGGAGAAAGTCGAGATCTCTTACCGCGAGAGGTTGCACCCGCCGCCGGTCTCCGCGGCGGGGCCGTGCGGGGGGCGGGGGCGCGACGAACGCGAGGACGGAGGGCGCGGGGCGTCGGAGGAGCGTCGCGACCTAACCCGTCCTTCCCGGCCAATTCCCCGTTCTCGAGCGCGCGGCGTGCCGGATGCGATACACTGTGAGTCGCAAGGTTTCTGTTCGCGTGAGAGTGTGTTGATGTAAGGCTCGACTGTGGTTCGCGCCTTGACGAAAACGGCAACGGCGTGGGCCACTCAACCGGAAAGTTGGTGGTCAACATGGCAGCTCCTGCTACCGAACACGTACGAAACATCGTGCTGGTGGGCCAAGACGGCGCCGGCAAGACATCGCTTGCCGAGGCGATGCTGCACGTCTCGGGCCGCACGCCCCGCATGGGCACGACCCACGACGGGAAATCCTACCTTGACTACGACGAGGAGGAGATCCGGCGCAAGTTCACGATCGGCACGTCCATCGCTCCCGTCCCTTACAAAGACTACAAGATCAACCTGCTCGACACGTCGGGCCATCCCGACTTCGTCGGCGACACGCTGGCGTGCATGCAGGCGGCTGAGATGGCGCTGTTCGTGGTTGACGCCGTGGCGGGCCCGCAGGTCATGACCACGAAGCTCTGGCGTGAGGCCGAGGATATGCGCCTGTCGCGCGCCGTGTTCATCAACCACATCGACCGCGAGAACGCCGACTTCGATACGGCCATGGCGCTTCTGCACGCGCGCTTCGGCTCGCGCCTGGGCCCCGTGACCATCCCCATCGGCGTGGACGCGGGCTTCAAGGGCGTCATCGACGTCATCCGGATGAAGGCGCGCTACTTCGACCAGGACGGAACCACCGACGAGCGCATGGAGGACATCCCGCCCAAGTACGCCGACGCGGCGAGCGCGGCGCGCGACAAGCTGTGCGATCTCGTGGCCGAGGCCGACGACGAGCTGATGATGAAGTACCTCGACGGCGAGGAGCAGCTGACGCAGGAGGAGTTGGAGCGGCTGCTCGATCAGGCCATCGCGCAGGAGCTGTTCATCCCCGTGTTCGTGGGGTCCACGATCATCGAGCAGGGCATCAAGGGCCTTATGGAAGACATCTGCACCTACTTCCCGCACCCGCGCCATCACGGACGCTTCCGTCTGGCCAACGGGGAGGAGACGTTCGTTGACGAAGAGGGCGAGCCCGCCGCGTTCGTGTTCAAGACGGTGTCCGACCCGTTCGTGGGGCGCCTGAGCTTCCTCAAGGTCATCTCGGGCGTGCTCGAGCCGGGCATGGAGCTGATCAACGCGCGCACGCGCAAAAAGGACCGCCTCGGGCACCTCTACGTGATGATGGGCAAGGAGACGACCGACGTGAAGAGCGCGAAGGCCGGCGACATCATCGTGGTGCCCAAGCTCTCCGACACCCGCGCCGGCGACACGCTGTCGAAGTCCGGCGACGTGGCCATCGACCCCTTGCCGCTGCCCGTTCCCCAGTACCCGGTGGCCATCGAGGCCGTCAACAAGAAGGACGAGGACAAGCTGGGGACGTTCTTGGCGCGCGCGATCGAGAACGACCCGACCTTGCGCGTGGCCCGCAGCGAGGAGACGCACCAGACGGTGGTCACCGCCATGGGCGAGGCCCAGGTGGAGACGCTTCTTGCGCGCCTCAAGGAGCAGACGGGTGTGGAGGCGCGCCTGGTGCCCGTGCGCGTTCCGTACCGCGAGACGATCTGCAAGGTGGCCGAGGCCCAGGGTCGTCACAAGAAGCAGACGGGCGGCGCGGGCCAGTTCGGCGATTGCTGGCTGCGCCTCGAGCCCAACCAGGGGGAGGGCTACGAGTTCATCGACGAGATCGTGGGCGGCAAGATCCCGCGCGGCTTTCTGCCGGCCATCGACAAGGGCGTGCAGGACGCCATGGCCGAGGGCTTTTTGGCGGGCTATCCCATGGTGGACATCAAGGTGGCCGTGTACGACGGGTCGTACCACGCCGTCGACTCCAACGAGATGGCGTTCAAGACGGCCGCGCGCATCGGCTTCCGCGCCGCGTGCGAGAAGGCCAGTCCCATCCTGCTCGAGCCGATGGCGAACCTCGACGTGACGGTGGGCGAGGAGTATGCCGGTGCGGTGATGGGCGATATCTCGACGCGCCGCGGCCGCATCGTGGGCACCGACTCCAACGATGCGGGCGAGACGGTCATCATGGTGCGCGTGCCCTATGCCGAGGTGGTGTCGTATACGAAGGATCTGCGCGCCCTCACGCGCGGGTCGGGTTCCTACACGATCGAGCTGGAGGGCTACGAGCCGGCGCCGGCCGACGTGACCAAGAAGCTCGTCGAGGCGTATCAAGCCGCGCGCGCCGCGGGCAACTGACGGGCCTTTGGACGGCCGGTCTGCGGGCGGTTGCCGCTCGCAGACGGTCGGTCGGCTGGGGCTTGTAGGCGATTCGCGGGCTTGCGCGGCTGGATGGCGGGTTCGCGGCGACCGGTTGGCGGGTCCGCGGCAGCCGGCCGATGGATCCGCGGCAGGTGGCCGACGGACTTGCGGCAGCTGGTTGACGTGCTTGCGGCAGGTGGCCGACAGGTTTGCGGCAGCCGGTTGACGGGTCTGTTGCAGGTGGCCGACGGGTTTACGGCAGCTGGTTGACGGGCTTGCGGCAGGTGGCCGACGAACCTGCGGCATTCGGTCGTCGGAATGCGGGCGCCGTCCGAGAGGGCGGCGCCTTTTCGCGTTCCCATCTCTTCGCCCCTCGCCTCCTATGCGCGCCTCGGGCAGCGCTTTGCCCGCGCGCGGCGCGCGGCGCACGCCGTTGCCGCGAGGGACAGGGCGGCGAGCAGGGCGGCCGCGAGGAGCGCGCGGGCGGAATCGCCGGTTTCGGCGATGGGTTCGGGGACGGGGACAGGCTCGTCGACGAGGGCGAGGGACGCGCGCACGACGGGTACGTCCTGGCCTTCGTAGGCGAGCTCGACCGGGTGCGCCTCGGCATCGACGAGGTATCCTTCGGGAGCCTTCGTCTCCACGACCTCGTAGGAGCCAAGGGGCAGAGGCGCGCTGCATGCGAAGCCCCCTTCGTCGGTGACGAGCGTGGCGGCCACCTCTCCGGCGACGAGCGCCGTCGTGCCGCCGGGCGCGACGATGTCTTGCGCGGCGCGCACCTCGTAGGCGGCGTCGGGGACGGGCCCTTTGCCGACGGCGTCGGTCTTGCCGATCTCGATGACGCCCGCCGCCTTGCGGTTGGGAGCGTCGAGGGCGACGGAGACGCTTCGGGCCTCGGGATCGCCGTAGGCGAGGCGAACGGATGCGGGCTCGCTGGCGCGCACATAGCCGTCGGGCGCGCACGTCTCCACGACCTCGTAGGCGCCCAGATGAAGGCCCTCGGCCATCGCCGTTCCATCGTCGTCTGATTCCAGCAGCGCCACCGTCTCGCCCGCCTGAGCGCGCACGGTTCCGTCGGCCGTTACGACGTCCTGGGCGGCGCGCACTTCCCAAACGATGCCCGACTGGGCGATGGGCGCGCCCGTGTCGGCATCGACCTTGCGCACCTCGATGCGTCCCGTTTGAGGGAGGTCTTCCACGACCACTTCGACGGCGCCCTCCTCGTCTCGGTCGGTCAGGGAGAACGCCGCAGGCTCGTCGTTCAGCACGTAGCCGGGAGGCGGGCAGGTTTCTTGCACGTAGTATGTGCCGCCGCCGTTGAGCTTGTCGGGCAGCGTGCAGACGCCCTCTTCGTCGGTGGCGAACTCGCTGACGATGGGGCCTCCCGCGCCCACCTGGAAGGCGAGGGGCTGCTTGCGCTCGTCGAGGATGCGGAAGGTCATGCGCCCGTTCACGCGCCGCCCCGTCTCGGCGTCCTTCTTGATGACGCGCACGACGGTTCCCGTCTCGTCCTCCACCGCGTAGGCGTACGTGCGCCCGTTTTCGGCTACGGTGGCGCGGAACTCCGCGACCGGTTCGTAGCCTGCGGGCGTCGTGGAGGGGTCCTCCCGCACGAGGTAGGTGCCGAAGGGCAGCGCGCCGACTTGGCCGTTTTCGCGCAGGCCTGCGGTCGTGGCGAAGCCGTCCTCGTCCGTGACGATGCGGGCGACGCTCTGCCCGGATTCGGGATCGAGGATGTCGAAGGCCACGCCGGCGAGCGGACGCTTGACGCTCTGGTCGCCCATGGTGCCCTCGCCGTCGCCCACTTTGAGCACGGCGATGTCGCCGCGGACGACGCGCTCGGGCACGGAGGCCTCGTGGAGCAGCGGGGCGAGCGGGCCCGTTCCCTCGGCCGTCACGGGCAGGGCGATGGCGGCGGGGTCGGCCAGAAGATAGCCTTCGGGCGCCTTCGTCTCGCGCACCACGACGGTGCCGAGCGGAAGCCCCGCGCCCGCCGAGTTCGCCGGCAGCGATGCGGAGTCGAGGCGCGCCCTTCCGTCTTCGTCCGTGACGACGGTGGCCGAGAACGTGGGGGAGAGCCCCGACGCGGCGGCCTCTTCGGGCGTGCCGAACGAGCCTGCGTAATGTTCGACGGAGAACACGGCCCCGGCCAGCGTCGCGTCTCCCTGCGCGGTCGTCTGCCCGGTTTCGGCGTCTTTCTTGGCTGCGATGACGTCCACGGGCCTCAGCTGGGGCTCGTCGGCTGCATCCACCCGCACGGCTGCGTTTTGGCGGCAGTCCTCCACGGTGAGGCGCACGGGGTGGACCTGCCCGTCGAGGGCGTAGCCGGCGGGTGGCTCGATCTCCTTGACCCAGTACTCGCCCGGCCAAAGCGCCGCCTCGCCGGTTCCGCGTCCGTCCTCTCCGGTGACGATGCGCTGCACCTCGCGCTCGCATGCGGCGTCGGCGTACACGCCGTACACGGCCCCGGACAGCGAGTAGCAGGGGTTGCCGTTTGTGACGTGGGGCATCGAGGACGACTTGGCCACCTCGATGCCGCCGAGAAGCGGGGCCTCCCGGCTGAAGGCCCGCGTTGTCTGGCCGCCCCTGACGGTGACGGTCTGCGGCCCTTCGTCCAAACCGTAGCCGTGGGAGGGGTCCGTCTCGCGCAGCGTGTACGTTCCGATGGGGACGTCCGCAGCTTCGGCATGCCCGTCGGAGTCGGTTGCGAGCACGGCCTGAACCGCGCCGTCGCCGTCCACGAGCTCGTAGCGCGCGCCTGCGAGCGTGGCTTCGGGGACGGCCTCGGCGTATCCGTCGACGCCCTGCTTGACCACCTCCAAGCTGCCGTGCAGGTAGATGACGAAGTCTCCGACGTCCTGCGGGCCGAAGGGGGAGGAGTGGTTGGGGTACATCGCGGCGCCCGAGCAGTCGATGACGATCCGGTAGCCTCCGTCGCTCGTGCGCGTGCCCGTGAAGGGGTAGTGCCCCGGCACGGGCGTGCCGTACAGGGGGCCTGAGATGCAGTAGCCCGTCGTCTCGATGCCGTACTGGGGGAAGCTCACGGCGAACACGTTGCCGCCTTGCGCGCCGTCGACCTCGGGGTTCGTGCACTCGACGTAGCAGGTTCCGCTGATGGCGTCCGGAATCGCGAGTGCGGGCGGCGGGGCGCAGAAGGGCAGGAGGGCCGCGCACGCCATCGTCGCGGCGCATAAGAGCGCGAGCGACGTTGTGTGCCGCCTGAGCGGTGGTTTCGTTCTCGTGCTCGCTTGCATTCGCTTTCTCGGAGTTGTCTCCAACGTGCGGCGTTGTCCCATGGCTGTTCTCTCTCCCTGCGCCTGTGGCCTTTGCGGCTTCGCAGTCCCAGCATAGCGTGCCCATCTAACGCGGGCATGGCGTGCGTCCAGCGGAAAGTCGCCTCGATCCGACGCGGTTTTTGCGCTGGGCGCGCGCGTCGCCGCCGTGCGGCTTCCGCGCATCCGTTGCGCATTCCTCGCGGATCCGACGCATGTCCAACGCGAGGGATGCGAAGGGGTGCGGCTTGGGGGGGGTGTGGGGGCGTACCCTGCGAAAGACGAGGGATGCGAGGGGCGCGGCTCGGAGGGGGCGGGGCGCGTCGCGTAGGAAACGGGAGGGACGCGCTGGGCGCGGATCGGGGGCATGCCGCGCAAGGGATGAGGGGTGCCGCTGGGCGCGGATCGGAGGCGCGCGAGGCGCAAGGGACGAGGGACGCACGGGTCGTTGCTCGGAGGGCGCGCGGGGCGCATCCCGCAGGGACGAAAGGGGGCGGGGCGCGCTCCGCGGGGAGCGAAGGGGCGCACCGCGCAAGGGACGAGGGCGTGAGGGGGCATCGCATGGGGGCGAGGAGTGCGGGGTGCGAGGGGTTCGGTTCGGGGGCGGGCGCATCGCGCAAAGGATGAGGGCATACGGGGTGCGCTGCGCAGGGGGTGAAGGGGCGCGAGGCGCGAGGGACGAGGGCGCGGGGCATCCAGCAGGGAACGAGGGCGTACGGGGCGCACCGTACAGAGGACGAGGGTGCGCGTGGCGCGCTGCGTAGGAGACGAGGGCGCGAGGGATGCGAGGCGGAATGCGTGCGGTGCGTGCTCCGCGGGGTGCGAGAGGCCGGGGCCGTTTGGCGAAGGCGAAACGGCCCCGGCCTCGCCTTCGCCTCCTCCGGCCTCGCCTTCGCCTCCTCCGGCCTCGCCTTCGTCCCTAGTTGTCGCGCGCGAGGCGCTTGTAGAGCAGGGCGAGGGCTGCGGCGCCGACGGCGATCCAGGCGAACGTCACGGCAAGGGGCTGGAGGGCGTCGGCGGTGAAGAGCGCGCCATCGGCGGCGAGGACCAAAAGCTCCAGCACGCCGCCGGTGGGGCAGTAGGGGGTCACCTTCGCCAACGTCCCGTTCAGAGGGGCGAACAGCGGCAGGAACGCCACGAGCACGAGGGGGATGCTGTACACGCCGGCCGTCATCTGGTCGCGCGCGGCCAGGCCCAAGACGAGCGACAGCATCACGATGGGCAGCCCGGACAGGATGCCGAGCAGCAGGTACGGCGCCAGCAGGTCTATCGGCGCGCGCAGCACGGCGAAGCACGCCGCCTGCGCTATGACGATGGCCGCCAGCGACACGACGGCGCGCGAGGCGATCACCTGCGCGGCGCTCACGTTCGCCAGCATGAGCGTGCGCAGCGTGTGCTTCTCCTTCTCCTCGGCGATGGTGTAGAGCGCCGCCGTGCAGCCGGCCACGCCCACGGTCATGAAGAGCCCCATCGCCAGGAACTGGAGGTGCGCGGTGTCGGCTGCCTCGCCGGATGCGTCGCCCATCGTCTGGCTGTACAGCGCGATGAACCCGACGGGCAACAGGCAGCCCAAAAGCACGGTGGGGTTCTTCACGAGGTCCTTCAGATCCTTGCCCAGCAGGGCACCGGTCTTTCTCAGCGCAGCTTCCATGTTAGAACTCCCTTCCGGCCATCTCGAGGAACACTTCCTCGAGGTTCGGCTCCACGGAATGAACGGACAGGCACTCTCCCGAGGCCAGCGCCTCGGCCACGAGCGGCGCGCCGGCAGCGTCCTTGGTGGTGCGCACGACGCGGCCGCTGGCGAGGCGCATCACCACCTCGTTGCGGGCGTGGCGCAGCTTGAGCGCTTGCGGGGCGTCGTCGGCTATGAGCCGGCCCTCGTTCAGGATGCCGATGCGGTCGCAGAGATCCTCGGCCTCGGCCATGTCGTGCGTGGTGAGGAACACCGTGGCGCCCGCGTCCTTCAGCTCGCGCAGCATCTTGTGCACCTCGGCGCGGGCGGCGGGGTCGAGGCCGCTCGTGGGCTCGTCGAGGAATAGCAGCTCGGGGCCGTGCACGAGGGCGGCGAGGAGCGCGGCGCGCTGGCGCATGCCCTTCGAGCAGTTCTTCACGGGCGTCTTGCGGCTTTCGGCAAGCCCCATGCGCTCGAGCAGCGTGGGGATGTTGTTGCCGGTCACGCCGCGGATCTTCGCGTAGAAGCGCAGGTTGTCCTCGATGCTCATGCGCTCGTAGAGGGCGCTTGTGTCCGACAGGATGCCGATGCGCTCGTAGTCGGCGTTCGTGGCGTGCTCGATGGGGCGGCCGAACAGGTGGATGCGGCCGGAGTCCTTCGCAAGCTGGCGCGTGAGCAGCTTGATGGTGGTGGTCTTGCCCGCGCCCGACGGGCCGAGGAAACCGAAGCACTCCCCGCGCGTCACGGAGAAGGAGAGGTGGTCGAGGACGCGCTTGCCTTTGAAGCTGAGGCACACATCCTCGGTGGAGAGCAGGGTGTTCATGGGGGCCTCCTAGCGGGCGGCCGCGGGGGCGGGGTTGGCGGTGCGGACGGAGCCGCGCGGGGCCGCGGACGCGCACGCAGACGGCGTCGCGGCCTTTGCCGGCGCGGTGTGCCCGGCCGCTACGTATTCGCGCTCGGATGCGGCGGCGTGTCCGAGCGCGGGGGCGGCGGAGGCGCCGCGGGTGGCGAGGGCGACAAGCGACGCCTCGAGTTCCTCCGAGCGCCGCTCCAGCGCCTCCACGCGCTTGAGCGTGCGCTCGTGGCGCATGTGCAGCGCCATGCTCACCACGCAGATGAGGCCGAGCCCCAGCACCAGCATGGATAGTTGGCTTGCGGTTATCATGACGGTTCCCTTTCTCTTCGCGCGGCGCATCCGCCGCGAACCTGACGCAGCGCATCATCGCGCCCGTCTCGGCACCGCGCAAGGGAAACCCGACATCAGGAGCCGCTTCGCGACGAGAGGAGCAGGGGAGGCGACGAGAGGAGCAAGGGGCGCGTGCGGGAGGGATGAGCGTGCGGCTCCTGCGGATGCGCGCCTGCTCCTGTGGCGGCCGTCCCGAGGATGCGCGGGTGCCATCCTCGGGACGGCCGCCGCGCCCCCGCTACTCCCCGAACCCGTCCCCTTCCCGGCCCTCTTTCCGTAGCATCCACGCCGCAAGGAAGGCGGCGGCAGCGGTCCAGAGGGCGGTCGTGAGAAGGGCGGTCAGCAGCGCGGGCAAAGGGTCGCCGCCGATGATGAGCGCGCGCACGAAGGGAAACGCGCCGCCGTTGGGAAGGTACGGCGCGAGGGGCGCGGCGGCCTCGGTGCCGGAGAGGAAAAACGGCAGCATGCCGACGATGAAGAGGGGGACGGACAGCGACATCGTGGACATCTGCGTGCGTGCGCGCAGCCCCAGGGCGGCGCCGGCGAGGATGAGCGGCAGCTGGCTCGCGATGCAGACGAGCGCGATGGGAAGCGCGACGGCCGGGTCGGGAAGCAGCAGAAGGCAGCAGGCCGCGCACGACACGGCGAACGCGGCGAAGCCCGACGCGAGGCGCGCGGCGACGGTCTGCCCCCGCGTCACGCCGCAGCGCAGCAGCGTGCCGAGCGCTCCTTTCTCCTGCTCCTCGGCCATCGCGTACATGACGAACATCGAGGATGCCATCAGGGCCTCGAACATGACGGCGTAGAGCATCGCGGTCGCGACGAGCGCCAAGGCGTCGGGGGAGAGCCCGGACTGCTCGGCCCAGACGAGGCGGAAGAACAGCGAGCAGAGCACGGGGATGGCGGCGCTCAGCGTCATCGCGGGGTTGCGCGCGAGGTCGGCGAGGTACTTGCGGGTGAGGATGGCCACGGCGCGCAGGGGCCGCCGCGCGCTTGGGGCCGTCATCGCGGGCCTCCTTCCGTCCGGGCCGCCCGCTTTGCCGAACGGGCTTCGCCAGTCCGATCCCCTCGGCCTTCCCGAGCCTCCCGGCCCCGGTCGTCTCGGGCCGTTCGGGCCTTGGGGCCCTCCTCGCCGGTCGGGGACGCGGCGCGCGCCCGATCCGGGCGGCTTGTCGGAGCGGACGCGCCTTCGGGGGCCGCTTGCGCCGCCGCCGTCCCCTCGGCGCCGCCGCGCGCCGCGGAATCGGCCTGCCCGTCCTGCGCCGTGCGGGCCGTGTGAACCTCGCGGGCCTCGCTGGTCGCGTGCGCCGCGCGGGCCTCGCGCGTGAGGCCCAGCCGTTCGTGCAGCTCCTGCGCGCGTCCCTTGGACAGCGGGAGGGAGGTGCGGTTCGCGTCGTTCAGCGTGAGGTTGAAGCTGTTGCGCGTGTAGCGCTCCACCTTCGCCA
>ERZ826396.2451-NODE-2451-length-15270-cov-12.915478_pt1 | contig 15270 bp, 12 predicted proteins | sample MGYA00519926_ERZ826396 | MGnify/ENA primary metagenome ERZ826396 (study PRJEB31778, sample SAMEA3449230) | human gut metagenome | biome: human gut; feature: human-associated habitat; material: faeces | place: United Kingdom | collected 2010/2012 ... | reverse complement strand
TCTTAAACAATTTTAATTTGAAAATATTGTCTAACTTTTTGGGTTCAGTTCAATCATCATAAACAAATCTACTATTTTTTATAAGCAATCTTCGTATATTTTAAATATACATTAAACATTCTATCTAACTCGTCTAGTATTTTCGTATCATAAGATACCAATAGACTTAGCAACAAACTATTTTGTTCTGCTATAATAAAATAACAACCTTCTGTATACCTTTTGATACATTTTTGCATTATTTCCGAATATACATCTTCTATTCCTATAAAAATTTTTTCTTTATCAATAATCATTGTCTGTAAATATAAATTTATATTTAAGCCATGTGACCATTTAGATAATTCGCTATGTAATGAAGACATATCCGAACCTTTTGTAAATAAGTGATTGGATAAAATAGGAGAACCTATTGGTATTTTATCTTCTTTTTTCAATTGGTTTTCTAACTCATCTAATTTCTTAATTATATTACCTTGTTGAAACTTTCTATCATATACTTGATTAAAATTAAAATTTTTATTATCTACATAATCTTTTCTAAATGTTTCATCAATATAATATAATCTAAATAACCTAAAAGTTTCTACCGCAGATCTCAAACATGAAAAAGCAGGTAAAGGTAAGTTTTGATTAATTAAATCAAAATATCCCTTTATATTCTGAAATAAAACTTTATTTAACAAAAATAACGAAATAAATTCTTTTTCAGAATATTGCCAAAAAAATATATTTCTTTTTTGCAACATTGCTTGAGATATTTTATTATATGAATATTTATAATATTTTTCTATATTTTCAAAAAATTCACTATATGCTTCACTTTCAATGCCATCAAATTTCATTTTCTTTTCCTCACTAAAACCTTTATTTATCTTTATATTCACAATTTAAATTATCAAATATAGATAAATAACTATCTAATCTTTCATTCAAATATTTTGCAAACAACTTTTCCATCGTCCCTAAATTATGTTTTATAAAATAGTCGTCAAATGCATTATAATATGCAATGCGATCTGCAAACTTGATGTCAATTGGCGGATATCCCGCCTTCATCAATTCTAAATTTACAAGTAACCGCCCGGTTCTGCCATTTCCATCAATAAATGGATGAATTCCTTCAAATTCCATATGAAACCATGCCATTTTTCGAACAATATGCTCTGTACTACTTTTATAATCAAACAGTAACTGTTCTATTTTAGGTTGTATCAAATAAGGTTGCACAGGTTCATGCATAGCCCCCATAATTCTCACAGGTATTCTTCGATAAATGCCACGATCATCTTTTTTATCTGCCAACACCAAATAGTGAATCTGTTTAATCACATTTTCTGAAATAGGTACTTGTTCCTTTACCAATTCTTGCACAAATTGAAATGCCTCTTTGTGTCCAATAGCTTCCATATGATCCTTCAAAGGCTTACGATCAATTGTCAATCCTCGTAATACTAGATCAGTTTCTCGTAACGTCAATGTATTCCCTTCAATGGCATTGGAATTATAGGTATATTCCACCGAAAAATCATCCATCAAACGTTCTAATTCTCCTTCTGTTAAAGGACGCTTGGAATCTAACTTTGATTTTTTTTCATCTATAATTTCCAAAAGACTCTCTGCAGTTTTCCGTCGACCATCTTCCGGCTTCTTTGAATTTGAAGGTATCTTCCAGCTGCGACCTTCATGAATAACACCTGGTATCTTTCCTTCGGAACACAAAACACGCACACGTCGATCAGAAATCCCCCACTTTTCAGAGGCTTCTCTCACTGTCATATACAAAATATCATACACCTCTCTTTCAAGAATAGTATATCTTGTGTTCGGAATAATATCAATATTATCGGAATAATATTTTTTATTTATCGGAACATTATAGCCGGATTTCTTAGTTCATCCACTTCTATTTAAATTTTAAAATTCTCGATGCTTAAATTTATGTAGAACTCCATTAGGCTTTAGGTCTTTCATCGAATTTAACCAGCTATTTTTCGCACTCTTACTTGCTTCCTGATCTTTTATTCACTTTTTTCACTCCTTAAAGTGAATATTCACCCTCTATAGTGAACGTTTATTCGTTAATGAAATCTGTACCAAAAGATATCCTCTATCATCATTTTTTATATTTGTCAAAAGCTAGTCTCTTGCTTCAGCAACGGTCATCCTTTACGATATTTTCGAATGGTTTCTTCCAAAATTCCCGATATTTCCTTTTTGCCATCAACATATTCCTTTACCAATTGCATCGTTTCTTCTGTGGGTGGTTTACCTGTTGAAACAGCGATTGCATAAGCATCCTGCACTATTTTTTCACGTTCTACCTTAGTGGTTTCTTTAATCGAATATTTCTTTTTTTCGTTCGACACAAGCATTCCCCATTTCTATATCTTGACTTCTGCAACATCTTGCTCTAAAACCTCTATCCTCTAATCCTCATGATATAACATTCCCTGCGATATCAATTATATTGTCATTTTATCATATTTTCCTTGTTTACTGAAAACTCTCCTATTTATCATTTTCTTTCCAAGCTTCTACGATAACAATCCCTGTCTTAAATACAACCTCCATCTGAAAAGCATTGATCACATTGATATTTCGAATCAGTTTTCTGACCAACTGTTCATTATATTCGTTTAGCAAATATGTTCTTTTCCCAATGAGATCCTGAATTTCTATTAGCCTTACTTTCCCTTGTTCCAGTTGTTCTTCTATGATATGTATCTCCATTTTTTATAGTCTTCTAAATTGTCAACAATATTACTGTAAATCGATTCAAAGGCAGACAGGTTTGAATTTTTTTCCTGTGTATGCTTCGCTTTTTTCTCTAGTCTTATATCGAATGACTCTTTAACCTCACTCACTTCTATCTGTATTTCATCTGCCATACGATTTATAGCTTTCAATATGATTCCATGGAGTACTCCTTCTTCAAGAGTCGGGGAATGACGACAATATCGAATTCCATTTCGCAGCCTATTCTCGCAACGCCATACAGCCTTTTCTTTTCCACTTTTTCTTCTGATCTGTCTGCGATACTCGCTGCCGCATTCCCCACAAATCAAGATTTTAGACAGCGCAAATTTTCCAGAATATCTTCCTTCTAATTCTTCCACGCCTCCTGACATACTTTTTTTCTTTAGGCATGTCCTTCTTTTCATTTCCTGCTGTACCAGATAATATAATTCTTTAGAAATGATCGGCTCATGAAGGTTCTGCACATAATACTGAGGCAATTCACCTTTATTCTTTCGTCTGTCTTTCAGTAGATAGTCTACCGTAAATGTCTTTTGTGCAATAGCGTCACCAATATACTTCTCATTCGTCAGTATCACTCGAATAGAGGAACCGTTCCATCTACTATTTCCGCGTATAGTTCTTACTTTCATTTTGGTGAGCAAGTCAGCAATGTCATTCAAACTTTGTCCTTCCAAATATTTTTTATATATCATTCGTACAATTTTTGCTTCTTCTGGAATGACATGGAGATGGTTGTCTATCCCTTTTTCATAACCAAAGACTCTTTTTATCAGAACTTCCCCATTCTCATATTTTCGCTATAACCCCCACTTTACATTTTCACTGATGTTCCGGCTTTCTTCCTGTGCCTGGCTGCTAAGTATCGTAATTAGAAGTTCTCCTGTTGCTTCCAATGTATTGATATGTTCTTTCTCAAAATAGATCGCAATGTTTCTTTCCTTCAATTTTCGGATACAGGATAGGCAATCAACAGTATTCCTAGCAAATCGACTGATGGATTTTGTCAGGATCAGATCAATATCTTTTTCTTTCCACAGACACCTCTCCATCATTAGGTTGAAATTATCTCTTTTTTTCATGTCTGTTCCGGAAATACCATCATCCGCATAGATTGCAACAAGATTCCATTCTGGAGTTTCCGTAATCAGTTTTGTATAATAAGCAACCTGCGACTCGTAGCTGTTTTCTTGTTCCTCCTGTGAAGTACTGACCCTGCAGTACGCTGCCACATTAAGTATTTCCTTTTTCTCTCTTTTCTTGCCCCTTCTGTTGATTGTTGAGGGGATCATTGTCACTTTTCTTTCACACACAGGCTTCACCAGTCCCATCCTCTTGATGCAAAGATGCCTCGACTGTAATTCCAGATTTGAATACCACCTCTATCTTCCTTTCATTCACCACGTTAATATTCTGAATCAACTGGCGCACAAACTTATCATCGTATTCTGTCAATACACAATTTGTTTTGTCCAGAAAATTCCCGATCTCTTCCATCTTTCTGCCCTTCCTATCTCTGCTAGATTCCTTGATTTGTTTCATTTCCAGTGCTTCTATCTGTGCTGTGATCACCTGACAGCGTTCCTCAAAGGTGGTTTCATTGCCGTCCTGTTGAGCTTGTTGCTGTATTAACTCTGCCATTGCTTTTTGTAGTTTTTTCTTTTCTTTGGCATATTCCGAATCCTCTATGTCATGCGTCAAGGCTGTGACTACATTTTTTCTGAATGTTTGGATAAAGTCGCCCTTGTTTTCCAGCACTTGATTGACGGCTTGTAACACTGCTCTATGTAATACGCTTTCCTCTATGGTTGGAGAGTCCTTACAGTATCTTGTCCCATTTCTCAGTCTGTTTTCACATCTCCATACGGCTTTCTTTTCCCCATACTTAGACCAGATTTGTCTGCGGTACTCACATCCGCACTCTTTGCAAATGGTAATCTTGGACAAGGCGTATTTTCCGCTATGCTTTCCTTTTGCTTCTTTTTCCTGTTTGCTTGATTTCTTATAAATATTTGCACGCTGGTGCAGTTCTTCCTGAACTTTATAGAATACCTCTCTTGGAATAATTGCTTCATGAGCATTTTCCACATAGTATTTTTGAAGTTCCCCTTGATTCTCTTTTCGTGTTTTGGTTAGATAATCTGTTGTGAAGGTCTTTTGTGCCATGGCATCACCGATGTACTTCTCGTTAATCAGGATAGTACGGATTGAATTCACATTCCATTGGGTGTTGCCCCTGATTGTTTTGATACCTTTTTCTTTCAGTAATCGGGCAATACTGTTTAGGCTTTCCCCCTCCAGATATTTTCCGTAAATCAATCGTACCACTTCTGCTTCTTCTGGAATGATATGCAGCTGTCCATCTGTGCCTTTGCCATATCCAAACAACCTTCTGACCAGCATCTCTCCTTTTTCATACTTTCGTTTTAAGCCCCATTTCACATTTTCACTGATGTTTCGGCTTTCTTCCTGTGCTTGGCTGCTGAGTATGGTAATCAGCAGTTCTCCTGTAGATTCCAGTGTATTGATGTGTTCTTTCTCAAAGTAGATAGCGATGTTTCGTTCTTTCAGCTTTCGGATACAGGACAGGCAATCAACCGTATTTCTGGCAAATCGGCTAATGGATTTTGTCAGAATCAGGTCGATATCTCCATCTTTTTGCAAGCATCTTTCCATCATGGCATTGAAGTTGTCCCTTTTTTTCATATCCGTTCCTGAGATACCGTCATCCGCATAAATCCCTGCTAATTGCCAACTGGGGTTTTCTGTAATCAGCTTAGTAAAGTATGCCACCTGTGCTTCATAGCTGGTTTCCTGGTCTTCTTGTGCGGTACTGACTCTGCAGTATGCGGCAACATTCATTCGTTTTACTTCCTGTTTCTTCGTTGTATTGATATTGATCTTCGGCGGAATGACTTGGACTTTTCGTTCATATGTAATACTCATAATACGCACCCTTTCTTTATCATAGTGTTTCCGTTATCGCTGCTCCGTTTTTCAGTGTGAATACCACTCTGCCATCTTTGTATATAGTAATGGTTTCAATGATGGCATCGAATAAATCTTTATCAAATGTTTTTTCTTCCGGCTGCTCTTTGTACTGCTGAATCAAGTCTTCTATTTTCTGTGTGTAGTATCCTGCTCCACCATCATCTGCATCTTCGTACTGCAATGATACTCTTTTGTATATTAGCTCCAATAGTTCTTCCACCTCAGTGGTACTGCTATTTTTGAGCATCTCTATTTCTCGTTCCAGTGCCTCAAGCCGGCTGTTTCTTCGGGTTCTATGTACTGTGATTTTCCGAATCTGCTCTGGATGTTTTTCTAAATACCCTACTGCCCGCATAAACAGTTCCTTGATCTGCTCTTCCTGTATCTGCTGGTTTCTACAAGTCACTCTGCCTTTTACCAGACGTTTGCTGCAATCCCATCTTCGTAGCTCTCCATGCTTGTAGCAGTGATATGCACTACCACATTCTCCGCATTTGATTTTATCTCCCAGCAGAAACTGCTCTTTATGGTAGAGATAGGGCTGTTCCTTGCCTATGGCTTTGCGTCGCTCTTTTTTCCTTTGCTGTACAGCTTCAAACAATTCTGGATTGATGATCTGTGGGAAGTTCTCGTTTCCCAGATATCTTCTATCACTAAGCATATCGCTGAGTTTTACTCGGTGGATTTCCAGCCCTTCAATATGGTCTTTTAATCTGGATACTGGAACACCACTGTGATATACCCTGAAAATTTCCTGCACTATTCGGCTTTGTTTCTCGTCTGCTTGCAGCATCCCATTGATAAATTGATATCCGTAAACTGTCACTTTTCTGTTCATACTTTTTCCCTTCTTTCTGTCAGCTGTAATCCATTTTTCAGTACAAATACAAGTTCATTTGGATTGATTACAATTTGTTTAACTATAACTTGGAATAATGTTTTATCGTATGATTCCAGATACTGCGGTCCTTTTTTGAGTTGTTTGACCAGTTCTTTGGTTTGTTTCAGCTCTTTTCTCTGTCTGGATTTACGAAGGCATTGTTCTTTTGCTCTCTGGTACTCTTTCAGATTTTTGCTGATGATATTTTGCTGTTCCATATAAAAAGCAGAGTCGATCATCTCTCCACTTGCTAAGTGGTTGAGAATCTCCCTCTGCTTTTTTTGTTCCTGTATTTGTTTGTCCAATCGTTCCAGCTGCTCCTGGATCATAGGCGTTTCCTGTAACTGCTCCAGTTCGTTCACCAATGGTACCAGTATCTCATCACAGTGGCTTGAAAGTTTATTCCACATGATGACAAAGGCTTGCTCCAGCTGGCTTTCCTTGATGATGTCATTTTCACACAAGTCTTTTGTTTGTATGCGTCTGGCACAGCTCCAGGTAATATTGCTTTTGCCTGTTCTGTCTTTTTTCGCCTGACGATTGTATGAGGAGCCGCAGATGCCACAGATAACTTTTCCCTTAAACTCCGATATTTCTTCTGGCTGTTCCTCTTGATTTTCTTTTGTTCTGTTGGATTTTTGTTTCAGCATTCTTTGAACGGCTTCGTATTCTTCATGTGTTACGATTGCTTCGTGGTCATTTTCGATCAGTACCTGACGGTATTCCCCATTATTTTTTCTTCTAACGAATGGTACAGTATCTTCGCTGTATGTCTTTTGAAGAAGCAAATCCCCTGTGTAGATACTGTTTTTCAGAATGATATAAATGGCTCCGCCTAACCATGCCGCCTTTCCTGTTTTTGTCGGTATTTTTTGTTTATTCAGACTTTTGGCAATGAGCCATACCCCTTTTCCATCCAAATATTCATCGAATATATATCTCACAACAACTGCTCGTTTTTGATCCATCTCCAATAATCCGTTTTCATTGGTATAGTAGCCATATGCTGGATTGGGCAGTATGTAGGTACCATTCAGAAACCGTTTTTGTATGCTCCATTTTTGGTTTGAGGAGATGCTTTCTGATTCCGCCTGTGCTACAGATGAATAGATGGAAAGCAGCAATTCACTCTTTTCCGAGAGTGTATGGATTCTTTCTTTTTCAAAGTATACATCAATGTGCATTTCTTTCAGCTTTCTCACTACTTGTATGCATTCCACTGTGTTTCTGGCGAATCTGGAGATAGATTTCGTACAGATGACGTCAATCTCTCCTGAGTCGCAATCTTCCAGCATACGCATAAAATCCGTTCTGCCTTTTTCCTTGGTTCCGCTTTTACCATAGTCCGCATAAATGCCTGCGAAATTCCAGCCGGCTTTGCTTCGGATCATGTTTTCGTAATACTCCAGCTGGGATTCATAAGAGCCTTTCTGGTGTGGAATATTGGTGCTGACTCTGCAGTAGGCACAGACATTTTTCGCTTTTTGCTGCTTTATTTCCGCATCTGCAGTATCTATCCGTTTTACTTCCATGGTATCCCTCCTTTTCCCACTTTTTTCAAGCAAAGGATACCTGTTTTTCAGTGACACATCTACTATTTTTTTCATAAAGTTTGGCTTCTGCCGGCTGGAAGATCTTCAGGTTTAAACTGTTCATCTGATTGTATTCTTCTTCGGTAATCAGATTTCGAAAGAGCATCCTTGTCAATAACTCCTTAGAAAGCTGGTATCTGATTTCATTCTGCATTTGATCTTTTGACATATAAATTCCCCCTTAATAACTATTTTCCTATTTATGACCTTTCATCAAAGAGCCGCTATTTCTCTGATGAAAAGTCATAAATGTGTGCCGCTTAATAGCGGCACACTGTTCTGACTTAAATTTGCCGTATTTGACACTACTTCCCCGGCATCGGGCAGCAATATAAACTGTGCTTGGCTGCACACATAGGCTTTTCACCTCCCCCGTCATGCGGGCTGCCGTCCTTGCGATGTCTGGGACTCGGCAAAAGTATCATTATGGGCTCTGTTCCGGTCATGGCATTTGATCCTGCCAAAAGATCATACCCATACAGCAAAATCGCTCGGATTATGTATTACAGACCAACGAACCTCTCTCAAAAATATGTTTATTTCACGTCCTGTTGCAACGAATCGTCATGGCGCACTGCATGGTACTGCTTGCCCCTTTCAGGCGAAACAGAGTAATGTATTTATATTGCTGGATATTCGGTTTTCAAGGTTCACAGAGGCAAATAAAAACCCCCTCACTTATAAGCCGAAAAGTGAGGGGGTTTGCCCCGCTTTTTTTGAAAATTTTTTTATTTTTTTTAAAATTTATCCAAAATACTCTTTTAAAGCCTTTATCATCTTCATTTTTGCTCTGTTCACAGATGATTTTGATACGCCTAACAACATCGCTATTTCTCGTTCTGTCTTGCCTAACAATAAATATTGTAATATCCTTCTTGTATCATTCTCAGCTATGTATTTTGCAATATATAGATTTATAATGCTCCTTATTGCAGATTCTTCCGTATCTTGCGTAATGTCTTTTATATAGTCCTCACCATTACGTTCTTCTGTATCCCAGCTGTCATAATATAACAGTCCATGTTTATGATCTCTTTCTATTTGATAGCGCTCTTGCCTGTCCATTTGATAATAAGTCGTATATACTTCACGGCTTACTTCAACCAATTGGTTCCCCAGTCGAATAAAGTATTTTCGTTCAGATTCAGTCATAAATATTCCTCCGATTCAAATTTGTTTTTTTGGCGGCAAATTTAAATCAGAGGCTGGTGGTGATCTGCACCTGTTTATGCAACAAAAAAAGCAAACCTCAAACTGAGATTTGCTTTCGGGCATAGCAATTTTATTAAAATGTTACATATTTGATGTTGGATAGATTTTTCCACACAAAAATCACTGTTTTTTTATTTTCACAAAACAGACAGTGTCTGATACTAATTTTTATAGTTTCACAATATTTTCCTGCATTTTTGTGTGTTCTTCCATAATTTATCGCATCCTTATAACTATCACGACCTTTTTCCACTTTTTTTATAAATAGAGCATACAAAATTTTATCGAAAAAAATGTAGAAACGGCTCGAGAATCTCTATGTTTTGTGCAACAAAAAATGTCATACTATTCTCTTAAAAAGCATATGTTTTCCTTCTTCAATGGTTATAAGATATTTTCTTTCCATTTTTTTGCTATAAAAAAAGCCGGAAACCTTTCGGTTTCCGACTTCTCGTATAGAAATATATTTTATTTTACCACATTCTCACAGAAATTCATGAGCATCGTAGCCGCTTGGGCTCTGGTAGCTTTTCCCTGGGGAACAAGCGTTGTTTCCGTCATACCATGGATGACCTCCGCCTCAACAGCCCATTTCATCGCTTCCACAGCATAGCCGCTGATTTCGCCGGCGTCCGTATATGCCGATAAGTCATTCTTTCTGCTGGTATCATAGCCTTTCCAATTTGCATAGCGGTACAGGATCGCCGCAAACTGTTCTCTGGTAATCGGATCTCCCAGGCCAAACTCTGTTTCACTGTAACCGACTACAATCCCGTACTGGCTTGCCCACGCAATAGCGTCTGTATACCATTTTCCTGCCGCTATATCCTCGAACGTGATGATGCCGGCACTTTCCGGCTGTTCTTCCACATTATAAAGCACAACCGCCAGCATTTCTCTCGTCAACGGAATGTTCGGCTGGAATGTGCCGTCACCCATGCCATTCATCAGACCATGTGCAACCGCATAGACTACCGCATCATAGAACCAATCGTCTTTCTGCACATCGTCAAATTCTATTTCAGGGATTTCTTCAGGGATTTCTTCCTCAATCTTCTCCCATTTTGCATAAACAGTCGTACTCTCTGTCAATGTCAGTTCATCCACAGGCTGTGTAAAATCTTCATCAAGATACCAGCCTTTAAACTCATAGCCTTCTTTTTCAGGAATATAATCGTTCAGATCAATTACCGTATTTCCCGGTTTAACGAGTGACCCTATCTTGTCGCCGCCATTGGTGTCAAAATTCAGATTATACTCTACATAGGAAGATCCGCCACCGGAAGACTTCTTTTTTACTGTGACACTACAGGTACTTTCCAAATTCCCGTCTGCAGCTGTTGCCGTAATAACAGTTGTACCTACACCCTTTGCTGTAACTACACCATTTTCATCTACAGTAGCTATGTTCGCGTCATCCGTTTTCCAAGTCACCGTTTTATATGCAGTATTTTCCGGTGTAAATACAACATTCAGCGTGCCTGTTCCTCCTACCTTCAATACCAATTCTGTTGGATTTACTTCAATACGAATCGCTTTGGAATACAGCGTTGTTTGGAAATATGTTGTGCCCGGCACAGCAGTAAATGTGATGCCGTTTTGCTCTTTATTTATAGTAACACGCTGAATATTTCCAGTCGCATCACGATAGAAAATGCCGTACCAATTTTCCGCAGTTGTATTCGGCAAATAAGGAACCGTGATTTCCTGTCCGGTATTCCCGGAAACAGTTGTACCTCCAATCACTTTTCTTACATTTATGGTTCTGACTGCTGCTGTTTGTTTATTGTCAATTCCTTCTCCTTCCACTAAGGTTCCGGAAGCAGCAATATCTTGAATCCATTTTTCTACTCCGCCGCTTACATTTGGACCAATGCTCCAGATCCAAAGAGCATCTTCATCCTCTTTGACAACATTATCTACAACTTCAACGGAAATAGAAGCATTTGTCTCTGTTAGTTTCGCCTCTCCGGCAGTTCCGGTGACCGTAACGGTTATTTTCTTCCCATTTCCTTCGGCATTGGAAACAACGTTTTCATTATCAATCACAAAACTACCAGACAAATCAAAACTGTCGCCAAGTCCCAAAGAAGCAATGATGGTGCTTAAATCATATGTTTTAGCACTTGCTGCATCAGATGGAACAAGGATTGTTGTTTCCAGGAAATTTGCCTGTAAGGTCGTCCCTGTGTAATAAACCTGCGCAGAATGAAATCTCTTTTCCGCATTGCTTGCCGGCACACGAGCATAAATCCTATACTCCGTATTTCCTTCCAGACCACTGAACGTGATCAGATCTCCCTGTACAGTACAGGTCTGCGCTGTACCAATAGCCGGAGTAGAATCGCCTTTTCCATAGTTATAAACCACATCTTCTTTACCTACAACAGTAATCGCCGCCGCGCCAAAAGTAATATCCGCTTTGGCAATGGTCGGATTCTGAGGTCTGGCGGGGATCTCCACAGCTGTAATTTCGTCTGTACTTGTTCCGGATACATCAGCAAAACGTGCGTAAAGTACCTTTTCATCTTTACCATAATCCACGATGTATGTCGTCAAGCTTCCCGGATTTGCAGGGTTTGCCAGCTGATTTTGACAGTCTTCGTCCGTATAAATTGTTATATTTAAAGCAGACAATTTACTGGTATCAAAGCGCTCATTCTCATAATCAATAGCTTCCAAAATACTTTGTTCCGTCGGTTTATCACCAAGGGTGGTAACGTTCAATGGAGCGCTTACTGTACCGGAGGCATCTTTTCGAATAATGCTATATGTCGTATTCGGTGTAAGGTTCTTAAATACAACGTTATCCTGCCAAGTTTTCCCGCCATCGATACTGTATGTATAACTTCCTTCATCTGGTGTTTTCAGGGTAATCGTATCCTTTGTCACTGTATCCGGTTTCGGCGCATCCAGTGCCGTTGCTCCAGCTGCTGTTACAACAAACTGCGTACTGGTAAGTGTACCTCGATAACGTTCACCGCCTGTAACCGTATAATAATACACCCCTGCTCCTTGAGACCGAAGAGATGTATTCGTCCCTCCTGATGAAATCGGCTCACCGTCTTTATACCATTGATAAGTCAATTTATTATTTTTATTTAAGGTCGTCACAGAAGCGGGAGTGACGTCTTTAAGGTAAACATACAAAACGTTGGGGTTTGCCGCCGTTTCACTTGGACTACCATATAAACTTGTAGAAATTTTAGCCGTTCCGCCCAGCTTCTGCTGCGGCAGTGTCCAGTAACGGTTAATTGAATTTTTTTGTACAGAAAAACGGTCTCCATATAATGCTCCTGCCTCATCATTCCAATTCAGCAGCGGATCAGGGTCATCTCCGCTGCCAAACCACATAGGATATACGTCAGTAGCTAAATTAGGCATAGTTGCGGCAATAGAACGGAATCCTGCACGAAGGTCTCCTAACTTTGCACTCCCTATATAAATCGGCACCGTCTGCACAGGTGCGGTTTCTACTGTATTCTGTACAATAGTAACAGGCGTTGTAACTGTTTCCGAACTAATGGCGCATATACCAGACTCCGCGAAAATAGTCGGTATCTTTCCGTCCTTTTCTTTTACTGTCAAGGTTTGTACGCGACTTTCTACATAATTCAAAACAGACTGCGGCGCTGCACTGTCTCCTACCGGCGTGTCGGACATAAGCATAATGGTATTTGCCATACTCAGCTGATTGCTATTAAAAACATTGTCGCCGTCAATACTTTCGCCTTCGTCCCATCCGCCTGCAATCCCCGGATTGATAATGATCTCATCAGGACTGCTGATATACTGCGTTTTATAACCGCCGCCAATCCCCGCACCGTTGATACTGCGTGCGGTCACTTCACTGTTACCTTTAATGATAACTTCCACATCCTGAGGATAATATTTTTCATTGCCATTTATTTTACTTGTACCAATACCTGCAGACTGTTCACTGCTTGCAGTTACTTGACTGTCCGAAATCGTAATGGTCGCCTTTAACGATGTAGTATCTGCCGATGCAGTCGAGTCGAACCCGGCATTGCCAACGCCGATCCCGGCGCCATATCTGCTATAACTGGTCACATTTGAACCGTCAATGCGTAAATTTTGAAATGCAATACCAATACCGCTGTTGTAAAAACTTCGTGCAACATTTGGAGCCACCTTTGTTGTGCCGCAGGAAATATCCAAATCAGAGTTTGTAATTGTAATATCTTTTACAACACCAATACCGCCTCGATAGCACTCATCCGTATTGATATTCACAGTTGAATTTTTTATGGAAATGTAAGAATTTACATCATCGTTATGGTTTAACAAATTATAATATAGAAGACTGTCACTATCACTGCGTTCAGCTATTAACGAGTCATCATATCCATTTCCATTACCGCCAATAACCGGTGCCAAACCTGATTGACCGCTATTAGTATAATAGGAGCTTGTCAGATCCACCTCAGAATCTTCAATTACAATATGTCCTGTCAACTTATTGCAGATAATACCTGCCATCTTATCTCCGCTGCCGGATAACTGACAGCCATTCTCGATTTCAATGGAATCCGCTTCCAATTTTTCAGCAAAAGAAATTTTACCGCCGTTAATTATAATTTTGCTGTTTTCTACTGTTTTAGAAAGCGTTTTATTCACAGAGCTGATTTCCAAGCTGGAGTTTTCGTCTACAGGCTCAAAAGTAAATGTTGTATTATTCGCTGTTATCTCCAGTGCCGGAATCACGCATTTACCTTTATATTGTATTGTTAAACTACCCTTACATCCAAAGCTGGCATTTGGTGCGTCAACTGTATAATCTGCATCCTCTAAATACAAGGTTGCTCCATCCGCCAGAGAAATCCAGCCTGTCCCCCAGCCATCTTCGCCTATGATCGTATATGTATTTGTGGCCGCATCCCATCCCGGCGTACTTCTCGTTAAACCTAAAACATTGGTTGCCACAAAGACAGCAGCGCGTTCCTCCTGACCCATGCATTGAGAAATATCCTCCGCGCAAACGGAGCAGTTCTCATTCTTTTCTCCCTCTGTACACAGCGTATCACAGATACATTTGCCCTTGGATTCTTCCGCTGCGTTATTACAAATCGGGCAGTTATAAGTACATGGTGTACCTTCTGTCGCAGGAACATACCCACAGGCGTCATCATGCTGATGCTGACAATTCAATACCCTTGTAATACAGCCTGTTTCCTCACTGCACACATGATTGCAGCTGTCCGGCTCTGTACTGTCTTCGCCATAACATTCCTCCGTATGCTCATGGATACAGTTCGTTACCAGCGTATAGCAGTCTTCCGTATGTTCATGACTGCAAGGCACTTCTTCTGTTCCTTCGCTGTAACCGCAATTTTCATCATGCTGCTGGTGATGTTCACAAAGCCCAGCTTCATACGCTGTGTCATCCGCAAATGTCATGGCAGGCATCAGCCCCACCAGCAGGGCAACTGCGCACAGCAGACTTATGATCCTCTTTCTCGTTTTTCTTTCTCTCCCTTCCTTTTACAAAAAACAATAATACCAACGAATGTCATACAGAATCCCACTACCATCAGGCAGATGATTCGGTTTTTTCTCTTTTTTCTTTCTATTTCTCTAATCCTTTTTTTCACCAGCCGTATCCGGGTTTCATGACCATACATTCTATTGCCTCCCATTCATTAGACATCGGTGTTCGGACAACAAAAAAGGGCGCATTTTGTTCATGGGGTTCCCATGACATAATGTACCCTTTTGTATGGCAATCTAAATTTTTTCGCAGCAAAATAAGACAGAACTATTCTGTCTGTCTGTCTGTCTGTCTGTCTGTCTGTCTGTCTGTCTGTCTGTCTGTCT
>ERZ826396.2438-NODE-2438-length-15373-cov-4.596292_pt1 | contig 15373 bp, 12 predicted proteins | sample MGYA00519926_ERZ826396 | MGnify/ENA primary metagenome ERZ826396 (study PRJEB31778, sample SAMEA3449230) | human gut metagenome | biome: human gut; feature: human-associated habitat; material: faeces | place: United Kingdom | collected 2010/2012 ... | reverse complement strand
TGCGCCGATGGCGATGTCGATATCAGCCCTAGTCAGGGCGGGCGCATCATTGATGCCGTCTCCCACCATGGCAACCCGATGCCCTTTTTCCTGCAGAGAGCGGATGCAGGCTTCCTTCTGCGTGGGAAGCACGTCGGAAATGGCCTCTTCGATTCCGAGCTGCTGCTGGATGGCTGTGGCCGTCAGCCGGTTATCCCCTGTCAACATCACCACATGGATGCCCATTTTGCGGAAGGCGCGAATGGCGGCAGCGCTGGACTCCCGAACCGTATCGGCCACCGCGATGATGCCTTTTATTTTTCCTTCGCAGGCGAAGAGAAGAGGGGTTTTTCCCTGGGAGGCGAGCCGGTCGGCCTGTTCGCGGATCTGTGCATATTCGGGTGAGCCGGACAGGGAGAGCGTTTCTTCCATATAGGCCGGATTGCCTGCATACCAGGTTTTCCCTTCCACCACAGCCCGGATGCCCCGGCCGGCGGTCGCTTCAAACTGACTGACGGAAGGCAGGGAAAGGCCGTCCGCCTTTGCCCTTTCCACAACAGCCTGGGCGAGGGGATGTTCGCTGCCGCTTTCCGCCGCTGCGGCCTGGGAAAGAAACTGCGTTTCATCCAGGGCAGGGTCAAAGGAAAGGATATCCGTGACGGAAGGATGGCCGGAGGTGATGGTTCCTGTCTTATCCAGCACAATGGTATCAATGGAGTGCAGGTTTTCCAGGCTCTCGGCAGACTTAATCAATATACCGTATTCTGCGGCTTTGCCCGTTCCTACCATGATGGCGACCGGTGTGGCCAGGCCCAGCGCACAGGGACAGGAGATGACCAGCACGGCGATGGCGGAAGAGAGGGCGAATTCAAAACTCTGTCCGGCCAAAAGCCAGACGATTGCGGTCAGAATGGCGATGACGATGACCGTCGGAACGAACACGCCGCTGACTTTATCTGCCAGCCGCGCAATGGGAGCCTTGGAATTGCCCGCTTCATCCACCAGACGGATGATCTGTGCAAGCGTGGTATCGTCCCCTACGCGTGAAGCGCGGAAACGGAAGGAACCGTTTTTATTGATGGTGGCCGAGATGACGGTATCGCCTTCCCCTTTTTCCACAGGAAGGCTCTCGCCCGTGATGGCTGACTGATCCAGATATCCGTTTCCTTCCGTGATCACGCCGTCCACCGGAATGCTCATGCCGGGACGGATGACCAGAATATCTCCGGCGATGACCTGCTCGGCAGGAATGGTCACTTCTTCCCCGCCGCGGACGACGATAGCCGTCTTGGGAGCCAGGTCAACCAGCTTGCCCAGCGCGTCTGAAGTCTTGGATTTGGAACGGGCTTCCAGATATTTACCCACGGTCACCAGGGTCAGGATCATGGCTGCGGATTCAAAATACAATTCATGGGAATACTGATGAACCAGCGCCATGTCATTGTGCCCGAAGCCGTAGGCCATGCGGTACATGGCGAAAAGGCCATAGATAAAGGCTGCAGAGGAACCGACTGCTACCAGGGAATCCATGTTTGGGGCTCTCATGATGAGCGCTTTGAAGCCGTTCTGATAGAAGTGGCGGTTAATCACCAGTACAGGTATTGTCAAAAGCAGCTGTGTCAGCGCTGATATGAGGGCGTTTTCGGTTCCGACGAAAATGCCGGGGATCGGCAGATGGATCATATGCCCCATGGCAATGTACATGAGCGGGATGAGCAGGATGATGGAAGAGACCAGGCGATGCTTCATCTCGTTCTGACTCTGCGAGGCCCGATCCTTTCGCTCCTGCCATTGCTGGCTGAAACCGCTTTCCTTGGATTGGCCGCCTGTGGGGGCCTCCATGGGAGAAGCGCCGTATCCGATCTTGGAGACGGCCTGCATGATGGTATCCGGCGTTACCGCTGCCTCATCATAGGAAACGGTCATCTGATTGGCCAGCAGGCTGACGTTTACATCGGATACCCCATCCAGCTTGCTCACGCAGCGCGTCACGTTGGCCTGACATGCCGCGCAGGTCATTCCGGTTACGTTATATTTCTCTGTTTTCATTTTTACCTCCATTCAGAACAAGTGCAAGTAAGCGCGTGTTTCAACCTGCCTGCCCATCTGCGCGCTTTGGCGCGCGTTTATAATCAGGGAAGGCGAAAAATACGCTGCATTATTTCAATTTTTTGATCAGTGCAAAAGCTTCTTCCACGATCTCAGTATTGCCGTTCTGCACTTCTTCCACCACACAGGTTTCCATGTGTTCTTTCAGGATGAGATAGCCAAAAGACTGCAGCGCGCTCTCCGCGGCGGCAACCTGGGTGAGGATATCGCCGCAGTAGCGGTTCTCATCCAGCATCTTGCTGATTCCGCCGAGCTGCCCGACGATTCGGTTCAGCCTGTTTTTCAGATTCTTCAGATCCTCTTCGCTGCGAGGCGTTCTTTTGTGATGGCAGGCATGGCAGGAAGCGCTTCCGCATGCCGGAGTATTTGTATTTTGTTCCATAGATTCCTCCATATCTGATGAACCGTGGGAGTGGCACTTCAGGTGAAATACCCCCACTGGGTATTTTTATATTGCATATAATATACCCCGGTAGGGTATTTGTCAATAGGAATCTGTGTACTTTGGGATGGCAGAAGGACGAAGATATGCACCTTCCCACTTGAGTTTCCCCATGCAGGCGCTTATAATATTATAATATAAGAAGTCTGCCCTTAGAAGGCCAAGCGTGTTAGGAGGTTATTATGAATTCCGAATCCAAAGAAGTGCGGAGCATCAATCAAATCACCGAGGGAGTCATCTGGAAGCAGCTTCTTCTGTTCTTTTTCCCCATCCTGTTCGGTACATTTTTTCAGCAGCTTTATAACACTGCGGATGCCGTAATTGTAGGCAATTTCGTGGGAAAAGAGGCCCTGGCTGCCGTAGGCGGATCTGCATCTACCCTGATCAATCTGCTGGTGGGCTTTTTCACGGGGCTCTCCTCTGGCGCCACGGTTATTATCTCCCAGTATTACGGTGCTCAAAATCATGAAAATGTGAAAAAATCGGTACATACCTCCATCGCCCTCTCCATCGTGGGCGGGGCCGTTATCATGGTGCTCGGCATCGTCTTTGCTGAAGCCGCTCTGAGGGCCATGAATACGCCGGAGGATATCATCGGTTCTTCTCTTGTGTATATGAGAATCTATTTCCTGGGGGTTATTCCCTCCATGATTTATAATATGGGCGCAGGAATTCTGCGGGCTGTGGGAGATTCCAAACGGCCTCTTTATTATCTGATAACCGCCTGCCTTGTAAATATTGTCCTGGACCTGTTCTTTGTCCTGGTGCTTCACATGGGTGTGGCCGGCGCAGCGATCGCCACCATCCTTTCCCAGGTGGTCAGTGCCATCCTGGTGCTTTTTGCCCTGATGAAGGCCACGGACAGCTATAAACTGTACCTGAAAGAAATCCGTTTCTGGCCAGGCATCCTGCAGGGCATCATCCGCATCGGCCTGCCCGCCGGACTTCAGTCCACCATGTATTCTATTTCCAACTTAATCATACAGACCAGTATCAACTCCTTCGGGACGGACACCATTGCGGCCTGGACCGCCTACAGTAAAGTGGACGGCATCTTCTGGATGATTATGGGCGCTTATGGGGTATCCATCACCACCTTCGCCGGCCAGAATTTTGGCGCGGGCAAATATGACCGCGTGCGCAAAAGCGTGCGCATCTGTATGGCAATGGCAGCTGCTACCAGCGTATTCCTCAGCATCGTGGTTCTTGCCGGAGGCCAATTCTTCTTCAATCTGTTTACGAATGACGCTTCCGTGGTATCCATCGGGCTGACCATGGTTCGGACGATTGCGCCCAGTTATATCACCTATATCTGCATCGAAATCCTCGGCGGAACGGCCAGAGGCTGCGGCGATTCCATTATCCCTATGCTCCTGACCTGTTTCGGCGTCTGTGTGCTGCGTATCGTTTGGATCCTGGTTGCCGTTCCCCTACGTCCGGATGTTACCACTGTCGCTTTCAGTTACCCACTGACCTGGATGGTGACCTCTATCATGTTCATCATCTACTATCTGCGCGGTAACTGGTTAAAGCGGAATATACAGCGCAGGTGAGTTGGAACCGTATAAGTCCCTATTTGTTCCCCTGCCTTTCTGCCAGCCCTGCAGGATGGCAGGAAAACAAATGGGAGCTTATATGTATCTGCGATTTTCTTACATGCGATTTTCTTATTCCTTGACAATCGCTCTGTGGAAGAAGTATAATTTGAAAAGTGTTCTGTGTCGTGATGATAAGATATTATACATTTTATTTGCGGATATGGCGGAATTGGCAGACGCGCTGGATTTAGGTTCCAGTGGGAGACCGTGCAGGTTCGAGTCCTGTTATCCGCAGGTCTGAAAAATCCCGTATTTACGGGATTTTTTGTTTTGTGTAAAATTTAAACATTTGCAGTATATCCTATATGTTCAAAATAAAGTATTTTGCAACACAGAAATGTATGAATCCATCCGTTGCCCCTTTTTGTATATCTTCGGGTTTATTGGAGCCAGTTACTTGTAATGGACAAGCGGATCTGTTATAATTCTAACGAACTATGAGCCGCTCTCTGTGATTCAGAAGAGAGCAGTCTATTCAGCAAAGAAAAAGGAGATGTCAAAATGAGAGGAAACATTGTAGTAGGACAGTCCGGCGGACCGACGGCAGTGATCAATTCTTCCGTCGCGGGCGTTTACGCAGCAGCGAAGAAGCTGGGAGTGAAGAAAATCTATGGTATGGTTCACGGAATTCAGGGATTTTTGCAGGACAACCTGATCGATCTTGGTGAATACCTGGATGATGAGACCGGAATTGAGCTGCTCAAGAGAACCCCTTCTGCATTCCTGGGCTCCTGCCGTTTCAAAATGCCTAAGATTGAAGGGCATGAGGACGTATACGAGAAGGTTTTTGAAATCATGGAGAAGCATGATATCGAGTGCCTGTTCTATGCGGGCGGAAATGACTCCATGGACACGGTGAAAATGCTGTCCGATTATGCGGCCGCACACAACAAGCCCCAGCGTTTCATGGGCGTTCCTAAGACCATTGATAATGACCTGCCTGTGACCGACCATTGTCCTGGATATGGTTCTGCAGCGAAATATATCGCAACCAGCATGAAGGAAATCATCCGCGATAATGAATCCTTCGGCGTGGAAAAGCCCACCATCTGCATCGTTGAGATCATGGGCCGTCATGCTGGCTGGCTGACTGCAGCAGCAGCTTTGAGCCGCGGTGATGACTGCACCGGCCCCGATGCAATCTATCTGCCGGAAGTTACCTTTGATATGGATAAGTTCATGGAAAAGGTAAAACATCTTGCAGCGACCAAGTCTTCTGTAGTGATCGCAGTATCTGAAGGAATTGCTCTGGCAGACGGACGTTTCGTATGCGAACTGGGCAACGCTTCTGACTTTGTGGACGCATTTGGGCACAAGCAGCTTTCCGGCTGTGCTGCAACTCTGGCAAATAAAGTGGCTGCAGAAACCGGCCTGAAGACCCGTGCGGTTGAATTCTCCACGCTGCAGCGTGCGGCTACGCATCTGGCATCCCTTACGGATATCAATGAGGCGTTCCAGGTAGGCTATGACGCAGTGATGGCTGCTGAAGAAGGCAAGACCGGCATGATGATCACTCTGAACAGAAACGGAGACGATCCGTATCAGTGTGGTACCAGCGCATATGACATTCATGCGATCGCAAATGTGGAGAGACCGGTTCCCGCTGAGTGGATCACCGAAGACGGCTGCGACGTGAACGAGGGTTATGTGAAATATGCAAGACCGCTCATCATGGGAGAACTTCAGCCTCTGTTCGTAAATGGTGTACCTCGCCATCTGGTTAGAAAAAAATAAGAAAAAATGTTCCTATAAGACGCCCTGCAAGGCACTGTCCCTGTCTTGCGGGACGTCTTTTTGTATGAGATCTGTTATACGTTATCCGGCCTTCGGAAATTTATACTCTTTTTATCCGCAGAACACATTTTGTTCACAAACGGGGACTACAATAAAAAATATCAGAGGAAGAAGCACCGATGGCCAGACAGGAATCCCGGGAATGCCGGCACCGTGATCGTCCTCAATTCAAAAGCAGGAGGCAGAGATAATGAACGATCAGAAAGAAGAAGCAAAGATTGCAAAATGTGCGGAGAAGAAGAAATCAGGGCCCATCATTAAACTGATGGCGAAAGCGGACAACGAAGTGCTGGTAAAAGCATTGGGTGCGCTTGGACAGATCGGGGATGAAGATTCCACTAACAATATTACCCACTATCTGGATCATTCCGATAAGGCTGTGAGATTAGCTGCCTGTGAAGCCGCTCTTAAGATCGGCACAGAATATATGAGAACAAGGGTAAGACATCAGTTGGCCGTAGAAAGCGATGCTGAAGTAAAGAAGGGAATTCAGGATCTGCTGAATGCGGAGAGAAATGCCAGAGAATAAGCATTAACATTAAGAGGAAACGATTGCCGTCACTAGTGATTAGTGGCGGCTGTTTTTGTATATAAGAACCGCATGCGAAGCGTGGAAGCAGCCTTTTCAGATTTTTTTATATTTTAATCTTCTTTTCATATTTCTCCTTTATGATACAGACATACAAACAAGATCGCTTTTATGAAAGGAAGAAAAAGAAATGAATAGAAGAAAAAATGTGATTGTCTCATCTGCTTTGATCTGCGGGCTTGCTCTTCTGGCGGGCGGCACAGCAATGGCCGCGGCTCCTGCCGGAACCTATATTACCAGTGAAAGGGCGCAGGAAATCGCCCTGGCCGATGCGAAACTGAACGCTTCTGATGTGACTTTTATCCGCACACATATGGACTATGAGGATGGCCGTGCGGAATACGAGGTGGAGTTCTATCAGGGAAATATGGAATACGATTACGAGATCGACGCGGCAACCGGGACCGTTCTTGCATATGACCATGATGCGGAATATGATATGTCCGGAAATAAAAAGGCCGGAAAGAACACGACAGGAAAGAATACGGTGCCTTCTTCAGATGCAGGCGCCGATTACATCACGCAGGAAGCGGCCAAGCAGGCGGCGTTGACACATGCGGGCGTTTTGGAAAGCGACGCCAGAGGCATGGAAACCGGTTTTGACTATGAGCATGGGATAGCGGTATATGAGCTGGAATGGAGGGGTGGACGGACGGAATACTCCTATGAGATCGATGCAGTTACCGGTGAAGTGGTCAGATACGAAACGGAATATGATGATTGAATTTGGAATGAGAGGACTGCCGGACATTGTTGCTGTGCAGTCCTCTGTAATTTTCGGCACCAGTTCCGCCGCTTTGTACAAAGAGGAGGGGGCGGGAACGGTGCTGAAAATTGCGGGGATGCGCAGCAATCGAACATTCCAGGATTTGTAAGAAGCCCCTTGACAAAGCGTAAAAGAGAGAGTATCCTAACGTTGCTGGAAAACGTTTTCCAGATGGAAAAAGACGGTTTTGACGGAACATTTGCAGGAGGATGGCGATGGCTTCCATACGCGATGTGGCAAGGCGGGCAGGCGTGGCGATTTCCACGGTGTCCAAGGTGCTGAACGGTTATCCAAACGTGAGTGAAGAAACCAGGGAAAAGGTAAATGAGGCAATCCAGGCCTTGAATTTTACGCCGAATTCCATCGCTTCCGCGCTTTCATCCAAAAGGGCCGGAAGGGTGGCTCTGTTAATCAATCTGAATACGGAGACGCAGGCGGTGGATGAGATCGATATGCAGTATCTGTCCGGGGCCATAAACAGGGCGAGGCAGAAGAAGCTGGATGTGATCACCGTATTTTTTTCAATGATACGGGATCTGCAGGTGGGAGAGATTATCAATTATTTCCGCTCGCAGAGCATTGAAGGCATTATCATCTATGGAATGAGCAAAGAAGACGGCGTTCTGCATGAATTGATCGAAGAACAGCAGTTTAAGATCGTCGTGGTGGATGCGCCGCCGGTGAACGGGAACACTTCTTCCATACAGATCGATCATGAGCAGGCGCAATATGAAGTAGCCAAGAAGACGCTGTCTGAGAACGGGGGAAAGAAGGTGCTCTATCTTTCCGGTAAGGAGAACGGCTATGTGACGGCACAGAGGCTGAAAGGAATGCTGCGGCTTGCAGAAGAAGAGAAGCTGTCCCTTCTGATCCGCTGCGGACAGTTCAGTGAGAAGAAGGCGAGGGAATTGACCTTCAGCTATGGAGCCGGCAGCGATATGATTATCTGTGCATCGGATTTGATGGCGATCGGAGCCATGCGGGCGCTGCAGGACATGGATATTTTCCGGCCGGTATGCGGATTTGACGGAATCACGCTGATGGGGTATGCTGGAATGCAGATGAATACGGTAAGGCAGAATTTTTATCGGATATCAGAGGAAGCGATGGAGGAAATGAGCCGTCTGCTAAAAGGCGGAGAAGGCCGGAGCATCCTTTTGGAATATGAAATTGTAAGAATGCAGTATCTGGACATCATATGTTAAAGGCGCACAAGTGCGCGGAAATGGAGGAAAATATGGCAGTTATGGATACGCTTCAGAGAGAGATACTGGAGGAGAGGCTGGAACAGGAAATGATCGGACTTGCGCAGAAGCAGTTCGGTAAAACGATAGAAGAATGCAGCGATAAAGAGATGTATTATATTATACTTGACCTGATGAAGGGAATGATGGGAGCCACCATTCCGATCAGCGGCAAGAAAAAAGTATATTACATTTCCGCAGAGTTTCTGATCGGAAAGCTTTTGTCCAATAATATGATCAATCTGGGCATTTATGATAAGGTGGATTCGATACTCAAAGCCCATGGAAGAGAACTGTCCAAGATCGAAGACGCGGAGCCGGAACCTTCCCTTGGCAATGGAGGACTGGGCCGCCTAGCCGCGTGTTTCCTGGATTCCATCGCTACACTGGGACTCCCTGGAGAAGGGATTGGCCTGAACTACCACTTTGGCCTGTTTCATCAAAAGTTCCAGGATCTTCTCCAGACGGCTGAGAAGGACGTTTGGCTGGAAGAGGATTCCTGGCTTACAAAGACGGACACCAGCTTTGATGTATATTTTGGAGAGAAAAAGGTGACATCCCGCCTGTATGATGTGGATGTGATCGGTTATGATGGGGGCGTGAACAAGCTGCGCCTGTTTGATCTGGAATCCGTGGATGAAGGGCTTGTGAAGGAGGGCATTTCTTTTGATAAGGAAGCCGTGGATAAAAACCTCACCCTTTTCCTCTATCCGGATGATTCTGATGAGGCGGGCAATCTGCTGCGCATCTACCAGCAGTATTTCATGGTCAGCAATGCTGCCCAGCTGATTTTGAAGGAAATGAAGGAGAAGCAGTACGATCTGCGCAAGTTCTATGAACATGCGGTCATCCAGATCAATGACACGCATCCCTCCATGATTATTCCGGAGCTGATCCGGATTCTGGTGAAGGATAAGGCGTTTACCATGGATGAAGCGATCGATGTAGTCAGCAAGACCTGCGCCTATACCAATCATACGATTCTGGCAGAGGCGCTGGAAAAGTGGCCTTTGTCCTATCTGGAAAAAGTGGTGCCTCAGCTCGTTCCAATCATTCAGGAACTGGATGCGCGGGTAAAGGCCAAATACAGCGACCCGAAGGTCTGGATCATTGATGAAGACGATCGCGTACACATGGCGCACATGGACATTCACTACGGATTTTCCGTAAACGGGGTTGCGGCCATCCATACCCAGATCCTGAAAGAAACGGAACTGCATCCTTTTTACGAGATCTACCCGGAGAAGTTCAATAATAAGACTAACGGCATTACCTTCAGAAGGTGGCTCCTGTCCTGCAACAGAGAACTGGCCGCCCTGATTACGGATACAATCGGAAACGGCTACAAGAAGGATGCCGATGAATTGGAGAAACTGCTCGATTATGCGCAGGATCCGGACTTCCTGAATGAACTGGAACGCATCAAAAAGGACAATAAACAGAAGCTGGCTGCCTATATCCAGGAGAAAGAAGGGGTACAGATCAATCCGGACTCCATCTTTGATATCCAGATCAAGCGCCTGCACGAATACAAGCGCCAGCAGATGAACGCCCTGTACATCATTCATAAATATCTGGAAATCAAGAAGGGAAAGAAACCGTCCACGCCGGTGACCTGTATTTTCGGCGCAAAGGCGGCGCCCGCTTACGTCATCGCCCAGGACATCATTCATCTCATCCTGGTGCTGCAGGAGATCATTAACAACGATCCCGAAGTGAGCCCGTATCTGAAGGTGGTGATGGTGGAGAACTACAATGTCAGCTATGCGGAGAAGCTGATTCCCGCCTGCGACATATCCGAACAGATCTCCCTTGCCTCCAAGGAAGCGTCCGGTACCGGAAACATGAAATTCATGCTCAACGGAGCCGTCACCCTCGGCACCGCGGACGGAGCCAACGTGGAGATCCATAGCCTGGTGGGAGATGATAACATCTACATTTTCGGCAAAGACTCCGAAACTGTCATCCGCCATTACGATAAAGCCGATTATGTATCCAAAGACTACTACGACAACAGCCCGATGATTAAAGAGGCAGTGGACTTCATCATCAGCGATGAAGCAATGAAATACGGCCACAAAGAGAACCTGGAACGCCTCTACAAAGAGATCCTGAACAAAGACTGGTTCATGACCCTTCTTGATCTGGAAGAATACATCAAAGTCAAAGACCAGATGCTTGAAGATTACAAAGACCGTGAGAAATGGAAAAAGATGATGCTGGTCAACATAGCCAAAGCCGGCTACTTCTCCTCCGACCGCACGATACGCGAATATAATGAGGAGATTTGGAGACTTTCCTAGCACCAAGCAAGACAGCCGGAGAGACAGAAGGGGCCGGGGACGTGCTCGCATGTCCCCGGCCCCTTCTGTCTCTCCGGATATGTGGCGGGAGCCACAAAGCGAATGGCCCAAAGGGCCATGAGCCTGTCTTGCGCCCGCCGCCATCTTCCTCATCCCCACCCTTTCTCAGATACACGCGGGAGCCACAAAGCGAATGGCCCAAAGGGCCATGAGCCTGCCTTGCGCCCGCCGCCATCCCCGCCATCCCCAGCCCGCCACTCTTCCCCCTCCCAATTTTTAAAGAAACATAAACATTTCCCCCCATTCGTTGATTTTTATGAGCATATCATATATAATTTACCCAGATATCTGATTCGCCTCCCCTCAAAAGAGCGGCAGGAAGTTGAAAGAAACAGAGGAATGAGAAAGCATGAGCAATAATGATTGGACCGATCTGGGAAAAGACATACGGGACATGGTGGACAGCGCGGTCAATTCCCGGGATTTCAGACAATTAAATGAGAACGTCTGCCGGACCGTGGTGGACGGACTTGAAAATATCACGAACAATATCCGCAAGGGCTTGAACAACATGGATCCATCTGCGCCCGGAAGGAACGGACAATTTGGAGGCCCGTACAATACGGCACCCGGCCAGGGCGCTTACAGACAGAATAACCCTCAGAATGTATCCAATATGCCGAACGCGGGAAGGCAGGCCTCCCGCCCCTCCGATGGGAACGCTTCCGGATGGCAGGGGTCAGGCGGAATGCCGCAGGGATACCGTAACGCTGGATGGCAGTCCGGACAAAACAGAGGTTTCAGCTTGAGGCAGCATCCTTTCTTTGGCAAGACCTTTGGCGCGCAGGCGGGAGGAACGGCGCTGATGGCGATCGGCTATGTGGTCGCAGGTATTTGTGCAATTACGCTTCTGATCCTGCTGGCCGTGGGACTGGCAACAGGCTGGGGAGCCGCCATGGTGACGGCAATCGGCATTCTTACTGTCATTCTGATAGGGGCCGCTGTTATGGCAGGCAAGGGTACCTCCATTGTTGGAAGGGTGAAGCGGTTTCAGAAATATGTGGAAGCGCTGAAGGGAAGAACTTACTGCGGCGTGAAAGAACTGGCTGAGCATGTGGGGAAAAATGAGAGATATGTGAAAAACGATCTGCGGAAGATGATCCGGTCGGGCCTGTTTAAGCAGGGGCATCTGGACAGACAGGAGACCTGCCTGATCGTCAGCAATGAAACCTATATGCAATATCAGGAAAGTCAGAAGCAGCTGGAACTGCGACAAAAACAGGAACAGGAGAAACGCATCCTTTACCAGAAAGAAAGCGAAGGGCTTTCTGATGAAGTGAAGGAAATGATAAAGACCGGAAGGGAGTATATCGAGAAGATCGAAAAGAGCAATGATGCGATTCCGGGTGAGGAGATTTCCCAGAAAATTTCCTATATGCAGTCGATTGTGGAAAAGATTTTCCAGCGCGTGAAGGAACACCCCGAATATGCGGATGATTTACGCAAATTCATGGATTATTACCTTCCGACAACGGTGAAGCTGCTCGATGCCTATGAAGAACTGGACAGCCAGCCGGTTCAGGGGGATAATATCCGAAACGGGAAATTGGAGATTGAGAAAACATTAGATACGCTGAATGTCGCTTTTGAGAAACTGCTGGACAGCCTGTTTGAGGATACGGCATGGGATGTCTCCACTGACATATCCGTCCTTCAGACCATGCTGGCCCAGGAGGGGCTGACAGAGCCAGGAATGAAGATGGACGGTCCGGCAGGAAGCCAGTCTTAGAAATATAGGAACAGAGCAATCGGCCGGGTGATTTCCGGTCTGAAATTTAGAGCCGCTTGGCGCGGATGCAGCGAAAGCGGCGGAATGAGAGGCAAATATGAGTGATGAGTTCTTGGATTTTACCGCAACCCCTACGCTGACCCTGGATCCGCTCCCGCAGGAGAATGCATTGCCCGCACAGGCGCCTAAAGCGGAGATAAAGCCTGCTGAACCGGAATGGGATGACAGCATCCTGAGCGTAGAAGAAAAGCAGATGGTGGAGGAATTCTCCAAGCAGATCGATCTGAAAAATTCCAACCTGGTGCTGCAGTATGGAGCAGGCGCACAGAAGAAGATGGCGGATTTCTCGGAAAAAGCCCTGGATAACGTGAAAACAAAGGATCTTGGAGAAGTGGGCGATCTTCTGGGCAGCGTGGTAACGGAGCTGAAAAGCTTTGATGCGGAAGAGGAGCGGGGAATTCTTGGCTTCTTTAAGAAAAGTTCCAATAAGATAACGGCCATGAAAGCCAAATATGCCAAAGCGGAGACCAACATCAACAGAATCTGCCAGGTGCTGGAAGGGCATCAGGTTCAGCTGATGAAGGATGCGGCGACGCTGGATAAGATGTATGAACTGAATAAAACGTACTTTAAAGAGCTTTCCATGTATATCCTGGCAGGAAAGAAGAAGCTGAAGGAAGTGCGGGAAGGGGAACTGCTCAGGCTCAGCCAGAAGGCACAGCAGAGCGGACTTCCGGAGGATGCACAGGAAGCAAGGGATCTGGATGAGATGTGCAACCGTTTTGAAAAGAAGCTGCACGACCTGGAACTGACCCGCATGATTTCCATTCAGACCGCGCCGCAGATCAGGCTGGTACAGAATAATGATACGCTGATGGTGGAAAAGATTCAGTCCACGCTGGTGAACACGATTCCTCTGTGGAAGAGTCAGATGGTTCTGGCGTTGGGAGTGGAGCATTCCACGCAGGCGGCCGCCGCCCAGAGACAGGTGACGGATATGACCAATGAGCTGCTGCGCAAGAATGCGGCCACTCTGAAAACAGCGACCTTGGAGACTGCCAAGGAGTCCGAGAGGGGAATTGTGGATATGGAGACGCTCAAGGCGACGAACGAATCTCTGATTTCCACGCTGGACGAAGTGATGCGCATTCAGCAGGAAGGCAGGCAGAAGCGCCAGGAAGCGGAAGTAGAGATGAGCCGGATGGAGAACGAGTTAAAGGCCAAACTGCTGCAGATCAGCGGCTGATTGGCGGCAGCTGGAACAGAGGAATGGAATTGCCCGCAGGCATCCTTTCCGTCGGAACGAATTTTGTCTGTTCTGACAGGAGGGATATTGCCTGCGGGCTTTTTTGAAATGATCCTGATACTGTTAAGGGGATAATTGATTATGGGGATACCTGATGGGGGAGGGAATCCGGAGCCTGCTGGCTTAAGGCTGAATTCTGGTAGGCTCCGTCCATGGTCACATCCTTTCCGAACCAGGCAGGCGGAACAAAGGCGAGCGCTTCCTGCTCTGTAGGAAATTCCACTTCTGCAAACACCAGCGGAGCCAGGGCATCCAGAAAGATATCCAATTCAATGGTATAGTTCTGGTAGGGGATCAAGTATCTGCGCTTGGTGATGATCAGCCCATCCGCCTTAGCGATCAGATGCCGATAGGCTTCTTCTGTGAGTGGCAGATTGTATTCTTCACGCATCAAAAGCCCTTTTCCCTTATAAGTCAGATAAAAAGCAGAATCTTCCCTGCGGACGCGGACCACAGGCTGTACGTTCAGATACCCTTGCTCAATGAAATGGCTCGGATAATCTTCCAGCTGGAAGGGAATTTCGTTCACGAGATATTTTCTTTCGATCTCCATCATGACGCCTCCTTTTTCCTTGGCACAAAATGTCATTCTCAGCTTAACACAAATGTCTGCATGAATACAGATATTTCTTCAGAGCATCCTCTCTATGCCGGACGCAAGGTTACTTTTTACGGTTTTTTTATGGGGATGAAACCTCTTCTTCAGCCGGTTTCCTTCTTTCACATTTATTTAAGAAAATGTCATAGTTTTTTAGTTGGATATCAGGAGGGATTTTGATATAATAAGCCCAGATGAAAGACACAACAAAGGAGTGGTGGAATGATGAGCAAGATAGGCGTTTTTTTCGCGGAAGGATATGAAGAAATTGAGGCACTTACAGTGGTGGACCTGGCCAGGAGGGCAGGAATAGAAGTGAAGATGATCTCCGTGGAGAATCAAGGGGAAGCGGTTGGTTCTCATGGAATCACGGTTAAGATGGAACAGACATTGGAAGAGACGGATTTTGGGGAGCTGGATATGCTCGTGCTTCCGGGAGGGCTGAAGGGAACCCAGGGGCTGGAGCAGTCAGAAGCGCTGATGCGCCAGTTGGATGCGTTCTATGAGGCTGGCAAATATGTTGCGGCGATCTGTGCGGCGCCCAGCATTTTTGGACATAGAGGATATCTGAAGGGAAGAAGGGCCACTTCTTATCCATCCTTTGAAAGCCATCTGGATGGGGCACAGGTGACAGGGGGAGCCGCAGAGGTAGATGGCCATGTGATCACCGGAAGAGGAATGGGATGCTCCGTTCCGTTTGGGCTCGCCATTGTGGAACAGCTGTGCGGAAAAGAAGAGGCGGACAGCCTGGCGGATAAGGTGGTATTTCCGAGGTAGACAAAAGACCGGGCTGCGGTCAGGATCAATAGAAAAGCAGAAGGACAGAGATATGAATATTTTATTTTTTCTGACTCCC
>ERZ826396.2432-NODE-2432-length-15390-cov-2.884121_pt1 | contig 15390 bp, 11 predicted proteins | sample MGYA00519926_ERZ826396 | MGnify/ENA primary metagenome ERZ826396 (study PRJEB31778, sample SAMEA3449230) | human gut metagenome | biome: human gut; feature: human-associated habitat; material: faeces | place: United Kingdom | collected 2010/2012 ... | reverse complement strand
TCCAGAAAAATCTGGTTGCTCTTCATATCCTCCTGCAGTTCCTCCAGAAACTCCAGTTCCCGCACAAACACCGATAAGACAAGACGGTTCTTTTTCTCCTCATGCCGGTTAAACGACCGGAACTGCCCGGTCACATAAATGATCTGTCCTATGTAATCAGCATTTACGTCAATCAGCCGCTCGGATATCATCAATGGAATGTAGTCCAGATAATTGCTCAGGCGGTTCACTGCCACATCCACCATATAAAATCCCTCTCCGTACACTTCGTGACTGAACCGGAAATCGGATACAATCTCTCCCATAATTGACACCTGGTTGTTTTCAAAAATTTTATCTGCCATGAATTTTTTCTCCCTTCCTCTTATCACCGGAATCGACCGGTGATTTGCCTGACAACTATGGTTTTACCATTTCCTTCCAGAAAAAATTTCGTGTAACTTGTCGATAAGTTTTTTATATTGTTTTGAAAAAAAATATTGCTGCCTACTTGCGTTCTCATAAAATTGTGATAGAATATATGGGTTCGAGTTAATTTATAAGCTATATTAATAGGAAAAGACAGGATTTATTTCTAGATAATTTCTTTTCCGCACAGAAGAAAGAGAGATTTTTTATGAAACAGAAACGTGAAGACGTACGTAACATAGCAATCATCGCCCACGTTGACCATGGCAAAACAACACTGGTCGATGAACTTTTAAAACAGAGTGGTGTATTCCGTGAGAATCAGGAAGTTGCTGAACGTGTCATGGACTCCAACGATATTGAGAAGGAACGTGGTATCACAATCCTCTCCAAAAATACAGCGATCACTTACAAAGGAACAAAGATAAACATCATCGACACTCCTGGCCACGCCGATTTCGGTGGCGAGGTAGAGCGTGTCCTTAAAATGGTAAACGGTGTTATCCTTGTCGTTGACGCATTTGAAGGTGTTATGCCTCAGACCAAATTCGTTTTGATGAAAGCTCTGGATTTAAAACTCCCGGTTATCGTCTGTGTCAATAAAGTAGACCGCCCGGAAGCCCGTCCAAACGAAGTTGTGGACGAAGTATTAGAGTTATTTATGGATCTGGATGCCTCTGACGAGCAGTTAGACTGCCCATTCCTTTTTGCTTCCGCAAGAGACGGTTATGCCGTTCGTGAAATCCACGACCTTGTAAACAACAAAAAAGATATGACACCATTATTTGAAACCATTTTAGATTACATTCCTGCTCCGGAAGGTGATCCTGAAGCACCGACACAGGTACTGATCAGTACCATTGATTACAATGAATACGTTGGCCGTATCGGCGTCGGAAAAGTCGATAACGGAACTATTTCTGTCAACCAGGATGTAGTTGTTGTAAACCATCATGATCCGGACAAACAGAAAAAAGTAAAGATCAGCAAATTATATGAATTTGACGGTCTGAATAAAGTAGAAGTAAAAGAAGCAGGCATCGGTTCTATCGTTGCGATCTCAGGTATTGCAGATATTTCCATCGGTGATACGATCTGCTCGCCGGACAATCCGGTTCCGATCGAGTTCCAGAAGATTTCCGAGCCTACGATCGCAATGCAGTTCGTTGTCAACGACAGTCCGTTTGCAGGACAGGAAGGTAAATTCGTCACTTCCCGTCATCTCCGTGACCGTCTGTTCCGTGAACTGAATACAGACGTCAGCCTTCGTGTTGAAGAGACAGACAACACAGACAGCTTCAAAGTATCCGGACGTGGAGAGCTTCATCTTTCCGTCCTCGTTGAAAACATGCGCCGTGAAGGTTATGAATTCGCAGTCAGCAAAGCCGAAGTTCTTTACAAAAAAGACGAAAACGGCAAGAAGCTCGAGCCAATGGAAACCGTATACATTGATGTACCGGATGAATTTACAGGTACAGTTATCGATAAATTAAGCCAGAGAAAAGGCGAACTCCGCAACATGGGAATGTCTAATGGCGGATACACCCGTCTTGAATTCTCCATCCCGTCAAGAGGTCTGATCGGATATCGTGGAGAATTCCTGACCGATACAAAAGGTAACGGTATCATGAACACAGCCTTTGACTGCTACGCTCCGTATAAAGGAGATATCCAGTACAGAAGCCAGGGATCCCTGATCGCCTTCGAGACAGGCGAAGCTGTAGCTTACGGTCTGTTCAACGCACAGGATCGTGGGACACTCTTCATCGGACCTGGCGAAAAAGTTTACTCCGGTATGGTAATCGGTCAGAATGCGAAGACAGATGATATCGAACTGAATGTATGTAAGACCAAACACCTTACCAATACCCGTTCTTCAAGTGCTGACGAAGCCTTAAAGCTTACTCCGCCGAGAATCCTCAGTCTGGAAGAAGCCCTTGATTTCATCGATACCGATGAACTTCTGGAAGTCACACCGAAGAGCCTGCGTATCCGTAAAAAGATTCTGGATCCGAAACTCCGTAAGAGAAGCAATTTCCAGTAAAAAACTATAGATTTTTCTTTACACCTCCCCCTTGTATCCGTTACAATCTTTGTATACAACGAACAAGGGGGATTTTTTTATGAAAAAATACTTAAGCGCAGCACTCCATAAGCTGACCGTACTTCTGGAATTTATCATTTCATTCGTTCTGGCTGCCGGAATCATCATCCTGCTGATCCAGCTGGTCCTGTCCATGCCAAATGTTCCGGATCTGGATATTTATCCAAATTACGAAGACCTGGTAGAAACCTGTTTCAATCTGATCATTGGTGTCGAACTGATCCGTATGCTTTATCAGCACAAGCCTTCCACTGTGTTTGAGGTGCTGTTATTTGCCATCGCCAGACAGGTGATCATGGCACATAATAATCCGGTATCCAGCCTGATCGGTGTGGTTTCCATCGCACTTTTATTTGCAACCAGAAAGTTCCTTTTTATTGAATTTGATGAATCTGAGAAGATCATTTTCCGTGCTACTACCAAAGCTCAGATTGTAAACAGCATCCTGCACGTCCATATTCCATATGAAGATGAACAGACCTTATATGACGTGATCACGAAAAGATTTGAACAGGAAAAAACTGAAATTGGTGTTGGTGCAAGTACATTCTTCGATAATTTTGGTCTGCGCGTCGCCAAAATGCATAACGGCAAGATCAGTCGTATCGAAGTAATCCGCTCCATACATTAACAGAATTTTCTGATAATTCAGTTTTCTTTACAGAATTTTAATAATTTTTTTGCATTTACCATTGCATCTCCCCCCTATGATAGAGTATAATGTAGCTATAGCCGGAAGGATATAAAAACTATCTATACATCCTGCCGGTCAAGCTCTTATAGATGCACTTATCTCCGTACATACTATGAGAAATATGAGAAAAAAGGAGTTGAGCTGTATGAATTTTATCATTAGCGGAAGAAACATTGACATCACACCTGGTCTCAGACAGGCTGTAGAACAGAAATTAGGAAAACTGGAAAAGTATTTTACTCCTGAAACTGACATTATCGTTACACTCAGTGTAGAAAAAGAACGTCAGAAAATCGAAGTTACGATTCCTGTAAAAGGAAACATTATCCGTTCCGAGCAGGAAAGCAGCGATATGTATGTATCCATTGATCTCGTAGAAGAAATTATCGAGCGTCAGCTCAGAAAGTATAAAACCAAACTGATTGCAAAACAGCAGGGTGGACATGATTTCCGGCAGGAATTTATTGAATCCGATACTTCGGCAGCAGAGTCAGACGAGATTGAAATTGTCCGCACCAAACGTTTCGGCATCAAACCAATGTTCCCGGAGGATGCCTGCATCCAGATGGAACTTCTCGGACATAACTTCTATGTATTCAGCAATGCTGAGACAGACGAAGTCAATGTCGTATATAAGAGAAAGAATGGAACCTACGGTCTGATCGAACCGGAATTCCAGTAAAACAATAATCTCATACAGAGAACCTGCTATCTGCAGTTTCTCCTGTATACTAAGACATTACACCCCCATACAGAACGGATCCTCCGTTCTGTATGGGGGTTCTTTTTCCTGTTCTATTCCTCAAAAACCAGGATTTCTTTTCCATCCTCCGCAAAATAACAGCTGTCTCCTTTTTCGATCACAGCCTGTCCATTTGTCCCTTCTGTAATCTCGGAAACCACACTTTGCTCCTGATCATAAGGCAGAATCACCTTCATCAGCACCTTATCCGTATACTGTGTATCCTGCACACTGATCTGCCGCTGTCCGAGGATATACTGGATCTTCCCAAGTCCGGTATAATCCGTTCCAATCTCATACCGGTAACCCAGACGCTTTGTGATCACAGTACTTGCCTGAAGGCCTTCCTTTACTGCTCCCTGATAAGCCCGCACCAGACCACCTGTTCCCAGAAGCGTCCCGCCAAAATACCTGGTCACAACAACCGCCGTATCGTGAAGACCTTCCCCTGTAAGTACATCCAGCATCGGTTTTCCTGCTGTACCTGCAGGCTCCCCGTCATCACTGCATCTCAGAGTTGGATTCGTCACACCGATCACATAAGCAAAACAGTTATGTCTTGCATCCCAGTATTTTTTCTTAACTTCTTCTATAAATGCCAGTACTTCTTCTTCCGAGTGTACCGGTCTTACCGTTGCGATAAAACGGGATTTCTTTTCAACAATCTCCCCTTCGCCTCCCCGGTATACTGTTTTGTATTCTTCCTGCATGTCTGCGTTTTTCCCTTCATTTTCCTTATATTTTCACTATTTCCAGTATACAAATCTATTTCTTCAGATGCAAGAAAATTACAAAAATGTTACAATTTCCCTATATTTCCGAAGTTTTTCTTAATTTTGTAAAATGGAACATTGAAGTTTTCAAGTTTTCCTTTATTTAGATTATCAAGTTTGATATAATATTGCAATATGAAGGAGGAAGCATTCATGAATTATGGAAAGCGAAAAGCTTCTAAAAAGCAAAAACGCATAACATCGAAAAAGAATATGCGCAAAAAGAAACTGGGCGTTCGCCTTTTTAAAGGTTTTCTATTATGTATCTTTGTCTGCTGTATCCTCGCAGCGATCGGAGGTGGCTTTATCATCAAGCATGTGATTGATAATGCACCTGAGATTACAGCTGACAGCATCAAACCACAGGGTTATACGTCCACCGCACTTGCAGATGACGGCACGACAACAATAGCCGAATTTACCGGTGCAGGTGCCAACCGTGTATATAAGACGATCGATCAGATCCCGAAGGATCTGCAGCATGCATTCGTCGCAATCGAAGACTCCCGTTTTTACAAACATAACGGTGTTGATATTCAGGGTATTATCCGTGCTTTTGTTGTTGGTATCACTCATGGCGGCAACTTTTCTGAAGGAGCCAGTACCATTACCCAGCAGCTGATCAAGAACAATGTCTTCCCAGACTTTGTAAATGAAAGCACTTTTGAAGAAAAGCTGGAACGTAAGATCCAGGAACAGTATCTCGCAATTCAGGTTGAAAAGCAGCTCGATAAAGATTCAATCCTTGAAAGCTACCTGAACACGATCAACCTTGGTCAGGACTGTCTGGGAGTACAGTCAGCCGCACAGAGATATTTTAATAAGGATGTCAATGAACTTAACCTTTCCGAATCTGCGACCATCGCTGCGATCACACAGAATCCGGGAAGATACAATCCGATCACCAATCCTGAGGACAACGCAACCCGCCGTAAAAAAGTTCTGGATAATATGCTCGATCAGGGCTGGATCGACCAGGCTGCCCATGATGAGGCGCTGGCAGATGATGTATATTCCAGAATCCAGAACGTAAATACACGGATCGAAGAGACCAGCACCGTCAACTCTTATTTTGTTGATGCCCTGTCTGAGCAGCTGATCGAAGATCTCACCTCTGAAGACGGACTTGGATATTCCCAGACACAGGCAGAGAACGCATTGTACAGCGGTGGTCTCACCATTTATTCAACCCAGAATCTTACGATGCAGAACATCTGTGATGAAGAGTTGAATGATGACAACAATTATCCGGCCAATATTGACTGGGGTGTTGATTATGCCCTCACAGTCTATCATACTGATGGCTCGGTAGATAACTACAGTGCCGGACACCTGAAACAATTCGGGGCAGACCAGTACGGTGATGACGAAGGACTTCTCTTCGGATCACAGGAAGCTGCACAGGAAAGAATTGACGCATTCCGTAACAGTCTTCTCCAGGATGGCGAGACTTATGATGAGTACGTCAACCTCTCTCCACAGCCGCAGACTTCACTGACCATCATCGATCAGAAAACGGGGCAGATCAAAGCTCTTGTCGGTGGTCGTGGACAAAAGACAACCAACCGTGGACTTAATCGTGCATACAAGGGTTCTACCCGTAACGCAGGTTCTACATTCAAGATTCTTGCCGTATACGCTCCGGCGCTGGACAGTGCAGGTCTTACACTTGCTACTACCGAAGTTGATGAAGAATACTACTATCAGCACGACCTGGAACATCATCAGGTTCATAACTGGTGGGGCGATTACTATAAAGGTACCGTAACATACCGTCAGGCGATCGAACAGTCCATGAACATCATTGCAGTAAAGACATTGAATAAGATCGGTATCAATCTTGGTTTTGAATACTGCGAGAAATTTGGTCTTTCCACACTTAGCGAAGACGATGCTGTAGAGTCTCTTGCTCTTGGTGGTATTTCCCATGGTGTTTACAACTATGAACTGACAGCAGCCTATGCATCCATTGCAAACGGCGGTGTATATAACAAACCATCCCTCTATACAAAAGTATTGGATCATGATGGTAATGTCCTGATCGACAACTCCAACCCGGAAAGCCACACTGTGATCAAAGATACAACTGCGGCACTTCTTACCAATGCCATGCAGGACGTTGTCACAAAGGGTACTGCAACCGATGCACAGCTCAATAATATGCCTGCATCCGGTAAATCCGGTACAACCTCCGACAACCGTGACTTCTGGTTCGAAGGATTTACACCGTATTATACCTGTGGTATCTGGATGGGTTACGATGGTAACCAGGAAATGTCTGAAGGAAGCTGGAACTATCATTTCAAGATCTGGGCTAAGATCATGAACCGGATCGATGAAGCTTTGGGCCTTACCTACAAAGACTTCGAGATGCCAAGTTCTCTCGTTCAGAAGAGTGTATGTACAATTTCCGGTAAACTTGCCGGTTCCAGCTGTCCGTCACAGACCGAATGGTTTGATCCGGATACTCTCCCGACTGAGACATGTTCCGGACATGCAAGCAAATCAACTACCACCAACAGTACAAAAAATTCGAATGACAAATCCGATTCTAATAGTACAACAGGTGGAAACTCCTCCGGTAACTCTACCGGCACTAATGGGGATACTACCGGTGGTACCGGCGGTGATTCCGGCAATACCGGTGGCGATTCCGGTAATAACGGTGGTGGCACTGATTCCGGCAATACCGGTGGCGATTCCGGTAATACCGGTGGTGGCACTGATTCCGGAAATACCGGCGGCACAGATTCTGGCAATGGACAGTAAGAATCCCATCATCTAATTAGAGCAAAAAGAGATCAGTGAATGTTGAAATTCACTGATCTCTCTTTTTTTATCTCTATCGCTCTGGTCATCTATTTCTGATATACGATCTTACCTTCAATCATCGTATAGTATACCATTGCATCGGTATCAAGTCCGAGTTTTCCTTTCATTACAATAATATCTGCATCTTTTCCTTCTTCCAGGCTTCCCAGACGGTCTTCTACGCCCAGCACTTTTGCAGCATTGATCGTAACCGTTCTTACTGCTCTCTCCTGTGCAAGTCCTTCACGCACTGCTTCTCCCACATGATGATACAGGGATTCTTCACTCAGAATCGGTGAATCAGTGATCATCGCCACATTCACCCCTCTGTCATCAAGCATTTTTACAGCTTCCACATCCAGTTTCCTGCGCTCTCCCGGACTGCGATAAGTTGCAATTGGTCCGTAACATACATCGCATCCGCTTTCCGCGATTTCATCCAGATAATCGGTTGCTCCCCACGCATGCTCCAGTGAAAAGTGCACATGATACTTCTTCGCTATCTCAATTGCAGTGAGCATATCATATTGTGTACAGTGGATCTTACATGGGATTTCACCTCTCAAAGCCATTCCAAGTGCTTCCATATCCGGATCATATTCCACTTCTTTCCCCTGTTCTTTATCCTCTGCATACTTCTTTGCCTTCGCAAAGGTATCATCCAGCACTTTGGCAATTCCCATTCTCGTCATCGGGAGCCGTTTCATATCACCATATGTATTTTTCGGATTTCCTCCAAGTGCGATCTTCACCGCACATGGTGATTTGATCGTCATATCAAACACATTGTTTCCATAAGTCTTAAGTGCAAACGGAAGTCCGCAGAATACATTTCCGCTTCCAGGTGTCAGAAGCATGGTTGTGATTCCGTGCTCATAAGCTACTTTAAATTCTCTTGCTTTTGGATTGGTTCCAAAACGTGCATCAACAGAAAGAGTAACCGGATTTGTCATCTCATTGGCATCGTCTACACACGGATCCACATTGAAATCAAATAATCCAATGTGAGAATGTGCATCGATAAGTCCCGGAAGAACATAATATCCTTCTGCCTCAATGAGATTATCTCCATCCTCTAAGCAGTCTTCACTGATATGTTCTGCTACTTCTTTGATCTTTGTTCCTTCGACGAGAATATCACCCTGAAAGATGCCCTTATCCTCTGTCATTGTATATAAAATACCATTTTTGATTAATGTCTGCATTACGATAATACCACCTTTCCATTTATCATACAAAACTGTACGTGTGCCGCATAAGATTTTACAGGATGATCACTGTAAATTGTGATGTCCGCGTCTTTTCCAACTTCGATACTTCCGATCTGATCTGCAACACCAAGCATCTCGGCTGGCTGGATCGTCATCATTTTTACTACATCCTCGGCATCGATTCCTGCACGATATACTTCGATCGCACTCCAGATGAATACTTCTCTGCCTTCTGAAGCACCTTTGCATGTGTTTGTAAATGCGATGCGGTTTCCGTTTTCTACCAGTTCTTTTAATCTGGAAAGGTCAATTTCATGTTTTGAAATCTGTGACAGGTTGCTGAAATTACCAAAGATAATTCCAACTTTCTTTTCTTTCAGTTCTTCGATCGCATCGCCGAATTCAAATCCGTCTACGATTGTAAGCTGGATATCTTCATCTTTCAGAAGCTCCATAAGACACTGAATCTCACCTGCAGTTTCTGCAGCGATGACAAATGGCATCTGATATTTCTTCAAAAGGTCATCTTTTCTGATTGCTTCTTTGAGCAAATGGAAAATTCCCATTCTTGTTTTCGGCATCTGGTTACTTGCACCATATACATCCTTAACGGTTGAGCATACGCTTCCCTTCATTGCTGCGTGCTCTTTTACAATACGGTTTGCCATATGATCCGGAGCTGTCTTACACACTGTAATCTGTCCTCCGATCACATTGCTGTGATCCGGCGAAAATCCAACAGATGTAATTCCTGATTTATAGAATTCCTGTGCATTCACTTCATCTGGATCGATAGCATACTTCACGCTCAGATCCGGATTAATTACATTTGTAGTTTCTGCATTATCTCTGTAACGAGTCGGAATCCCCGTAGCTCCGATAGAAGAATGTGGATCGATGAAACCAGGAAAAACCTGTTTTCCTGTTGCATCGATAATTTCTGCATCTGCTTCGCAGATATTCTTTTCGATTTTCTTAATCTTTTCCCCCTCGATTAAGATATCATAGTTTTCAAGCACTTCACCAGTTCCGGTATGAATGGTTCCATTTTTAATTACATACATAATCATTTCTCCATTTACTTTTATTTTTTTAACCTAAAGTGCCATAGAGGTTTTACAACCTCTATGACATTTCAATTTAGTTTACTCTGTAAGTCAATATACTATTTTTCAATATAAACCTGAGAGAAATCAACCTGACCAACTGTAGATACGAAGTAGTTCTTCACATATTTCTTAACAAATGTAGGTGCTTCTTCAAGATAAGTAGGTTCGATCAGTCCTGACTTAACAACCAGTTCTTCTGCCTGCAGATAAAGCTCTGCTTTCTTCTGGTCATCAACTTCATATTTTGCTTCATTCAGAAGTTCCTGATATTTCTTAGGATCTTCTCCAGACCATCCTGTCTTTTCTGCGTTGAAGTATCCATTATCCGGATCGAACAACTGAAGAAGGGCACTTGGTTCATTGTAGTATGGTCCCCAGCCGCCTGTTGCGATATCGTAATCACCGGCATCAATCTTATCCCACATGATGTTCCATTCCATCATATCGATTTCGACATTGATTCCAAGAACGCTTTCCCACTGCTGCTTCATCCATTCAGCAATCTTTTTAGATAATTCGTCTGTACCACGGCTTGCATAGCGGATTGTCACTTTTGACGGGTCTGGATCTTTACCAAGTTCTTTTAACCCTTCAATAAGTAAAGCTTTCGGATCTTTGATTTCATTCTGAAGTTCCTGAACGAAATGATTCTTTCCGCCAACTAATTCTGTGTATGTTTTTTCTCCAACCTGAATGGTATCTGGCATCATAGAATAAATCGGAACACCTTTTCCATTACGAAGAGTATCGATCATTTCCTGACGGTCATAAGCTACTGATAAAGCCTGTCTGATCTTTTCATTGCACAGATATTCGTTTGCTGCATTCAGCATGAAGAATTCCGGTGAACTATCCGGAACCTGATAAGATTCAGATTCTCCCTGTTCTTCGATAGTCTTTCCCCAGTTTGCATCCGTTGTACCGATCACATCCAGTTCACCGTTGATATAAGACTGAACTGCAGTAGCTGATTCCTGAATGATCTTGTAATTGATCTTGTCAAGTTTCACATCGTCGGCTCCCCAGTATTGGTCATTTCTTACCACTACCATTTCTGTATTCTGGCTCCAGCTTTCAATCTTGAATGGTCCGTTAAATACAGTCTTTGTTTCAGATGTTGCATAATCACTTCCAAGCTCTTCATACATTGCTTTGTTTACCGGATAAGCTGATGAAGAAACCAGTTCCAGGAAGTAAGATGCCGGGTGGATAATTTTGATTTCCAATGTATCTTCATCAATGGCGTGTACACCGATTTCTTCCGGTTTCTTTCCCTGATCGTAAAGCGCTTCTGAGAAGTTTTCGATAATACCGTCAAATAACCATGCGTTTGTTGCTGCAACAGATGGAGTTGCCATCTTCTGGAAAGTAAATTCAAAGTCATTTGCTGTTACTTTCGTTCCATCACTCCACTTTGCATCTTTGTTCATGTGGAAGGTATAAGTAAGTCCGTCTTCACTTATATCCCAGCTTTCTGCTGCAGCAGGAATGATCTCATAAGTATTTCCATCCCGAGTTACTCTTTTAACAAGTGGGTCTAACACCATATTAAATGCTGCGTTATCAGGACCAGTTGTGTTGATCAGCGGGTTCAGTCCGACAACCACACTGTTGTTGGAGATATTCAGAACCTGTTCTGTTTTTCCGTCAGAACTTGCTTTTTTGTCATCTCCTCCACATCCGGCAAGACAGCTGACTGCCATTGCTACTGCGAGTCCCATCGCTAATGTTTTTCTTTTTTTCATAGTCTTCCTCCTTTATATCCAGCAAGATTACTCTTGCGGGTGATCTTCCATCAACTCTTTTGCTCTGTGACAAGCTACGAAGTGTTCCGGTACGAGTTCTTCAAGCTTCGGTGTTTCCTGATGACATTTTTCTGTTGCATATCTGCATCTCGTCACAAATCTACATCCAGGTTTTGGATTAACCGGACTTGGGATCTCTCCCTCGAGTCGAATTCTCTTCTTCTGTTCTTCTGTGTCCGGATCCGGAATCGGAATCGCTGCCATCAGCGCCTTTGTATATGGATGAAGTGGATTCTGATATAATTCATCACTCTCTGCAAATTCAACCATATTTCCCAGATACATTACACCGACACGGTCCGAAATATGTTTTACCATAGACAGATCATGTGCGATAAAGAGATAGGTCAGGTTTTTCTTCTGCTGAAGTTCGATCAGCAGATTGACAACCTGTGCCTGAATGGAAACGTCAAGAGCTGAAATCGGCTCATCACAGACGATGAATTCCGGTTCGATAGCAAGTGCTCTTGCGATTCCGATACGCTGTCTTTGTCCGCCTGAGAATTCATGAGGAAAACGAAGCGCATGTTCTCGGTTAAGTCCGACCAGTTCCAGTAATTCATAAATCTTTTCCTGACGTTCTTTTCCGGTGTAAAGCTTATGGATATCTATTCCTTCCCCGATAATGTCCCCGACTGTCATTCTCGGATTCAGTGAAGAATACGGATCCTGGAAAATAATCTGAGCTCGCTTTGTAAACTCTTTCTTTTCTTTTTTATTCAGTTTATTAATATCAACTCCGTCAAAAAGAACTTCACCGCCTGTTGCCTGATAAAGCCCCATAACGGTCTTTCCGCAAGTTGTTTTACCACAGCCGGATTCTCCTACGATACCAAGAGTTTCACCTTTATAGATCTTAAAGTTTACTCCGTCCACTGCCTTCAGTGTCTGGTTTCTTCCAACCTGAAAATATTTCTTCAAGTCTTTTACTTCGATCAGTACTTCTTTCTTATCCATGGTTACTGTCTCCTCCTTATCATATTCTCAGGAAGATTGCGCACATCCGCTCTTGGATCGTGAAGCCAGCAGTTGCATTCCTGTGTATCGCTGAATTTTGTAAGCTCCGGATATTTCTTTCTGCAGATATTCATTCCATACTCACAACGTGGAGCAAAAGAACATCCAACCGGCGGATTGATAAGATCCGGCGGCGTTCCTTTTAAGGAATATAAGGTTTCTTTGTTTGTAGAATGAATCTTCGGAACGGAATCCAAAAGAGCTCTCGTATAAGGATGTGTAGACTGATAGAAAATTTCACGTACATCACCACGTTCTACAATTTTTCCTGCATACATAACCTGAATCTTATCTGCAACACTCGCTACAACACCTAAGTCATGTGTTACAAGGATCATCGCCATATCCAGTTCTTTTTGCAGTTCTCCGATCAGTTCCATGATCTGTGCCTGGATCGTTACGTCCAGAGCAGTGGTCGGCTCATCTGCGATCAGGATTTCCGGTTTACATGCAAGCGCAATTGCGATCATCGCTCTCTGTCTCATACCACTAGAAAACTCAAATGGATACTGTTTCATTCGTTTTTCTGCATTTGGTATCTTAACCAGCTGCAACATTTCCAAAGCTTCTTTATAAGCTTCTTCTTTTGATATCTGTCTATGGATCAGAATACTTTCCGCAATCTGATCTCCGATCTTCATGGTCGGATTCAGCGAAGTCATTGGATCCTGGAAGATCATTGAAATCTTACTTCCTCGAATGGAAACCATTTCATTTTCTGATTTTTTCAGAAGATCTTCTCCGTGGAACAATACTTCAGAATTTTCATTTATTAATGTGTTCGATTCTGGAAGCAATCGCATGATTGCTTTTGAAGATACCGTCTTACCACAACCAGACTCTCCTACTATCGCAAGAGTTTCTCCTTTATGAAGATTAAAATCGATCCCTCTTACTGCATGTGAGATTCCGGCATAGGTCTTGAAAGATACCTCTAGGTTTTTCACTTCCAGTATTTTTTCTTTCATCTCGTAGTTCCCCCTTTTATTTTCTCAGCTTCGGATCCAATGCATCTGAAAGTCCATCACCGATCAGATGGAAGGTCAGCATTGTAAGTACGATCATCAGACATGGGAAGAACAATTCATGCGGGTAAAACATAAGCTGCTGCTGTCCTGCTGATGCAAGTGCTCCCCAGCTGGTTTCCGGTGGTCTTACTCCAAGTCCGATATAACTTAAGAAAGCCTCACTGAAAATAAATCCTGGAACTGACATCGTAATATCAACCATAATAATTCCAAGTGTATTCGGAAGAAGATGTTTGATAATAATACGTCCCGTTGACGCACCAAGTGCTGTTGCTGCCTGCACATAATCCTGTTCCTTGATCTGAAGGATCTGTCCTCGTACCATACGCGCGGTTCCTACCCACGCGGTAAGGCTCATCGCAAAAACAAGAGAGAACATACTTCTTCCAAGTACCATGGATAAAATTACTACAATGATCAGATACGGCAGGTTTCCGATAAATTCACAGATACGCATGATAATATCATCTACAAGTCCGCCTTTTAATCCTGCCAGTGCACCAAGAAGTGCTCCGATCACAAACATTACCAATGTACAACATAAACCGATATAGATTGAAATACGTCCACCGACACAGACACGGGTAAAGAGATCTCTTCCCATATCATCAGTACCGAACCAGTGTGCACTGCTTGGTCCCTGGTTCTTGATCGACGCATCGATCAGCTGATAATCCTGTCCTGTGATCAGCGGTCCGACAAACAGGATCACTACGATCACAGCTAATAATATAAGACCAAATATCGCAAGTTTATTTTCCCTGAATCTTCTCCAGACATCCGCCCAATAGGTCAGGGATTTCTCTCCGATATCTTCACCAGATAATCCTTCCGTCCCAACACGTTCAAAATCATCTGATTCATTCCATTCTTCTGTCATTACTACCTCTTTTGTACTCATCAGAAGCCCTCCTATTTCTTACCTTTTGCAACTCGGATTCTCGGATCGACGATTCCGTACAGAATGTCTACGACAATCAGCGAGCCCACGAACAAAATAGCAAAGAAAATTGTAAGACCGATTACCATCGTATAGTCATTATCCGAAACTGCTTTTACATAATAGAATCCAAGTCCCGGAATCGCAAACATACGTTCAAGGATGAATGATCCTGCGAAAATCCCTGCCAGAGAAGGTCCGATCATAGTAATGATAGGAAGCATTGCATTTCTCAAAACATGTTTCCGTACCACTCTTTTTTTCGTACATCCCTTTGCTTTCGCTGTGATAATATAATCTTCCCCAATTACAGACAGTGTACTGCTCCTCATATATTTTGTATAAGATGCAATTCCTCCGATTGCATAGGCGGCAACAGGAAGAATATAGTGTTTTAATTCTCCCCAGCCAAATACCGGCACCAATTTCCATTTGAATGCAAGAAAATACTGCAATACCGATGCAAATACAAAACTTGGAACACAAATTGCCAATACAACGAGTACCCTTATGACATGATCCACCGGTTTTCCCCGGTTCAGTGCTGCAACCATTCCAAGACTGATACCAATCGTCACCTGGAACAGCAATCCCAATAACCCAATCTTCGCTGATACCAACGTATTATTTTTTATAATATCATTTGCTGACTGTCCGGTATAAATGATTGACTCCCCAAAATCTCCGGTCGTCAGAAGATTCTTCATATACGTTGTATACCGCTTTACTACCGGCTGGTCCAGTCCGT
>ERZ826396.2423-NODE-2423-length-15460-cov-4.444466_pt1 | contig 15460 bp, 13 predicted proteins | sample MGYA00519926_ERZ826396 | MGnify/ENA primary metagenome ERZ826396 (study PRJEB31778, sample SAMEA3449230) | human gut metagenome | biome: human gut; feature: human-associated habitat; material: faeces | place: United Kingdom | collected 2010/2012 ... | reverse complement strand
ATCTTCCTTTCAGAGGCCGTCTAAAAACGTCGGTACTTGCGGAGCGTCCTTTGCTCCGTTATGTACCGCTACGTTTTTAGCCGAGCGCGAGCGTGCCTCTGAAAGGAAGATACAGCCCGCGGGAATGGCATACGGCCAAGAACGCCGCCTCCCTGTTTCCCTTCTCTTCTCCGGTCAGGGTATGGTGGAGTATTCGTTTTTGTATTTGTAGTAGTTTAGCTATTCCAGGCGGAAAGCGTCACATATGCGGGCTCTTTGCTTTCGTCCGCATATGTGACGCTTTCCGCCTGGAATATCTATAAGCAAGTCCATTCTTCCCGCAGAATGGAGTGCCATACTTCATCGCAGATTCCCTGATTGTTTTTTCCGGCCATGCGCAGGATGCCTTCCTGTTTCATGCCCGCTTTCTCCATCACTCTGCCTGATTTGGGATTATTGCTGTCATGGTTGGCAGCTATGCGGTTCAGGCCCACTTCTGCGAACAGGTAATCGATCACCGCCCGCAGGGCCTCCGGCATGATGCCCTGTCCCCACCAGGCCCTTCCCAGGCAGTAGCCGATGTCGGCCGCTTCCACCTCCTCATGTAAGGCCACGACAGAGATATCACCGATGACTTCTCCTGCCTCTTTCCATTCAATCGCCCAGTTATAATAGGCCGGATCCTCATATTTTTTGATCCAACTTTCCATGATGGATGCCGTCAGAGATGCATCTTTATGGGCAGGCCAGGTCAGATAGGTTGTCACAAGCGGATCCGACGCCCAGTTGCGGAACATGGCCTCCGCATCAGAAGAGCAGAACCGCCTGAGGATCAGCCTGTCTGTTTCCAGTGTTTTCGTTCCTTGATTTTTCATGGATTATGCCGCTCCTTTTCTTCCGCTTCTTTCTTTATCCGTTTCATGTGTTCCCGGATTTTGGCTTCGTAGCCGTTGCCGGATGGATGGTAGAATTCTTTCCCGCTCAGTTCATAGGGCAGATACTGCTGTTTTACATAATTGTTCGGATAGTCATGTGCATATTTATAATCCAGTCCGTGTCCCAATTTTGCCGCTCCTTTATAATGTGCGTCCTGCAGATGCGGCGGAATGGGCAGGTTGCCCGTCTCCTGCACGCAGGCGGACGCTTCGCTGATGGCGCATACCGCCGCATTGCTCTTCGGCGCGCAGGCCACATAGGTCGCCGCGTTGGCCAGAATGATCTGTGCCTCCGGCATGCCGACGCGTTCCACTGCCAGGGATGCTGCCACGGCCACCTGAAGGGCCTGCGGATCCGCATTCCCCACATCCTCGGAAGCGCAGATCATGATCCTGCGTGCGATAAAGGTCACGCTCTCCCCTGCATAGAGCATCTTCGCCAGATAATAGACCGCTGCATCCGGATCCGAGCCCCGCATGCTCTTAATGAACGCGGAAATCGTATCATAATGGTTATCCCCTGTTTTGTCATACTTCACCACCCGCTTCTGGATGCATTCCGCCGCCACATCCAGCGTGATGTGAATCTTCCCATCTTCTCCCCTGGGCGTGGTGAGAATTCCCAATTCGACAGCGTTCAGCGCCAGCCTGGCATCTCCGCCCGCCATCTCGGCCAGGAATTCCGAAGCGTCCGCATCCAGAACGGCCCCGTAGGCGCCCATCCCTTTTTTCTCATCCTCCACGGCCCTGCGCAGGAGTTCTTTGATATCCTCCTTATTCAAAGGCTTCAGTTCAAAGATGATGGAACGGGAGATCAGCGCCCCGTTCACCTCAAAATACGGATTTTCCGTGGTCGCCCCGATCAGGACGATGGTTCCGTCCTCCACGAAAGGAAGCAGATAGTCCTGCTGCCCCTTGTTAAAGCGATGGATCTCATCTATGAACAGGATGGTTTTCTTCCCATACATGCCCAGGGTTTCCTTCGCCCTTGCCACCACCTCTTCCATATCCTTTTTGCCCGCCACAGTGGCGTTGATCTGAGTGAACTGGGCGCTGGTAGTATTCGCAATCACACGGGCCAGCGTGGTCTTTCCCGTTCCAGGCGGCCCGTAGAAAATCACGCTTCCCAGCTTGTCCGCCTTGATCGCCCGATACAGCAGTTTATCCTTTCCGATGATGTGCTGCTGTCCCACCACTTCTTCCAGCGTCTCCGGCCTCAGCCTGGCTGCCAGAGGGGCTTCCTTTTCCTTTTGGCTTTGCGCCATATACTCAAACAGATCCATCTTTGACCCCTTTCTCTATCTCTTTTCCTCCGTCACATATGCGACTGAATGCCTCCTATACATACTTATCCAACCAGTTCTGATCCTGATACCAACTGTATTCGCCCATCTGGCATCCATGGCACAGATCGACCGCCATCTCGCAAATAATACCGGCCAGTTCCAGCTTTTCCTTCCATTTCTCTCCTATCGCACGATATCCGAGAAGCGCGCCCAGGATATTTCCCGTCACCGCTCCGGTGGAATCGCTGTCCCCTCCATGGTTTACCGCGGCGATCACGCCTGCGGAAAAATCGTCCCTGTGCCTCAGGGCGCAGTAAAGGGAGATTCCGAGCGTTTCCTCCGCCACCCAGCCTTCGCCCAGCAGGCGGATATTTTCCAGATCTGTCCGTCCGTTTCCGGCGAGTTCCACGGCCAGATCGATCTTGTCCGTCAGTTCTTTCAGATGCGCGTCTTTTTCAAAAAGCTTTATCGCCGCGTTGCGGGCATCCAGAATGATTTCTTCCAGCTCCGCCTGCCCGCGCGCTTCCAGGATCCTTCCGATCACATGGGTCAGCACCGCCGCAGGCATATAGCCCAGGGAATGCCCGTGCGTGATCGCCGCGAGCTGTGCCCCTTCCAGATCCAGGTCTTCCAAGCTGCCCCGATAGTTGCTTCCCACGCGGTATTTCAGCGCCAGCGGGGCGACGCGCATCAAGCCGCCGCAGCCCTTGCTGTCATTGACCGGATTGCCGATATAATCAGAAACAGCGCCTCGTTTTTTTCTTTCAGCCAGCGCAGACAGGCAGGTGTTCCCCGGCGCACGGCGCGCATAGAGTTCCGGCACGTCCGCAAGATGGCAGCGTATCCGCCTTATCTCAGAATCGTCCGTGCAGCCAGGGCTATGCTGGTTCTGCGTCTTCAGCCAATCCTGATATGCCTCAGCCACATAGATTCTTGGCGGGCCGCCGATTCCCCGCAGGGCGATCCTGGTCTCTCCGCATAGAATGCCGTTCGCCGTAAACAGCGTCATCTGCGTATCGTCAGAAATCAGTGCCTTGCCGGAATCTGGATCCAATGCATAAGAGGTGAGCCCTTCCGGCCCATAGGTTTTAAAAATCTCCTTTTCCGTCCAAAATTCAACGGGATACCCCAGCGCGTCTCCGACGGCCCCTCCCATCAGGCAGCCCTGGATCGCATCCAGATACGCTTCCTCCTTCCGCATGCGTTCCTGCACGCACCGTCTTATTTCCCTGTCCTCATCCCTATAGAAATCGGTAAAATTCCTGGCAAATTCCCGGTAATTATATTGATCCGCCGAAGAATCCAGAACTGCAAAATCAATTCTCTCAAAAAAGTCCTCGGCCTCCATCCCTCCATATGCAAATCCCTTCATGGCCTGATAAAACAGATCAGACACCACCCTCGCGTCATTTCCGAACGCCCCGCAGCCGAACGCTCCCAAAATCAGCACTTTATACCCCAGATAAGCGGCTGCCTTCAGCATGCCGGTGATGCGCCGCAGCAGCAGCGCGCGATATTCCTCTTCACCAAGGCCTTCCTTGCCCTGGACAACCATCGGGGCCGCACAGGTCATCACGGATACAAGCACGGTCTCTTCCAGAAGTTCATCCTTTTCATCCCGTATGATTTCCACTAACGGCGTGATCATGAGCCCATCCGAGCCCATCCGCGTCCGCAGTCTGCGGTTATATTGATAATAAGGAAGCGCTTCCTCACTTTCCAGGGAAAGCAGCAGGGAACTTCTGCGGCACAGATCCTCTTCCTGCGCCTTCGCTCCATCCCGGACTCCGCCGCCCGGATAGATCGGATTCGCCAGGTTCAGCACGAGAATCCGCTTCTCTTTCTCTTCAGGCCCGAAAAACAGATGGAAGCAGTCCTTATACCGTTTTCTCGCCAGCGCATAGGCGTCTATATTCTCACAGCTGACGCCAATCCTCCCCATCGTATGCACATGGGGAAACTCTCTGGCAGAACAGATGGCCTCCACATCCTGCGGCAGATAGACCGCTGTCTGCTTCATCTGCCTCCGGGAAAGCTTCAGATCCACCCGCTTCCCATTCACCTCATAATATCCCTGTTCCAGAATCCGCATCGTATCTTTGAGCACTTCTTTCTTATCCCGCCCCATCTGCATCCTCCCTCTGGATTACCGCCGCAGCCCATCCTTCTCTCACATACCAACCCTTCCGTTCCTTATCTTCTTCATGCTTATCAGTCTAGCAAATGTCCTCGTAAAGGGCAAGATAAAAAGCTTGATGTTATCCGTTGCTGCCATTTTGCATAATCCGATCGTGCGGCGCGCATACTGTTCCTGTTAAACAATCCTTTTTCCGCATAACGAAAGGAGACCTCATGAAAGACAAGGATTACAACATCACAGAGGATCAAGACTATATCAGCGCCGTATCTTCCACAGACTGCACCGGCCTGATCCCATCCGGAACCGTAAATGAAAAAGAACTGGACGCATACCGGGAACTCTATCCCTTTGGCCAGCCGGAACTGAGCGAAGAAGAGCAGAAAGCCATGCGCCAGAAGAAGTAGCCGGACGCCGTTTGCCTCCCGCATGCCTTTCTGTCTGTTCCAACGTTTCCTCCCCCGGAGCAGAACAGCGAAACTCCCATCCGGCCGCAGGCTAAACTTCCTCCTGGCCGCAGGCTTTTTATTGACAGCCTCCACCCCTCCCGATACAATGAAGATGAAACTGCTGCACCGCCTTTTGAACCGATCAAAATTGCAGCCGGAAGGCATTCTATTTCGGATGCCTGCGGCTCAATCAAGGCGGTGCCGCACAAAAACAAGGGTATAGATATAGGAGGAACGGGTTATGGCTAACATTTTAAACAGTCCGGGCCGTTATGTACAGGGGCCTGGAGAACTTTCCCGTCTGGGGAATTACGCGAAAGAATATGGGCACAAAGCATTGCTTCTGATCAGCGCGTCCGGTTACAAAAGAACGGGAAGCGTGCTGGAAAAGAGCTTCGAGGGGACAGATTGCTCCATCCAGTTCGACTATTTTAATGGGGAATGCTGCAAAGACGAAATCAACCGCCTGTCCGGCCTGATGGAGGAACAGGGCTGCGATCTGATCATCGGCATCGGCGGCGGCAAAATCCTGGATACCGCCAAAGCGGTTGCCTATTACAGGCATACGCCGGTCATCATCTGTCCCACCATCGCTTCCACGGATGCGCCCTGCAGTGCGCTGTCCGTAATCTATACGCCGAATGGTGTATTTGAGGAATATCTTTTCCTCCCTTCCAACCCTGACATGGTGCTGATGGACACACAGGTCATTGCCAACTCTCCGGTCCGTCTGACCGTATCCGGCATGGGAGATGCGCTTGCCACCTATTTTGAAGCGAGGGCCTGCAAAGCGAAGGATGCGCTAACCTGCGCAGGCGGACACGGCACACTGGCCGCACACGCGCTGGCAAAGCTCTGTTTTGACACTCTGATGGAAGAAGGCGTAAAGGCGAAAATCGCGCTGGAGTCCGGCGCCTGCACCAGCGCTGTGGAGAAAATCATTGAGGCCAACACGCTGCTGTCCGGCATTGGCTTTGAAAGCGGCGGCCTGGCAGGAGCGCATGCCATCCACAACGGGTTCACCGTTCTGGAAGAATGCCACAGCATGTATCACGGTGAAAAGGTCGCTTTTGGAACCATCGTTCAGCTCGTTCTGGAAGATGTGCCGGAAGAAGAACTGGAAGATGTGATCGATTTCTGTATCGAAGTGGGGCTTCCTGTCACGCTGAAAGAACTGGGAATCGAAACGGTCACCCAGGACAAGATCATGGCTGTCGCCACCGCAGCCTGCGCAGAAACGGATACCCTCCACAACATGCCCTTTGAGGTGACTCCTGAGAAGGTCTGTGCGGCGATCCTGGCCGCGGACGGATACGGACGGTATTTCCTCGGAGAAATATAGAAACGCCAAGACAGTTCCAGGCCGGAAAATTCTGCCGGCCTGGAATCATTTTTTATAGGGGCGCACAAAGCCTGCATCCCTTCTGCTTTCATCCTTTGTTCTGATTTCGCGATACCAGTTTGACTGGCCCTGCCAAGACCTGTCTGACATGCGCACTCCGGCAGGACCGCCAAATGAATGCGATTTTTCAAATTTTTCTTTTTTTCTCCCAACACTTTTCCCCTTTCAAACGTCTTTATAGTATAACAATCCTCACAGCAAGTTATCCAAAACGCCGCGGGGATTGTCCCACAGCAAACGGGCCGGCCGTTCTGTGAACAGGGAGGGGCTTATGATCGAACGTTTCTATGCACAATATCATGACGAACTGACAGGCTGGTGCCGTTCCATGACGGGCGATCCGGCTCTGGCAGAAGATCTGGTTCAGGAGGCATTCCTGAGAGGGCTTCTCAATTCCTCCCTTCTCCAGACATTTCCGGAGCGCCAGCTTCGGGCCTGGTTCTACCGCACGATCAGGAACCTGTACCTGGATCGGCTCCGCCATGCCCGCTTTGAAACGCTTCCGGATACGGTTCCGGAAACCGGGCATCTTTCGGAAGAGTATGCAAGGATTGACTGGCAGCAGCTTCTGGACAGCCTTCCCGGGGAAGAAGGGATGCTGTTTGGCCTGCGCTATCTCTCCGGCTACACTTCCCGTGAGATCGGCGATTTTCTCAGCATCCCGCCAGGTACCGTCCGCGCCAGGCTTTCCCTGGCCAAAAAGCACTTGCAGGCTGCCCTGAAGGATGGCTGAACGCTTATTCCTCCGGGTATGTCCTCTCCCAGAGAAAAGCCAAAACAGAGAAACCAAACATACATCCGGGATCTTTTCCGGAACCGGAGTCGGCGCCGCGCGGTCCCGCCAGCTCCTTTTCTTCTCAGGGCCGCGCAGGAAAGGGGAAACCTATGTTTGAAAAGAAAAATCTGATCATTAACTGCGATGTCTGTGATGCAAGAAAAGTAAAGGAAGAGACGCTGTCCGGCTATGAGCACATCATCATTAACACAGATCTTCTTCTGGTAAACGAACGCAGCAAAGAGGCCTTCGCAAAGTTTCCAATCATATGCAACATGACCAGTTCCTTAGAGCTGGACGAGGAAGTCAACTGTATCTCCGAAAACGGCCATTATGAAATCGCTGCGTCCACCGCTGTTGCATCCAATACTGTGCTGGCCGTCAACGGAGATCTCGTCATCCACCCGGGCACGCAGGAAGTGCTTCAGTCCTTCCTGGCGATTTCTGTGAATGGTTCCGTCCGCTGTCCTGCCTCCCTGTCGCCATATCTGAAAAATCTATCTGTCAATGGGAGCACGGACTATTATCCGGACGACTGTATCGTGCTGGATTCAGACTTCACCCCGGATGCCTATTTTCCCCTCCGCGTCAAGGAAGGGGGACGTTATTATGTGAAGAACAGGGTCTGCCTGACCGATCAGAAGCTGGACATTCCCTCCCTCGCGGCAAAAGGGATCCAGTTTGTCACGCCTTCCGTCCTGGTTGGGGAAGCCTCTGTTCCGGATGCGCTTTCGCTCTTTGATGAAACCGTAAAGCTCCAGATCATCCCTGCCGGATATGCTTACGCGGGCCGGGATGTCCGTCTGGATCAGGCGCTGCTTGCCAAACACGGCTCCCGTCTGTATGTGGAAGGTTCCCTGACCCTCGATCCAAGCAGCGCTCCCCTTCTTTCCCGCATCGAGGGACTGAAAGTAAAGGGAACCGTCTGCCTGCCCGCAATCCTTCTGGATGCCTTCCAAGGGTTGGGCGCGGAATACGAAAATCTGACCCTGCTCAAAGGAAAAGTTCTGCAGTCAAAGCCCATGGCCACGATCAACGCTTCCCTCCTGAATGCCTGCCCGGACGGCCTTTCTGTCCGCAGCTGTGCCCTTGTCCGTATTGCCAAAGACGTCTCACCCGAACAGATTTTAGAGAAGACGCAGTTTGAAAGCTGCGCATCCATATTCTGTTCCGAAGAGCAAAAAAGCGCGGTGGAACTCGTATCGAACAGCGTAGCCTTCATCGGCGCCCAGGAAGAAAAGGAAGCTGGAGGAGGAATCGGGGATATGCTGGGGAACCTTCTTAGCTCCAGGGTCGTGAATGCGGATCTGCATGTCCTGTAGCCTTCCGCCAAGGCCGTTGCCGCTTGACCGATTCCGCAGCCGGTGCTAAGATAGGGACAGAGATTTAAGAACCATATATGAAGGACAGGAAAGATCATGCGAAACAGGGGAGAACGGCCACAGTGTCACTCTTTCATCATGCATATGAAAACGGCAGCTTAGCTGCCGTTTTTTATTGTCTTGATTTCGTGCGGTAGAGCAAAAAAGACCGCCCTCTCCTGTCTGCATACGCAAAAGAAGGAGGCAACGAATGAAAAAGAAATGGATTCCTATTCTGCTTAAGCTCGGAATGATCGTCTTAGGCAATCTTCTTTACGCGCTGGCGGTGACGGTATTCATCGTCCCCAACCAGCTGCTGACCGGAGGAACGACCGGACTGGCACTGTTTTTTTACCATACCTTACATATCCCGGTCAGCGCGTTTGTATCGGTATTCAATCTATCCATGTTCCTGCTTGGCGCATGGATTCTGGGCAGACAGTTCGCCGCCACAACTGTGCTCAGCACCATCCTGTATCCCCTGCTGCTGCGCCTCACGGAACTCTCCGGCATTCCCGGACTTATCATGGAAGAGCGGATCGTCGCCGTCCTGTATGCCGGCCTTCTGATCGGAGCGGGCATCGGCATTGTTATGCGCGCCGGGGCATCCACAGGCGGAATGGATATTCCCGCCCTGATCCTGAATAAGAAAAAGCATTTGAATGTATCCGCCGTCATCTATCTGTGCGACTGTCTGATTCTCGCGCTTCAAGCAACGGAAACCGGCCTTTCCAATATTCTCTACGGAATCCTGCTGATCGCAGTCTACACTTTGACACTGGACAAGGTACTCCTGTTGGGAGGGGCGAAAGTACAGCTGAAGATCATCAGCAGACGTCACGAAGAGATCAATCGGCTACTGGCTGATAAAATCGACTGCGGCACCTCACTCCTTCATATGGAAACCGGTTATCTACACAAAGAGGAAAACATGGTGCTGGCCGTTCTCTCCAACCGTGACCTGGCTAAGGCCAATCAGCTGATCCTGGATATCGATCCGGAAGCCTTTCTCATCATCAGCCGGATCAATGAAGTCCGTGGCCGGGGATTCACGCTGAATAAACTGTATCGGACAGATGATGGAGCGGCCTTCCGCTGAACCGCTTCGTCATCAAGCACTGCCCCATTCAAAACAGAACCCACATACAGCTATATCCATGTAACTGGATTTCCTGTGCGTTCCAAAGGCATCCTTATGGGGTTCCCATCCTTGGTATCTGCATAGCCGACCGACACAGCGCCATATACCCGTTCGTTTTCCTCCAGGCCAAGTTCCCGCAGATATTTCAGGATCGTTTGGTTCTCATTAAGCCATTTCAGCTGGTTGATCCAACAGCTCCCCAGGTCCAGTTCATTTGCCATCAGCATCATATTCTCCAATGCGCAGGCGCAGTCAGCGATCTGATTCCCATAATCCTTTTGATTCGCTGTCAAAATCAGAACGGGAGCATTATAGTGAAACACATAGTTTCCCTCTTTTGAAGCCCGTATCGAATGTGCCATGGATTTGTACATGCCCGGCGTTATTTCCATCTGAGCAAACTCCTGTCTCACCAGCAAGGCCAATTCCTCCAGCACTTCCTTTTTCTGAATCACCAGGAAATGTGTGGTCTGATTATTCCCTCCGCTCGGCGCATATCTCCCTGCGTCAAGGATACATGAAAGCTTTTCTCTTTCCACCGGTCGAGCCTGATATTTTCTCGTGCTCCTGCGGCTCTTTATCACTTCTGCCGTTTCCATTTTACCTCCCTACCGAAGCGTTTTACGCTAAAGCGCGTGTACCGAACGTTACCTTGCGTATTTTTCAATTCCTCTCCCCTTCTTCCATTTCTTTAAAAGCAGAAACACCGCAAAACCATCGGTATCTGATGATTTTGCGGCATTTCCTATTGGGGGTTCACCCCTCTATCCAACCGGCTTGATTGCCGGGGAAAGCTCATTATGCCTGAGGGCCGGCAGCAACCAGTTCCTTGCCGATCTCATTTCCTTCATATTTCTTGAAGTTCTTCACGAAACGGCTTGCCAGATCTTTTGCCTTCTCTTCCCATTCGGAAGCATTCGCATAAGTATCGCGAGGATCCAGAATTGCAGGATCTACGCCAGGCAGTTCTGTAGGAACTTCAAAGTTGAAGTAAGGAATCTTCTTGGTGGGTGCGTTCAGGATGGAGCCATCCAGAATCGCATCGATGATTCCACGGGTGTCACGGATGGAGATACGCTTTCCGGTTCCGTTCCAGCCGGTGTTAACCAGATAAGCCTTCGCTCCGCTCTCCTTCATTCTCTTCACCAGTTCTTCCGCATACTTAGTCGGATGCAGCTCCAGGAAAGCCTGTCCGAAGCAAGCGGAGAAGGTAGGAGTGGGCTCGGTGATTCCGCGCTCTGTTCCAGCCAGCTTTGCAGTGAAGCCAGACAGGAAATAGTACTCAGTCTGCTCAGGAGTCAGAATGGATACAGGAGGAAGTACGCCGAATGCATCAGCGGACAGGAAGATCACGTTCTTCGCTGCCGGAGCTGCGGAAACAGGACGTACAATCTTTTCGATATGGTCGATCGGGTAAGATACACGGGTATTCTCCGTAACGCTCTTGTCCGTGAAATCGATCTTGCCGTCTGCATCTACCGTAACGTTCTCCAGAAGGGCATTGCGCTTAATTGCATTGTAGATATCAGGCTCAGAATCCTTATCCAGGTCGATTACCTTCGCATAGCAGCCGCCTTCAAAGTTGAACACGCCGTTGTCATCCCAGCCGTGCTCATCATCACCGATCAGCAGTCTCTTAGGATCCGTGGAAAGAGTGGTCTTACCAGTTCCGGAAAGTCCGAAGAAGATCGCGGTGTTCTCGCCGTTCATATCTGTATTTGCGGAGCAGTGCATGGATGCAATGCCCTTCAAAGGCAGATAGTAGTTCATCATGGAGAACATACCCTTCTTCATCTCACCGCCGTACCAGGTGTTGGCAATTACCTGCTCGCGGGTAGTGATGTTGAACATAACAGCCGTCTCAGATCTGAGGCCCAGCTCCTCGTAGTTCTCAACCTTCGCCTTGGAAGCGTTGTAAACAACGAAATCCGGCTCGAAGTCCTTCAGTTCCTCTTCTGTCGGACGGATGAACATGTTCTTAACGAAGTGAGCCTGCCAGGCTACTTCCATGATGAAACGGATAGCCATGCGGGTATCCTTATTCGCGCCGCAGAATGCATCTACAACGAACAGTCTCTTATTGGAGAGCTCTTTCAGAGCCAGCTCCTTAACTGCCTTCCACGCTTCCTGGCTGGCAGGATGGTTATCATTCTTATACTCGTCGGAAGTCCACCATACGGTATCCTTGGAGTTCTCATCCATTACGATATATTTATCTTTGGGGGAACGGCCCGTATAAATGCCGGTCATAACGTTAACCGCGCCGAGCTCGCTTTCCTGACCCTTCTCATACCCCTCCAGATTAGGATTCATCTCCTCTTCAAACAGGAGTTCATAAGAAGGATTGTAAACAATCTCTGTGGTTCCAGTAATTCCATACTGTTCCAAATTGATATTTGCCATCTTACGCTCAACCTCTCTCTCTTTTTGTAATGTGCCGTCGTTTTATGGCGCCCATGCTACAGGCCCCAACACTTACCCATTATACAAAAGAACTTTTGAAAAATCAATACAAAACTTCCCCTTCAGCGCCTGAAAATGCCGTTATTAAGGGACTTTTATCAATTCCCGCAAGCAAAGCTTTCCTCACAAGCGCCGGAGCATTTTTGTAGTATACTCCCGCGCTTGTTGGGCGCTTCCCAAAGAGGCACCGGAAAAATTTTAATTATCCTCTACGCTATAATTCGGCGCCTCCAAAGGAAGCGCCAGATTACTTTTTAGTTATCCTCTACGCTATAGTTTGGCGCTTCCTTGGTAATATGAATATCATGCGGGTGGCTTTCTCTCAGGGCGGCGGCGGAAATTTTGATGAAGCGTCCGTTCTGCTTGAGTTCTTCTATGGTTCGGGTGCCGCAGTAACCCATGCCGGAACGGAGGCCTCCGATCAGCTGGAATACGGTGTCTTCCACGGTTCCCTTATATGCAACGCGGCCTTCCACACCTTCGGGCACCAGCTTCTTCGCATCGGACTGGAAATAACGGTCTTTGCTGCCGTTCTCCATAGCAGCGATAGAGCCCATGCCGCGGTATACTTTATACTTACGTCCCTGATAGAGTTCAAAGGTTCCGGGGCTTTCGTCGCAGCCGGCAAAAATGCTTCCCATCATGCAGACATTGCCGCCTGCAGCGATGGCTTTGGTCATATCGCCGGAATACTTAATGCCGCCGTCCGCAATGATCGGAATGCCATATTCTTTGGCAACCGCATAGCTGTCCATAATCGCGGTGATCTGAGGAACACCGATACCTGCTACAACGCGGGTGGTGCAGATGGATCCAGGTCCGATACCTACTTTAACAGCATCCGCTCCCGCTTCGATCAGGGCCCTTGTTCCCTCTCCGGTCGCCACGTTTCCTGCAATCACCTGCAGTTCCGGGAACTTCTCTTTTATCATGCGCAGGCAGCGAAGCACGTTCTCAGAATGTCCGTGCGCGGAGTCAAGCACAACCACGTCCACCTTGGCATCCACCAGAGCGCTCACCCGTTCCAGCACATTTGCCGTAATTCCCACGCCTGCGCCGCAAAGCAGCCTGCCCTGAGAATCCTTAGCGGAAAGGGGATATTTAATCGTCTTCTCGATATCTTTAATGGTAATCAGGCCTACCAGATTGAAATCCTTATCCACAATAGGAAGCTTCTCTTTTCTCTCTTTGGCCAGGATTTTCTTCGCTTCCTCCAGCGTAACGCCCTCTCTCGCTGTGATCAGGCCTTTGGAGGTCATAGACTCTTTGATTTTCTTGGAGAAATCTGTTTCAAATTTGAGATCACGGTTGGTAATGATACCAACCAGCTTGCGGCCTTCCGTGATCGGGACGCCGGAAATGCGGAACTTCGCCATCAGATTATCTGCATCCTGAAGCGTATGTTCCGGAGATAGGGAGAAGGGATCCGTGATAACTCCGTTTTCTGAACGCTTTACCTTATCCACCTCTTCCGCCTGCGCTTCGATAGACATGTTCTTATGAATGATTCCGATGCCGCCCTGTCTGGCCATCGCAATCGCCATTCTGTGCTCGGTAACGGTATCCATTCCCGCGCTCATCATAGGAATGTTCAGCTTGATCTTCTTCGTCAGCCAGGTCGACAAATCAACCTGATTCGGGATCACCTGGGAATATGCCGGCACCAGCAGCACGTCATCAAAAGTGATTCCATCGCCAATAATCTGACCCATCTTCTCTCCTCCTGTTCTCTTTGGTTGTCACTGTGCTTCAACTGTCCGTACAGCACGGACAATTCTTTAGAAAATTGTGAATATAAAACTGCCAGTAGAAGTACTGACAGTTTTGTTTTTTAGAAGTGTATCAAACCCGCCCGGAAATGTCAATCCGTAAAAACTTTTCTCGGGGCGATTGATTTGATGGCGGTCACCATCGCCTCATTGGGTTCAAAGATTATACGCTTCTCTCCATTATAAATTAAGCAGTAACGCCGATCCGGCTTTTCTTCCACTCCCGTGCTGTAATCCACGGTCTTCAGCTGCCGGTTCTTATAATCGTCCAGATGCCAGGACTTGATCGGAGCCAAAATCTCCATCCGCTCCAGGTCCAGCGTATCCACTTTTTTCCTCTTGGTCTGTGCCATAATTTTGTCCACAGTCAGCTGCTTGTCCACATACAAGTATTCGTATTCAAGACTGCTGTTGAGACTCACAAAATAAGCCCCCACACCCGCTGCAATCGCCACAATCAGGAAAATGATGGAGCCCATTCCCAGCAGGAAGAACAATACCGTGAGCACGATCAGCAGAACCTTCAGCGCCACAAGTCCCCCATTCTTCTTCCTTTTTACCATGCATTCCACATACGTTTCCATAATTAAATACTTTACTCCTTCCAGTACTTCCGGCTGGCTGTATCTCTTCTTCCGAACTGCCTGCGCCGTTTCCTTCTTATTGGTATTTATGATATTACAAAATTTATCAAGTTGCAAGTACAGCTATCCAGGACACCAAAAATTCACAGGGAATTTAGAAAATTTTAAGAGGTTTGCCTGAGAGGTTCATTGACATCATTTCATCCTCCGATTATCATTAAGAGAAGAAATTGCGCAGGGATTCTTATTCTTAAGAGAAAGCTTCTCTCCCAGCGCCGGAAAAGAGGTTAATTATGGCAGAAGGCAATTCCGTATTTGATGAAATCAGAGCTCAGCATAAGAAAATGAAGGGCAAAAGCCTGAAAGAAAAGGCCGCTTATTTCTGGGAATATTACAGGGTGGCCACAATCGTAGCAATTCTGGTGATCGCATTTGCAGCCAATCTCATCTACACCATCGTAACTGCAAAAGACAGTGCTTTTCATGGAGTACTTATAAACGGATATACAGACATAGATGCCACTTCCTTTATGGAAGGATTTGAATCCTTTGCGCAAATTGATACGAACAAATATTCCACTTCTTTGGAAACTAATTTTACGCTTCAGCAAGATTCCACCGATCAATATACGATGGCAAACATTCAAAAATTCGCCGCTATGGTTGCAGCCAAGGAACTGGACGTGGTCATCATCGATCCGGATACCTTTGCCACCTATGCGGACGGAGGATACTTCTACAATCTGAATGATCTGCTTTCCGACGAAATGTTGAATGAATATGAGGATCGTCTGATCTACTATGATATCCCTGAGGATGGGCAGGAAGATGTCCCTGCTGCCATTCGCGTAACCGACGTTCCGTTTTTGCAGGAAACCCAGGCCTACGCAGCCTATGAGGACGCTTATCTGGCCGTCATCGTAAACACGCAGCATCCGGATACGGTGATTTCATTCCTGGAATATCTGGAACAGCCTTTTACGATTTCTGGGACAGAATCGGAGCAGGAATAACCGGCCCAAATGGAGTGCAGGCCCGGTTTCCGCTCAGCCTTCCGCATATGTCCGCGCCGGTTCTGCCTCACATTCCCTTTATGTGCAGTCCGAACCGCGGATTTCCTATGCGGGCCTGTATGCTGAAGGACGCCGCAGTGCCCAATGGAGTTCTTTTTCGCAAACC